>OFHB01001984.1_pt1 | contig 11214 bp, 7 predicted proteins | sample 1521881 | NCBI WGS metagenome assembly OFHB01 (sample SAMEA3504090, study PRJEB24116) | mouse gut metagenome | biome: mouse gut; feature: mouse-associated habitat; material: faeces | place: Denmark | collected 2011
AAAGCGATGCCAAAAGCGCCATATTTTTCTGGAGCCCAATCCTTCTGGCAATTCCCGCCAGAAGAACCGCATTGGTCCCATAGGATAGGCATTGCAAAAGATTCATCAGGCCATCGTGATGGCTTCCCCCTAACATATATACAGACAAGTTCACATAAGCCCCAAGCACCGGGCTGGCAATCTGCCTTTCAATATGCGTAGCATATGGGAGCACTGACTGATTCTGTGACCAGTTGGCAATCCGCGCCAGATGGTAGGTCATAGAATCCCAATTATAGGGTACAGATTTCAGGGCATAATAAAATACGGCAAGAAATAAAAGTATTTCCCCTAAAAGAAAAACATTTACCAGGGACAGGGACGGCCTTCCTAACCGGAAAGCCGGCCATTTCCTGTTCCTTATTACCCTTACCACCAGGATAACATCCAACAGCAAGCAGGACGCCGCCAGTGTATATGCATTCAGCCTGTAAAAAAGTGACCACATAAGGGTGATCCCGGTTAACAGCAGGGTCCATATCACCACTGCTTTTACATACCTTTCCGTCTTATCCTGTTCCCTGTACAAGTTCAAAAACAGCAATATGAATAAACCCACCAACTCCCCACTCCTTACACTATTCCTTTACCTGAACCGCCTTCCCATCCCCGATTTCATACACCAGGTCACAGTCCTTAATAGTGGAGAGACGGTGGGCAATAATAATCAGCGTCATTTTGCCATGCAGTGACTCTATGGCATCCATAACCGCCTTTTCTGTGTCATTATCCAGGGCGGAGGTGGCTTCATCCAGCACAAGGATCTCAGGATTATGGTACAAAGCCCTGGCAATACCAATCCTCTGCCTTTGCCCGCCGGATAACCTGACTCCCATTTCCCCAATCTGGGTATCCAGCCCACTGGGAAGCTCCCTTATCATCTGTGCAAGCTGCGCCTGTTCCACGGCATAGCTTAACATTTCCTCATTGATTTCCCCCTCGTCAACACCAAAGGCAATATTATTTCTGATAGTATCATCCATCAGATATATGTTCTGCGGAATGTAGCCAATAATCCGGTGCCATCCCTCCAGATTATCAAAAATATCCGCCCCGTCTACATACGCCCCACCCTCCGATGGCTGCAATAGCCCCATGATGATATCTGCAAGGGTTGTCTTTCCCGCGCCTGACTGCCCGATAAAGGCAATAGAGCTTTTTCTGGCAATACATAGATCCAGATGGCGGAGCACATATTTATCAGAACCTGCATACCGGAAGGACAAGTCCCTGATTTCTATTTTGTCCCTGAAGGCAATCCCCTCCACGGTTTTTTCTTTACCAGTTTTTACCCTGTTTAGCTCGTCCACCTCTTTCAGGTCCTCAAAAATAGAGGTAATTGCCGCCTTATAGTACATAATGGTACCTAAATACTCGGTAATCCGGTTAAAAGAGGGCAACAGGCGGAATGCTGCCACAGCAAATACGGAAAGCACCGGTACAAAATAAGTAATATCCGCCCCACGCCACCAGAATTTAATAGCAATTGCCCCCAGGAGCCCGCAGATACAAAGGGACTCAATGATAGGCTTGGGCATCATCAGCAGGGTATGGTAAGTATACTCACTTTTCGCATGTCCCCTGTATGCCTCATCATATTTATTATAAAAGAACTGTTCCTTATTTAAGATCTTAACCTCTTTGATGCCCCCAAAAGCCTGCTGCACCCACTTATTCAGCGACATCTCATAATATCTGTTCCTCTCCCCCATTTTCAGCAAATATTTTTTGTAAACTTTTAAGGAGAGGCACATCATTATCCCCAGGAGGAAGACTACCGAAATGGTAATCGTTTTGTCCTTTATCAGAAGAAAAACCCCAAGTGCAGCGCAAACCATCAGCTCCGTCAAAAGCTTGATCCCTGCCTGGAGAGCCCCAAAAAAGTTTCCACTGTCTTCATTAATATTCCGCAGCAGCTCTGCCGTGCTTTTGGACACATGAAAAATATATGGCTGTGACATATAACACTGGACCATTCTGTCCGCCAGCTTTCTCTGGTTCTCAAAAATAAAACGGTACTGCCTGTTATACATATATATCAGAAAAATGTTCTTAAGGAAATAAATAGCTATCATAGAAACCAGCAGCAGCATGATCAGCGGCTTAATGGAAGCCATATGAAAAAAACTATAAATTCTGATATATATCTGCTGTTCCAGCATGGCTTCCGGGTCCATTATGCCATCAATGATCGGCAGGATGACAGATACCGCCAAAAGCTCCAGCCCTGAACCAATGCATATGATAATAAATAACCAAAACAACTCAATTTTCTGCTTGGAATTAAAAATATAATTTAGTTTTCTTATTACATCCATGCAACGTTCCTCTCCTGTCCTTCCTGTTTGGCTTGCAGCAGCTCACCCATTTTTCCCATCCAGAGCCTGTGAAATCTCCCTGACCAGCAGCTTTGGGGAAAACTCCCCCTGGTATCCGTAATTTACTTCTTCCCTGTTTTTGATAAACGCCATGTCAATCTCCTCCGGGGATTGAAACACTTGCATATACCGGGGATCATAAAAATCAAATGCAGTTATCTTTTTATTATTGGTTAAAATTTTTTTATTGTATGCCACCGCTTCCGAATACCTTTGGGTAGGATTGTCAAACTCCCTGTGCATAAGCTCCAAAATGCAATTTGTACGGGTGATCCGCCTGATATTCTCCCAATAGGGAACCGGCACATCCTGAAAAACAATCCCGTCACTCTCTTGCCGCGTCCCATTGTTGTGCACATAAAAGTCCGTTTTTACCCCCTCCCCATGGCATTTATTATATATTTCCTTCAAAACCTCCGTCCTGTCGCCACCGCTTCCCAGATAATAGATATCCGTCTCTTCCCCTTTTTGCGTAACAGCTCCCATGCCAGTGTCCTCATCTGTCTTGGAAAAGACCAACGGATAGTAACGGTATCCAAACCTTCCACAGTCCTCCTTATTAATTGCGTATACCAAATCCATACAGCCAATAATCTCCTTGTATTTTGATACGCAAAACTGAACTTCCGGATCCACAATATACAATATGAATTTTAGGCCATTGTTTTTTTTCTTCAGTTTTTTTAGCACTTTCATGTCAAGCTCCATAAGAAACCCGGAATTAAAAAACAGGATACAGTTTTCCATATCATTATGAAAAGGGACACGCAAAATGCTGAACCAGGGGTAAAAGAGATTTTTCAAAAGAGGCCAGAAAGCCAACCTGCCTGCCGCCCGCTTTAACCGGAAATATAAAAAGCGCATGGCCCTGTTATCAATCAATTTTTCTATCAGTTCAACGCTTTCCATGTCCTGCAGGTCCATGAGCATACGGCTGGCACCTTCCCCCACATAACCTGTAACATAAAAATGTCTTTCCTTGCCCATCTCTTCCCCCGTAATTATAATCTAATCCCCGGCACAGCACAACCAAATCTTATGCTTACCAATAACATCCGTTTCTACTGATTTATTATATCTTATCCATTTACTCTTTTCCCCTATCCCGCTTCAGGCTGCCCCAATACCCCCAAACCAGGTATCCTGCCAGCGTTACCACAAAAATCACCCTTACCGTATCCCTTAATCTGTCAAAAGCAATTGTCTCGCCGCCAAACTTATACATACCTTCCTCCCCGGCTGTATAACCATAAAATACGGCATCCACATCCTTCACTGCCTCCGAATACGGAATAAAAGTCTTCTCTCCCTCAATATCGCAATACTTTTCTCCTACATAGGCAGTCTCAGGCAGGCCGCCCAAAAAATAAAAGGCTCCCCCTGCAGCCATCCCTAATGCCAGCGACAGAAAAACTGCCTTTATTTCTCCCTTTAATCCTGCATTTCTTCCCCCTCTCCCAAACACCTCCGGCAAAGAAATCCCGATTTCCCTGTCCAAAAATCCGCACAGCAAAACCTTCCTTCCGTTTCTGCAAAGGGAAAAAAGATAGCCCGCAATAATAAGCAGGGACAGGTTCTTAAAGGACAGGTTAAAGAGGAACGGTTCTATTACCCCTGCAATAGCAAAAGACAGCAAAATGCTCAGCCCCCTGGCATCCTGCTTTTTCATACTGGCATAAATGGCATAAAGATAACCTGCACATACAAGCACAAACAGTATGATACCGCCATAGAGCAATAAAGTTACATAGGAGCTGTCAAGGGCGTACGTGTGGCTGGCATAAATCCTATTCCCCAAAAGAGTAAGGGGATTTTCCTGTAAATATAACCGCGACGCATAAAATCTCCGGTTCAGCACTTTATTTAGGAAATCAAATAAAGGCGTGTCCGGCTCCACAATAAGGGGCGCAAATAATGAAAACAAAACACATGCCGGAAACAAACACTGGATTAACACTTTTTCTGCCCTGCAGAACTTTTTCCTATATGTAAAATACAGATTAAAAGCGATAAAAAGGGTAACCAGCATAAACCCGGTATAACTCACAGAATATAAAAACACCACAAAATTCCCCAGCATGGTCCATACATACGCTTTCATCCTGTCCCTGTTATTTTCAATACCAAATAAAATAAGCACTACTAATACCGCATAAGAAACATGCAGAACATTAGGATGGGAATACCCGCTCCCTTTCCGAAGGATATCCATCCCGAATTTGTGATGTGCCAGCACAATCTCACTGCCAATTCCCAGCATAGACTTCAGCACCATCGCCCCAAATCCCAAAGCCCCCACTGCCAGCCCGATTTTCATCATCCTGTGAACCGGAATATTTTTAAATCCCATCATTGTGACCAAAAATACCAGCGCGCTTTTTTCCCCTGAATTTCTATAGACCAAAAGACCCAGCATGGCTAGGGCAGCCATTGCAATAAATTCCCGCAGGTCATAACTGGTTAACACGATTTTCACAAAGGCAAAAAATGCCGCCAAAACAAGACAGGCCTTAAATACACCCTGCCCATCATAAAAGCCTGTCATTTTGGCTAGAAATAAAATGCAGAAAAATATATAATAACACAATTCGCTTACTGGAATTGAACTTTTCATACCCTGTTTCATTTTGGAAGCCCTTCCTGTCATTTACTTGTTCCTGTCCCCTTTATTCTTCTTTTTAGGGACAGATATCTCTCTTTTCCCAGGACCGCCGCCACCACCTTAATTATTTTAAAGTGGAGCTTGCTGTGCCAGGATGTCCAGCTTGCAAAATAATGGTGGATTGAAACAGTATTGTCCGTTATCTCAAAGCCCTGGGTCTCAAAGTTGAAACAGCAAAAATAATCCATGGGGTACACTGCCACCTTCCCCACCATCTGAAACTCCCCGTTTACCTTCATTCCTCCCCTGGCAAGGACACTGCTGACAACGTCAACGATATTTTCCCGGCGTCCATCAACCATTCCCCCAAACTCTTTACTTTCATATGCCTGCATAATCTCCTTTAAAATCTTCTGCCCTGCCTCCAGCTGGACCAGCGCCGGAACCACCTCCACAAAATGGTGCCCCAGCGAGGTAATCAGCGGAAACGCGCTCCCGTCACTTCCTGTCTTCGGCGCTGCCAGAAGCCCCGTGGCAAAAATCACCGTTTTTGCAAAATACGCCGCACCGTCCGTCAGAATCTCAAATCCGCCCCGCCGCTTCCGGATGTGCCGTATCACACACGAAGTAACGATGGATACTTTCCGGTACCGCGCTTCCATGCAGAGCACTTCCGGTATGGAAGATGCCTGTCCGCTGGACGGGTAATAATATCCGTTCCGCTCTTTCGGCCGGATTCCCAGCTCCTGAAAAAATGCGAGCGTTTCCGGCAGGCCGAACTGCGCAAAGACGGGCATCACAAATGCAGGGTCTTCCCCTCTGTAAAAGGAAACACCCTGCAGCGCATTTGTATAATTGCATTTTCCATTTCCAGTGGAAGGAAGCTTTCTGGCCACCCGGTCCATGTGCTCAATAACCAGAGTGGACGCACCGCTGCCCGCCGCTGTGATAGCCGCCATTAGCCCGGCGGCACCGCCTCCGATCACCGCGGTATCTGTCCGTATCATGATTCACCTGTAATGTCTGTGTATAATTGCTGCTGGTCTCTATTTTAGCATACCATCCGGAAACAATCAACGGCTGAAAACAAATTAAATTCTAACTCTCTTCCGGGCCTGTGGACTGTCTGTCTTTTTCCTGTGCCCGCCGGATCCGGATCGCCATATACTGCCTCCCGGGCAGTTCAATCCGCGCACTCCCGCTGTGTCTTCCCGCAGGCGTAACCGTCATATTCCAGGTATCAATCACTTCCACATCATACAGAAGATCTTCCGGCAGATACAGCATTCTGTACGCAGGCTGTGTGATGCCCAGATAATGGATCTCATAGTCGCAGGTCCCCATTTCCCACATCGTCCGGTATCCCTCTTCCTCCCCGGAAACCGCGACGGTTTCATCAAACATCCCGGCCGTGCGTTTTAAATAATTTCCGGGCGTTTCCTCACAGATCTTCCGCAGGAAACGAAGGCGTTCCACGCTCTGTCCTTTCAGCACGCCTCCGTGCGACCACCATAAAATATCTTTTTCGTCCAGGTAAGTCTCCCCGTGCCCTGCGTGTCCGCCGCGCAGAAAAGCTTCCCAGAACCGGCGCACCAGCTCCTGCGCCGTGATATTACCCCAGCCCGTATGGATATTTCCCTCATAACAGATCTCATCCCACACCACAGGCTTCCCGTACTTATCCAGATATTCGTCCGTATATTCCGTCGTTTTGCAGAAATCCTGGCGCTGGATGGAAACATGTGTGATCCAGTCCTGTGAATAATCGTACAATTTCATGCAGTTGTGGATGGAGCGCAGATGATCATACGGATCCTTATCGCAGAGAATCGACGCATACCTCTCCCAGTCATCCGTGGTTTTAGACAAAATCAGGTCGTATTCGTTGGCCAGCGACCACCACACATTGCGGTACGCGCCGTAGCGCGCCGCCAGATAGCGGATGTAAAGATCGCAGCATTCCGCTTTCATGACATTCATTCCCCACCTGTCGTAAGGATGCATCAGAATCAGATCCGCCTCAATCCCCAGATCGCGGAGCTGAGCGATCCGCCGGTCGATGCGCTTAAAATGCTCCGTGTTCAGCCTGTAATAATTAAAACCATAATCCATCTCCGCCGGCTCCGTCCCCGGATAGTTTTTCCGCTCACGCTCTGTCTTTTCCGCCAGCGCCCGGTCAAAACCCTCTCCATTCCCGCGCTCATAAGGATATGTCAGCGGCTCGCTGCGGTTAAATTCATAATATTTCGGATAAATACAAAAACGTATCTTGTTAAACGGCGCGGCCGCGAGGGTCTCTAATGTCTGATTCTGCAGCTCCTCACTCTGATGCACCCACGCGTAACAGGTGGTCCCGACGGAATAATACGGCGTGCCGTCCTCATAGCCGAGATACCGGCCGTCCACAACCTGTACCCTCCCGTGATTCCCCTCTGCCGCGGGCATCACATCGAATTCCCCGCTGACTTCCCCGGAAAGAACATTTCCAGTGATCCGATAGCGGTAATGTCCTTCGTAAGAAGGCATAAAACGCACCCTGTAGCAATCATCCCCGTCAAAAAAACCTTCCACGGTGATCTCCTCATGATCGCCCGTAAAAGTTCCCGTCACCACCGGACCGGCAAACGGGTTTTCCACCGCTTCCCCCTTTACGGCTACTTCCATAAAATCCCACTTCTGTACCTTTGTCATCTTTCCCCTCATTTCTGCACCGCTTTCTTTTGGTATGCGGAGTCTGCAGATGCGGTGCGCACCCATATCCCGTTCTGCGCTATTCTGTCTGTATCTTAGCAGAAACCAGACTGCCGTACCCGTTTTTCCGGAACTTATGCGGAAACTTTCCTCACTTCCCCTGTCCATTCCCGGGAATTCTGCTCTGTGCTCCCCATGCATTCCGGATGTTTTCCCTATTAATTATACATACAAAAAACTCAATTAAAATACATTCTTTTGTAAAGTTTATCTGTTTCTTGACTAAATTAACGAAATTTTATAAAATAAGCCTGTTATAAAAGCCTGCTAATAAAAAGTCAAGTGTTTTTTGAAGAAAATTTCAAAAAATCGATTTGATATTTTAGAGCATAACTTTTAAGCCACCAGAACTGCCGGCTTTGAAAGGAGTGATTTAGAAAATGATGGTTACTCTGCCTGTTCTAAATTCAAAAACCGCCTCATCAGCCAGTCAGAAAGCCGTAAATAATAAACGGAATGATTATTCGCTTTGTTCCAGGCAGGGTTGAGCTGCTGTATGCTCTGCCGGATCAGGAGTTTATCAGGATCTCTCTTTTGGGAATACAGCAGCAGGTTCCTTAGAGACATTAAACAGTTCTTCCGGCCTGAAGGGCTGATAAATATTTCTGCAAAAGGCTTCATAGCGCTCTGTAAAAGCTTTTAAGCCGATTTTGCGGACACATTCCACATATTCCGGGGTATCAAACGGACATGTACCGGGACAGTCCGGCCTGCATAAATCGAACAGCTGCAAATTACGGGCCGGCTGACAGGCTTTCGCGCGGACACCTGAGGGTCTGGGGAGAAAACATCACACCAATGCCCGGCCATTATACAGCTTAAACTGAGAATATTGAGTCCCAGCCAGCTGCCGGATACTGAAACCCTGCACTTATATATAGGAGGAGAACCGCTTATGTCCGTCACCGCAAAAGAACTCGCCAGGAAACTGAATTTATCCGAATCCGCCATCTCCCTGGCCCTGAACCACCGGCCTGGCGTCAGCACTGCCACCCGCAGGCGGGTAATTGAAGCCGCAAAAGCCTGCGGATATGACTTTTCCCGCCTCCGCAGCGCAGCAGAACCCACCACACCATCCGGCTCTGTCTGCTTTGTCATTTACCGGAAACACGGAGCTGTGGTCACCGACACTCCTTTTTTTGCCCAGCTCGCCGAGGGGATCGACGCTGCGTGCAGACAGTTTTCCTGTTTTCTGAATATCCATTATCTGTACGAGGGAGACGACGTGGAAGCGCAGCTGGCAGACTGGCAGCGCACCGGCACGAAAGGCATTATACTGCTCGGAACCGAAATGTCGCAACCGGATCTGTCCCCTTTTCTGGGAAGTACGATCCCCCTGATTCTGCTGGACAATTATTTTGAGACGATAAACATCGACAGTGTCCTGATTAACAATGTCCAGGGTGCTTTCACCGCCACCAGTTTCCTGATCCGCAGATACCGGTCACAGCCCGGCTATCTCCATTCCTCCTACCCTGTCAGCAATTTCAAAGAGCGCGCGAACGGCTTTTACAAAGCAATACGGGAAAGCGGCATGTCTCCTTCCCGTTCTCCCGTACACCATCTCGCCCCTTCCGCGGAGGGCGCATATTCTGACATGACAGAACTGCTGGCAGCCGGAGAGTCTCCCGCGCGCAGCTACTTTGCCGACAATGACCTGATCGCCGCCGGCGCAATGCGCGCATTCCGCGAATCCGGCCTGCGCATTCCACAGGATGTGGCACTGATCGGATTTGATGACCTGCCACTTTGTACCTTCACAGAGCCCTCACTCTCCACCATCCGCGTGCCGAAACAGTACATGGGAATTCTGGCTGTGCGGCGGCTCCACGAAAGGATCACAGGCCGGAATGAATGCCCGCTGAAAATTGAAATCGCAACTACCCTCATAAAACGCGGCAGCCTGTAACAGTAAATCTGTCGACTTTTTTAAGAAAACCTAAAGAAAGAAACTATTGCGGAACATTGCCTGATGTGTGATAATAAAAACCATAAATAGTCTGACAAAGTTATCCAGATAAAGAGGGTTTAATCATATGAGTGATCATCAGAACCAGAACAGCACGGGGGAACAGATCAAAGGCGCGCTGACCGAAGCTCTGCAGAGCGGGGATTTCCGGCGGCTCAATTCCCTGGTATCCCAGACCGTGACGAACACTTTAAAGGAAGTCGGGATACATATCTCCCCCGGAAGCGGACAAAAGGTGCAGGACGGCGGAAACGACGTCCCCCCGCAGTACGGACAGCAGGACACAGGATGGCAGAACAGCACACAGCAGACCGGCGCGGCGCCGGACCCGGGAGGACAGACCCCCGGCGGGGAATGGCGGCAGTACCGGCAGCAGACCGTATGGCAGAACCGGGACGTCAGCGCGCAGCGCAATGCGCCGCAGGCAGGCCCTGCGCAGTATGGCACACAGACACAGGCACCCGGCAGCACAGCCACACAGCAGAGAGGATGGCAGGCACAGATACACAGCCAGAAAGAACAGCTCCGCCAGCAGCTCCCTGTGCTCCTCCGTATCCTCCCCCTGTAGATTCATGCGCATGACAGAGATGGGGGTCTTGATCTGGTGCACCCATGTGGTATAGTAGTCCATGCTCTCTCTTCGCTCATTCTGCCAGTCGATAACATTTTCATCAAATATCGTTTTCAGCTTCCGCAGCATCTCCTGATAATCCGCTTCCCCGAGAGTTTCCGGACTCGGCAGCTCGTCCAGCAGAAACTCCACATTTTCCAGAATCCTGCGCCTTGTCCGGTGCCCCGCAAGGTAGCAGCGAAACCTCCACAGCGCCAGCACAGCCGTCAGCAGGCCGCACAGCCCTGCCGCGTACAGCACCGCCTCCAGCTCCAGGTCATACAGGGAAAACAACACTGCAAAAATAAGGCAATACACAAGGAACAGCAACACTGACCTCCTGTACTGCCCTAAAAATTTCCCCAGAATATGATACCATTTTTCCTCTTTCATCCCTGTCTCCCTTAACAGTGTGCCCACATACAAATCAGCCGCCCACGATGTGCCACGGCGCCGCCATGGATTGTCTCCCCCAACAGTGTGCTCACATACAGGCCCATCGTCCGCCTACGCTCTTATATTACGCGCCTGTCTTACGCACTTGTCTTACGTCCTTTTCTCTTAGGAATTGTCGGAAAATAACTGATGCAACTTGTTTAGGAGAATGCCCGTCCTCACTCAATGAGGTACCCTCTCCCCACCTTGGTCACAATGAAATCCGCAAGCCCCGCGCCCTCCAGCTTCTTCCGCAGCCTGGTGACGTTCACTGTCAGAGTGTTCTCCTCCACATAGGAGTCCATCTGCCACAGCCTGGTCATCAGCGTGTCCCGGCTGACCACCTTCCCCTTGTTCTCCATCAGCGTCTGCAGGATGCGGAACTCATTCTTCGTCAGTTCTATCCGCTCTCCCTGATATGTCAGGACGG
>OFHB01001997.1_pt1 | contig 11183 bp, 9 predicted proteins | sample 1521881 | NCBI WGS metagenome assembly OFHB01 (sample SAMEA3504090, study PRJEB24116) | mouse gut metagenome | biome: mouse gut; feature: mouse-associated habitat; material: faeces | place: Denmark | collected 2011
ACCAATCCCAATTTAGCACTTGGGCTGGTTTAGTTCCTGAATGCAAAAAAAGTGCCGGGAAAAAGATGAGTCCCCGGATTCGGAAGGGTAATAAGCATGTAAAATCGGTTCTTGTAGAGTGTGCACGCTCTGCAATACGGAATAAAAAGAGTTATTTCTACTCACGTTATCAACGAATTGCCACACGCCGGGGTGGAAAAAGAGCCTTAATTGCGGTTGCCCACTCTATGCTTATTGCAGTCTACCATATCTTGAAAGAGTTACAGCCTTATAAGGAACTTGGGTACGATTATTACGATACATGCAATCATGAGAAAATCATACAGAGAAATATTCGTTCTTTAGAACGTCTGGGAGTAAACGTAGTGATTGGCTAAGTCGTCCGCCATGTCAAAATGAAAAGCCCTCCAAAATTGGCAGGCTTTATTGCAATGCTTATTATTGTTTTTACAGTGACTGTATTTATGAAATTGTTGATAATTAGAAACAAGGAAGATATTGGTGTTATGAAAGGGCTGGGATTCCAAGAATTTGACATAAGAGTTCAATACGGAGTGAGAATTTTCATATCCCTCGCAACGGGAATTGTCATAGGGGCATTTCTCGTAAAGATAGGAGGACAGCCTTTGGTGGGCAAAGTGACAGCCTCAATGGGAGCGGCAAAAATTGTATTTATAACAAATATTTTTTATGCCTATATATTATGTCCCTTTTGTATGCTTTTAGCAGCTTTTGTTACCATCTTATTGGCAAGCAAAGATCTAAAAAGGATAAATATGCTCCAGGGAATGTAGAGGGACAAGAAAGGATTGGATTCATGAGTAGGATCTTAAAAGTAAAAAATTTAGAAAAAGTGTTCCCAACAGAAAAAGGAATGGAATACCAAGTATTAAAGGATATAGAATTTTCTGTAGAGGAGGGAGACTTTATTGCAATTATGGGGCCTTCAGGCTCAGGAAAATCTACCTTGCTTTATAATATTAGCGGAATGGATCAGCCGACAAAGGGAGAAGTGTTTCTTGATGATATAAAAATAAGTAGTCTTGATGAAAAATCATTGTCTGATTTAAGACTTCGAAGACTGGGCTATGTTTTTCAACAACCCAATTTACTTCGGTGTTTGTCTGTAAAGGAAAATATCATTCTTGGTGCCTCTCTTCTTTCTATATATACAAGTGAACAGTTAGAGGAAAGGGCTGAGAATTTCATGAAAAAAATGGGGATTGAGGATTTGGCCAGAAGGGATATTCATACATTATCTGGAGGACAGGCCCAAAGAGTAAGCATTTGCAGAAGTCTGATGAATGAGCCAAGAATGATATTTGCAGACGAGCCAACAGGAAACCTTGACCAGAAAAATTCGAAAGAAATCATTGGCCTTTTAAAGCTCTCTAACCGTAATTTTAAACAGACGGTTTTGCTTATCACCCATGATGAAAGGATTGCCTTAGAAGCAGGCCGTATTGTGGCCATAGAGGACGGGAAAATGATTGACAGCCAGAAGCGGAGGTGAGCAGAATGTGGAAAGACTATTCTAAAAGCTATATTAAAAACAACCCTGCCTCCAGTATCCCAGTGATGGCAGCGGCCCTGGCTGCCGCTATGTTCCTGTCACTTTTGGGCAGTATTGCTTACAACTTCTGGGCATATGAAATTGAAAAGATTGTTTTAGAAGAAGGTGGCTGGCAGGGGCGTATTGCTGGCGGGGCAGATGAAATGGATTTATCTGTCATACAGAATTTTGCGAACGTTGAAAAGGCTGTAGCCAATAAAGAATTGTCTGGAAAAGAAGATACCGTGGTAGACATTTATTTTCAAAATGCCAGGACGGTTTATCGGGACTTACCATTGATTTGCGCACAGCTTGGATTAGGGGATGATTCTATACAGTACCATGAACTGCTCTTATCCCGGTACTTTATTCATGACCCACAGGATACAGAACCGCCGATGCTGCTGGCGTTGTATCTGGGAATATTGGTAATCGTGGCAGTATCGCTGATACTGATCATCCGCAATTCCTTTGAATTATCCATGAATGCGAGAATCCATCAGTTCGGTATTTTTTCAAGTATTGGGGCTACCCCGAAGCAAATCAGGATTTGCCTTTTGCAGGAGGCTTTGGTGCTTAGTGCAGTGCCGGCCCTGCTTGGCAGTTTATTGGGGATTGCAGTTAGTTACGGTTTGATAGCAGTTACCAACATCTTTGCCGGAAATGTTGCCGGACGCCATGAAGCTGTTTTTTCATACCATCCGATCCTGTTTGCCGTAACTATTTTGTCATCAGTTATAACGGTATTGTTTTCAGCATGGATACCTGCAAGAAAGCTTAGCAGGATGACGCCACTTGAATCCATACGGAATATGGGAGGCTTACAATTAAAGAAAAGAAAACATTCCCCAATATTATCCTTCTTGTTTGGGATGAAGGGGGAGCTTGCGGGAAATGCATTAAAGGCACAGAAAAAATCATTGCGGTTATCTGCCCTGTCACTGCTGTTATCGTTTTCGGGATTTTCTGTCATGCTTTGTTTTACTACCCTTACTGATATCAGTACAAGATATACCTATTTTGAAAGATATCAGGATGCATGGGATGTAATGGTAACTGTAAAGGATACGGGGATAGCTGATTTTGGCATGGCCCAAGAATTACAGAATGTTTCCGGGGCAGAAGCAGTTACAGTTTACCAAAAAGCGGAAGCTGTGGGGCTTTTGCCAGAAGATTGGCAGAGTGATGAATTGGCTATGCTTGGCGGGTTTCATACTGTTACAGGAAAGGGAAATGAAGGCGGCCAGTTTCAAGTAGAAGCGCCAATTATCGTATTGGATGATACAAGCTTTTTAGGGTATTGCTCCCGGATTGGCATTGCCCCAAGCCTTGATGGGGCAGTTATATTAAATCAGATTTGGGATAGCGTAAACAGTAATTTCCGTTATAAAAAGTATATTCCATTTGTGAAAGAGGATAGGGGAAAAACGGCTCTCTATAACAAAAGCATGGAGAATCAGAAGGTAGAGATCCCGGTCTTGTCTTACACACAGACAGCCCCGGTTTTGAGGGAGGAATATAAAAATTACGCCCTTGTACATTTTATTCCGTTGGCTATGTGGAAAGAAATCTCAGGGACGATAGGGGGATTGGAACCTGACAGCTACATCCGGATTTTTTCAGGCAAAGATGCCTCCCCTGAAGGCCTGGACGGCTTGGAAAAAGAAATTGTGCAGCTTCTGGGGCAGGAATATAGAATTGAAAGTGAAAACAGGATCCAGGAAAAACTTTCTAATGACAATATGGTTCAGGGGATGGTAATGGTTTTGGGAGCGTTTTGCGTGTTGCTGGCCATAATTGGAATTGCAAATGTATTTTCAAACACATTAGGTTTTTTACGTCAGAGGAAGCGGGAATTTGCACAATATATGTCTATTGGTTTAACCCCACAGGAGATGGGGCAGATATTCTGTATAGAAGCATTTGCCATTGCAGGAAAACCGCTTCTGTCCACATTGCTGTCCACCATATTATTTGTACAGTTTGCGGTAACTGCAAGTTATTTAGAACCAATGGTATTTTGGGCGCAAGCCCCTATCCTGCCTATTTTAGCGTTTGCAGCAGCAATTGTATTCTTTGTGGCACTTGCTTATTATATAGGCGGGAAACGGCTTTTGAAATGTAACTTGAATGAAACATTAAAGAATGATGCCTTGGTGTAATTGCCATGTACTGCCTTTCCATAGATCTGTTAGATTTCAACAGGAAAGGCAGTAAAGTGAAGGCAGTCGCGATTTTGCTGACGCAATTTTTTACAACTGAATGATTTGGCCGGAGGCGATCATATGGTTATAGTTGTGCTGGATAAAAATGCGGGTTTTTGAACTGTCGGCAAGCATCTCCTTTACCACTTGCTGGCCATCGGCATCAAGATATTCAAAGGGTTCGTCAAAAATGATAATATTCGTATCCCTAAGGAGGGCGCGCCCAAGGGATACTTTTTTTAGCTCGCCGCCGGAAAGCTGGCTGCTGTTTGAGAGTTCCCGCCCGGCATGTTCCTCCAAATGAAGCTTGGCCAAAACTGACTCCACCTGTTTTGCAGATGCGCTAAGATTCCCAAGATGAATATTTTCACGTAGCGTTCCCGTAAAGATGGCTGGGAATTGTTCCACACAGGTGATTTCCTCACGCCATTTTTTCAAGTCCATCTCTGTTATAGGAAGAGAATCTGCAAAAATGGCGCCTGAAGTTGGGGGTAAAAGACCACAAAGGAGACGCAGCAGCGTAGTTTTTCCTGTTCCATTGCTCCCCTTAATTTCAGTAAGGGTATTTCGTGGAATGTCAAAATTATGGTATACAAGGTGGGTGCCGTTTTCGGCATATTGGTATGAAAGGCCGGATACACGGATGTTTTCCCATTTATCTGGCTGAATACCTTTGGAAGGCTCAATATTATTTATAAGATTTGTGACCCGGTTTATAGAATCAGGTAATTGTACCATTTGCCGCCCTTGATTATAAAGCTGCGTAATGAGAGAAATCACAAGGGTCAGATAGGTAAAGAACGCAACCAGGTCGCCTGCACCAAGCGTGCCTTTTAGTGACTGGTGCATCCCAGCCAGCAGAAAGGAAATATTTCCCAGGAGCAAAAAGAATTCCGGAAGAACAGATGCAAGTACCTCCGTCCATACTCCGCGCTTTAAATAGCGTTTATAATAAGTAGTGTAGGTTTTCTCCTGCTCCTGGGATAGGAAATCTTCCAAACCATAGTTTTGGAAAAAGTTCCTATTTTGTATCATTTCCAGTTCAATTCCGGCAGTTTGGTCGCTGAAGTCCTTTTGGGCCTCATCCAGCTGTGCAAGCCTGCGCGTGAAGAAAAGCGGGCAGATTGCGGCAATCCCGCCCAGGCCAATACAGACCAGGCACAGTGCAGGCGAAATACGTACCATTAAAAAGGACATAAAAATAAGGGTACTGATTTGTGCCAGCATTTTTGACGGTATTGTAACCAATAAAGTGAGGAGCTGTCCCGGATCCCGGAAGAGCTTTTGGACGACAGTCCCGCCGGAAAATTTGCCCATGTTTTCAAAGGTCTTGCTGTAAAAGGTATTTGTTATATGAAAATCATACTTAAGACAAAAATGAAAAAACAATATGCTGGTGCCCAATGCCAGAAGCGGTAACACAAAAACGCTTACGAAAAGGGTCAGGAGCATTACGCCGAGCAGGCTCTGGGCAGCACTGTGCCGATTTTCCAAAACGGAATTGAAAAACTGCCCGGTAATATTAGCAGAATAACTGTTAATGCCTGCATCTAAAAAAAATCCCAGATATAAGAGGGGAGCAGACATGAAGGAATATTTGAAAGCATTGCGTATTACCTGTTTTTTTAAATTCTGCATTTTATATTTCCTTCCTTTCATTTTTGGTTCAAATTAAATGTCTGTTGGGTGATGCCTGCTGGTAATGTTTTTATAAGCTGTTGGTTTTTGAAAGTAAGCAGTGAATCGGCAATGCCCCCATAAATATGATGGTGGGTTACAATCAGCATTGTGCGTTCCTGCCTGTGCAAAATGTCCAGCAGGTTTTCTGTTGCTTTCTGGTCCAGCATCACTTCCGGTTCATTCAGTAAAAGCAGAGGTGATTGCTTTGCCAGGGCGATAGACAGTACGGCTTTTTTCTGTGTCCCTCCGGACAGCTGGTTAATTGGCTTTTCCATATCCCCTTTGCAAAGGCCTAGTTTCTCCGCATATTCATAGAGAAGCTGCTCCGATATGGTATTTTGCCTGCATAGCACATTGTCAAATAGTTCTTTGGGGGTACAGTGCAGGGCCGGCGCAGTTTGGGGGCAGTAAGCAATGCTGCTTCTTATAAGGGATGCGTCATAGGAGCCGGACGCGTTGTTCAAAGTGATGCTCCCTTTTGATGGCTGTAACTCCCCCATGATGAGTGCCAGCAAGGTGCTTTTTCCAGAGCCATTAGCACCCTGTAGCAAACATTTTTCGCCGGGTGTAAGCGTGAAGACAACCTGTTCCATCAGGACATTCCCGTTTACTTCGTAACAAAGGCCGGAAACACAAAGGCCCGCCCAAGAGCCTGTGGATGTGGGAGGCTGCGCCTTCCTATTTTCTGGGGGCTGCAAATATTTGTTTATTTGCTGCAGCGCAGCGTGGTAGGCGGCGCTATCTTGTTTGATGTGGAAAATTTTTGTTATATATGGATATATGTTTGAAGAAAGGATAAAAATCTGCAAAGCTACATCAAAACTGGTCCAGCCTTTTAAAATCGTCCAGCCAAGAATGGATACTAAACCCAGCGTCTGCAAAAAACGGTTGATATCCGTCATGGTATTATTGAAGGTACCTGAAGCACTGGCAAGTATCCCGGCATGGCGGTATATCCTCTGTTTTGAATGATATTTATTCATGAACCACTCATGCAAATGGAATAGCTTCATAGCAGCAAAACCTTCTTGGCCAGTGACCAGGTGCTGCGTCAGGGTGGATTCTGCCTGATCTGCGGCAATGAAGTTTTTGAACAGAAATTTTTCCAGGATAATGGGCTGGAGCAGGCTTAATAGGCCCAGCGCCACCATGCATACTGCGAAGAAAAATCCATTTAAAACAATACAGATATAAAGCATATAAGCGGCCAGGCTAATAAGAGATGTGCCAAAGGCGGGCAGGATTTCTGAATAATAAGAAGAAACCTGCTGTGCATCACGCCGGAATACAGTGGTATAGCTGGCTGGTTCTGTTTTATGTAAGGAAGAGCCCTCCTGCATAAACCGCTGATACAGGGATTGCCGGTAACCCTGTTCCGCTTTGTTTGATAACAGGGCGATATATGTTTTTCTAAAAATTAATAATATCAACTTAAGGAAAGCAGATCCGGCAAAAAGAGCTGTATAATGTAAGCATAGGTTCCGTGAACCGGATGATATCGCCGATATTGCGGCTGATAATGAGGAAGCAGCCGCAATATTGGCTGGCACGTCCGCTACGCCGAGAATGATGTTCCAAAGTGCAACCTGCTTCAATCTTTTGTGCTTCTTAAATCCTAAATTCATGGCTTATTCCTCTTGTATATGAAATAAATTCATCAAAAATTATTTTCGTTACAATCATTTGGCGGATACCTAAAAAACTCTATGTTCTGCCAGTTCCACCGCATCAACCAGGTATCCTTCCCGGGACAAAGCCAGCGGATACCTCCCACGGTCTGCCAGCCGTTCTTCCTTGTTTACTTTCTGGTAAAATTTTCCGTATAGCTTTTCTCTTCCATACAAATGCCCTGCCTCCCATATGGTTCCCCCAAATGCAAAAAACACCCTGATATTGCGTCTGCAATATGGGCGGCACTTTTGTACTACCAGTACTATGTACTTCTACTAACTCAATTTACCCAAAAATGGAACGGATGTAAAGAAGGACGTTGTCTTTTTGGTGCCGGGCGAAGGATGGAAATCTTACTGGAAGGATATGAAGTGCCAGGGATCACTGCAAGATATGCGATCCAAAATAAATTGATTTATAATAAGGAAGGTATGTGTTATGATGAAGCCTGCATATCCTGAAAGCTATTTGGAAAGTATACGGATTAAAATAAAATATCTGTTCAGGCTTATTGCCCGCAACTGCCCTGATACTTTTGAAAGGATAAAACAGTATATGGAGTGTGAGTATCGGACTTATATGGACATGGGAAATCCCCTTTATCTGAATAAGTCCCCCAAACAGATCTTGGGGAGCATGGGGATAGCGATCAGCCCAGAAAAGGAGATCAGCGGAGCATATGACGAATTCATACTGGATTGGATGGCGGATATCTATACCTGTATGCAATGGGAATATGGGTTAGCCTCGTCAGAGATCGTAGAAAAGATTCCGCCAGAAAGGCTGTACAGGATATATAACCCATTACGTGAAGCATCATTGAAAAATGGGATGGAAAAGCTGCTGAAGATTTTTTGGGAGAACAAAGAATAAGGAAGCAAGAAGAAAAGGGAACGCCAAAGCCATGGAAAGAGCGGCGGATCCGGCCCTTATTCTTCCGGCAGCATTATTTGCGTAATTTCAGGCTGTTTTGCGAAAAAAGGGGAAAACGAATAAAGGAAGATGGCAGTATAATAAAAAAGGCTTAATCACCCAACTGGAAAAAATAAAAAAGTAACCAGGAGCACAGACTGAAATTCATTGCAGGAATATAATAAAGATACTGTTAAGAAATACCACATCGGATTTGTGAAAAGGATTCCTCTAAAAGTGCAATGCATGTCAGAATGCTTCCCCCATTTCTGTTATATGTTATAATAAAAAAGAAGTCTATTTAGAGAATTAAAAAGCAAGGACATAGGTGGAACTGGAAAACAGCGAAAGCCCATCCAAGTGCCCAGAGAAAATCCTGGTGGCAAAGCAGACAGGATTTCCTCTGCCGCCCAAGGTACTAGGAGGGCGGGAGCGGAACTGGAATATGAACGAAGTATTAAGGCAGGAAAAGAAGTATTTATTGAATATGGTTGACGCCCAGAAGCTATGCGCCCGTCTCTCCCAGGTAATGGAGCTGGACCAGCATAATGGTGCAAACGGTTACCGGATACGTTCCCTGTATTTTGACAGGATCAACGATGGTGACTTCATGGATAAAGTTGACGGCATGGAGCAGCGCAGGAAAATCCGGCTGCGGAATTACGGGGCGGAGGAAGCCTTCGCTATGCTGGAAATGAAACAGAAGGAAGGGGCTTACCAGAAAAAGCGCTCCCTGCCGGTCAAAAGGAAAGACGCAGCAGCCCTGTCCCAGGGTAACTACACCCCTTTGCTGGCATATGGGGATTCCTTTGCGGCAGAGTGCTATTGCCTGATGAATACCATGTGTTACCGCCCCCGGGCAGTGGTGGAGTATCGGAGAAGGGCGTTTGTGGCCAAAGAAAACCGCATACGGGTCACCATAGACGACAGTATCACAGCAACAGAAGCCTGCTATGATATCTTTTCCCCAACGCTTTGCCAGTATCCGGTGATGGATGCCTTCCAGGGAGTCCTTGAGGTAAAGTACAACGGTTTTCTGCCGGGCTATATCAAGGAGCTGGTAAGCGGTGCCAACCGTTCGGAGTTTTCCGTGAGCAAGTACTGCCTGGCAAGAAGTGTGGGGCTCCATTACCAAATGTAGCAGGGAAAAGGGCGGGACGCTGGCAGAAACATATGCTGGAGAGGAGGCGTAAAGCCATAGGGAAGGTTCCCTGTTTTAGGTCCGAGGGAAGAGAGGGATATGAAAGAAGAGTTATTCGAGATGTTTGGCAGGGAGAGCAGCCTGCCGGCGGAAATTATTTTTTCCAGGCTTTTAGGAGCTTCGGTGATTGCCTGCTTTATTTTTTTGTCCTACCGTATTTCCCACGAGGGCAGTATTTACAGCAAAAAATTTAATGTGTCCCTGGTGGTCCTTACGGTGGTCACGGCCACGGTAATGATAGTGATTGGGAACAATCTTGCCATGTCCCTGGGCATGGTAGGGGCTTTGTCTATTGTCAGGTTCCGGACGGCAGTGAAGGATGTAAGGGACACGGTTTATATTTTCTGGACGATTGTCACCGGCATCTGCTGCGGGGCAGGTGATTATCTGGTGGCGGCGGCAGGAAGCGCATTTGTGTTTACGCTCCTGTTGCTGTTTGGGAAGATCAAAAACGACAGCCGGGTGCTTATGATTATCCGGGGGGCACGGGCCAACGAAGAGAAAGTGCAGGCGTTGATTTTCCAGTATTATTCTGCCAGGGCAACCTTGCGGGTGAAAAATACTACGGAGACATCGGTGGAATTTATCTATGAACTGAACAGGAAACTGATTGGCCAGCAGGGGAAGACAGGAAAAAGTATTACTGATGAAATTTACGCTATCGGCGGGATTGAATACTTCAACATTGTAACCCAGAACGAAGATATCAGCAGTTAGGGACACCGGGAAAGGGGTGAAGGAGTGAAGTATCGGATAGTGGGAATTTTTATGGCAATGGCCATGTTGGCGGCGGCCCTTTTTCTTCCGGGAAAATATGAAGAACAGGGAAAGCGCATCCACCAGCACCTTACCGCCAGGGCGGAGGAAGGCTGCAGCTGCCAGGGCAGTCTTCTTTGTACCCATCTGCCCCTTGTGGTGATAGATACTGGCGGGCAGGAAATTCCCGGGAAACCCCTGGAAGAGAGGGACTGGTTCGGGCAGGCCCGCTATTCCCTGGCAAAAGACGGCAGCCCTGCTATTACCGCCCGGATTTCGGTGATGGATAAGGAAGGGGAAAATAACCATCCTTCTGATACGCCGGATATAGCCACTGCCTGCCAGATACGCATCCGGGGAAATTCTTCCCGGAGATTTCCCAAGCTTTCTTATTCCCTGCGCCTTTTGGATCAGGAGGGGGATAACCAGAAGCTTTCTGTCATGGGGATGGGTGCCCATCATGAATGGGTACTTTACGGCCCCATGCTGGATAAAACCCTGGTGCGTAACTATATGTGGTACAATATCGCAGGGGAAATCATGGGATATGCCCCTCATGTGCGGTTTTGTGAAGTGATGCTGGACGGCCAATACCAGGGCCTGTATTTGATGACGGAAAATATCACAAACGGCGGGGGACGGCTTCATTTAAACATGAATATCAAAGGCGCAGAGGGCGTGGGCTACCTGCTCCGGTGTGACCGCCCCACACAGGATGAGATGGGGTCATTGAGGAATATCTACACTTATTCCGAGCGGGTTTCCCAGACCAAGCAGAATATTTCCATCCGGTATCCAGGGGAAGGGACGCTTACCCAGGAGATGGCCAAGAACATTGAGCTGGATTATTCTGCCTTTGAAAAAGCCCTTTTTTCCTATGATTACAATACAAAAGATTACGGTTACTGGCATTGGATAGATGTGGGGAATTTTATTGACTATTTTCTCATCAACGAGTTTACCAAAAACCTGGACGCAGGAAGCTATTCTACCTATATTTATAAGGAATTAGGGGAAAAGTACCGGCTGTGCGTATGGGATTTTAATAATTCCTGTGACAATTACCAGGAGCAGGCATCCGGGCTGGAAGGCTTTTCCATGGCAGAGCGGGCGTGGTATTTTATGCTGATGAAGGATGGGGAGTTTGTGGAACGGCTGCTGGGGCGGTACAGGGAGCTGCGGCAGGGTGTCCTTGCAGAGGAATATC
>OFHB01001998.1_pt1 | contig 11180 bp, 8 predicted proteins | sample 1521881 | NCBI WGS metagenome assembly OFHB01 (sample SAMEA3504090, study PRJEB24116) | mouse gut metagenome | biome: mouse gut; feature: mouse-associated habitat; material: faeces | place: Denmark | collected 2011
AAAAGAAGCGCCTTTTCTTTTTCTCCGGAGGTGCCTCTCCCAGAGCCTCCAGGGAACTTTCCTGGCATGTCTCCTTGGCCTTTTTCTCCTTTATCAGTCTTCTGCTGACGGGATTTTTTTTGCGCAGCAGCTCGTCCATTCTCTTATAGTGTTCCTCGTCCCGCTCCGCCAACATTCTGTCCCTGGCCTCTTCTCTCTCCTCCTGCACCCTGAACTGATAGTCCAGCTCCTTCAGCACGCTCTCTCTGATCTCCCGGCAGAGCTCCATGTTATTCTCCCGCAGGGTCTGACGGATCAGCTGCTGCAGCAGCCACTGAAGCCTTCTGGACTTCTCCTCCTTCTCCGCTGCGGTAACTCTGCGCGCCGGTTCCGCCTCCCTCTCGGAGACAATATCTATGGCCAGCCCTCCTTCCCCTTCCTGGGGCCTGTCCATAAGGTCCTCTTCCCGTACCGGGTTCTCCACAGTGTGCTCCGTGGGGAGCACATCCAGCCTGCCGTCCTTCAGAATCATCTTAATCGCCTTCAACTGTAATCCCCTCTCTTTCATGCCCTTGATCTGTTTGAATCTCTCCACGTCCTCCTCCGTATAGTAGCGGTGTCCCAGCTCGTTGCGCTTGATTGGCAGGCGCAATTCATCCTCCCAGTAGCGCAGCACATGGCTCTCCACCTTGACCTCCTTTGCAGCATCAGAGATAAACAGATAATCGCTCATTTCTTCTCCTTTCTCCAGGAACATATCCGCCCCTGGCCCCATCTCCTCTCCATGGAGCCGAGCGTAAAAAAAGAGAATGAACCTTAATGTCCATTCTCTTTCGTGTTCTTTGACTTTTATGGCTGCCTGTGCTCCAGGTTCGCAAATTTCTGGTACTCCGGCAGCCATGCCAGTTCCACCGTGCCGATGGGACCGTTTCTCTGCTTGGCAATGATGATCTCCGTGATACCCTTTTTCTCCGAATCGTGATTATAATAGTCATCCCTGTACAGAAACATAACCACATCCGCATCCTGCTCAATGGCCCCTGATTCCCTCAGGTCAGACAGCATGGGCCTGTGATCCGGCCTCTGTTCCACCGCCCTGGAGAGCTGGGAGAGCGCGATAACCGGCACGCTGAGCTCCCTGGCCAGAGCTTTCAGGGAACGGGAGATATCCGATATCTCCTGCTGTCTGGAATCGGTCCTGCCGCTGCCTGTCATTAGCTGCAGGTAGTCGATCATCACAATGGACAGGCCGTGTTCCAGCTTATATTTACGGCACTTGGAGCGGAGTTCTGTAATGCTGATACCGGGGGTATCGTCAATGATCAAACCCGATTTTCCGATAACCCCTGCACTCTCTATCAATCTCTCCCAGTCCTGATCGTCCAGCTGGCCTGTGCGCAGCTTCTGAGAGTCCACATTGGATTCCATGGAAAACATACGGTTGATCAGCTGCTCCTTACTCATCTCCAGACTGAAGATGGCCATGGGGAGATCCCGTTTAAATGCCACATTCCGTGCCAGGTTCAGCATAAAGGCAGTCTTACCCATGGAAGGACGGGCTGCAATCAGCACCAGATCCGAGGGCTGCAGCCCTGCCGTGCGGTAATCCAGATCCAGGAACCCGGTGGGAATGCCTGTGACGCTTCCTCTGTTCCTGGCCGCCATCTCAATCTTGTCCATGGCATTCATAACCACCTGGCGGATGGGCACGTAATTGTCCGCCTTATGCCCCTTCTGCACCAGCTGAAAGACACGCTTCTCCGTATCCTCCAGGATGCTTTCCAGGCTTTCTTTTCCCGCATAACAGGTGTTGGCGATCTCCTCATTGAGACGGATCAGACTGCGCAGCGTGGATTTCTCCCCCACAATGCCCGCATAATATTTTATGTTGGCCGAGGTAAGAGAGGCCGTCAGCAGCTCCCGGATAAACTCCAGACTGCTCACCTCCGGGGGCACATCCTTGGTCTTCAGGCGGTCCTGCAGCGTCACCAGGTCCACCGGACTTCCCCCGTCGTTCAGCTCCCGCATGGTCTCAAAGAGGACTCCGTACTGCTTATTATAGAAGTCATCCCCTGAGATCATCTCGGAAGCCGCCACTATGGCCTCCCGGTCCATAATCATGGAGCCGATCACAGACTGCTCCGCCTCCATACTGTGGGGCAGCACCCGCTTGAGCACATTTTCATCCATGGAACTTCTATGCCTCCACCACCTTCACCAGGAGCTTTCCTGTCACCTGGGGGTGGAGTTTCACCGTAACCTCGTAGGAGCCAAACCCCTTCAGATTGTCCTCCAGCTGAATCTTCTTCTTGTCAATCTCAACGCCGGCCTGCTCCCTGCAGGCGGCGGCAATCTCTTTGGAGGATACGGAGCCAAAGGCCCTGCCGCCCTCCCCTGCCTTCATCTTAATGACCACCTGCTTCGTCTCCAGCTCTGCCGCCAGCGCTTTTGCGGTCTCCAGATTTTCCTGTGCAATCTTGTCCTGATTGGCCTTCTTCAGCTTCAGGTCATTCAGATTTCTGGCCGTGGCCTCCACACCGATTTTCTTGGGAAGGATATAATTCCTTGCAAAACCCTCACTAGCCTCTATGATATCCCCTTTTTTCCCAAGCTTTTTCTCATCCTGCAGCAGTATGACTTTCATCTTCTCAAATCCCTTCCTCTCTATATCTCGTGCTTTTCAAGCATGTCGTCCACCGTGCGCTTCAGCACCCCGATCGCCTCCAGGATCCCCACTCCCTCCAGCTGGCAGGCGGCGGCGTTCAAATGCCCTCCCCCGCCCATGCGTTCCATAATCAGCTGAACATTCACCTCGTCGATGGAGCGGGCGCTGACATAGATCTTTCCCTGGTAGTTGGTGAGCACAAAACTGGCCTTCACGCCCCTGATATTCAGAAGCTCATTTGCCGCCTGAGCCCCGATTATAGTGGGACTGGGAAGCTCGTCCGCCGTGCAGATGGAGATGGCAAAACTCTGCTTGTAGATCTCCGCCTGGCTCACCGCATCCGCCTTGGCCTTATAGCCCGCCGCATCCTCCCGGAAAAGCTTCCGCACCCGGGTTACATCAGCCCCGTTGCGCCGCAGGAAAGCCGCTGCCTCAAAGGTACGCACGCCGGTTTTAATCATGAAATTGTTGGTGTCAATCATGATCCCGGAGTACATGCAGTCCGCCTCTTCTGCGTGCATCTTAATATTGTCACAGGTATACTGCAATATCTCGGAGACCATCTCGCAGGTGGAGGAGGCGTAGGGCTCAACGTAGGAAAGGGTTGCGTTCTCTATGGTCTCAGTGCCCTGCCTGTGATGGTCCAGAACCACCACGGATTTGCAGAATTTCAGCAGATCCGGACATTCGGTGATAGAAGGTTTGTTCACATCCACCACCACCAGCACTGTGTTGCTCCCGGCGGCCTCTATGGCCTGCTGGCTGCCGATAATCATATCCGCCTCCTGATCCGGGCCTCCTCGGAACAGCTCCACCATGGGCTGGATCCCCGGGGTCGCATCGTTCAATACAATATGGGCCCTGCGCTCCAGGGTGCGGGCGATCCTGTAGATGCCTATAGCGGCGCCGAAGCTGTCCGCATCAGGTATCCTGTGCCCCATGACCAGAACCAAATCCTTGCCTGTGATAATCTCCCGGAGGGCATGAGCCTTTACGCGGGCCTTCACACGGGTATTCTTCTCCACCTGCTGGCTCTTGCCCCCATAGTACGTAATGCTGTCCGGCGTCTTCACCACGGCCTGATCGCCGCCCCGGCCCAGAGCCAGGTCAATGGCATTGCGGGCAAATTCATAGTTCTGAGCGTAGGTAAGCCCATCCACTCCGATGCCGATGCTGATGGTCACAGCCATCTCGTTGCCGATGTTGACGGTCTTCACATCCTCCAGCAGGTCAAATCGGGATTCCTGCAGCTGGGCAATGGTGCGCTTGCGTATAATGATCAAATACTTATCCTTTTCCAGCTTCTTGCAGATACCGTCAAAGGCGGAGATATATTTGTTCACCTTTCTCTCAATGAGGGCAATCAGCAGGGAGCGCCGCACTTCCTCCACACTGTCCAGAGCCTCGTCATAATTGTCCAGATAGAGCATGCCCACCGCCAGACTCTGGTCATCCACCTCCTGCAGAGCAATGTGAAGGGCGGTCTCATCATAGAGATATACAGCGATAAGGTATCCGTCGTAATCCTTATCATCAATCATATCGCTGTCCTTGGCCATGTCTTTCAGGGATACTTTTTTGAACTTGGCCACATACTCGCTGCCCTCGTATTTCAACTCATACGAAGCCTCCTCCATGCCGCTGTCCTCCGGCAGACGGTCTCTGGTGATGGTGGGAAAAAGAGATGTGATGGACTTTCTGTATCCCTTGGGCTGGTGGACAATGGCCTCAAAGGCAGCGTTGGTCCACACCACCTTGCCCCCGTCGTCCAAAAGGGCATAGGGCAGATCCATCTCCCGAAGGAGAGTCCGCTGAATCTGCCCATACTCCGTGGCAAAACTGATGAGCTCATTCATAATAATGGGCTTGTTATAGAAATAAAGGCTTAGGGTTACGGCAAAATAGGCGGCCAGATACACCGACAGGAACAGTCCCGCACGGACATTGATAAAAAACATGGCCCCGTCCACCACACAGAGAAGTACACCCAGATAGATGCAAAACTGTATGTAGGTTTTAATACGGCCTTTTAACTTTATTCTTTTTTTCATAAAAGTACCTCGCAGGGTCTTCAGATTTTCCCTGAACACTGCCCACCTGCCTTCCGACCTCCACAGGCTGGCTCCCGGACTGAATGGAACAGGTCTGGCAAATGCAGCAGAATTCACTGCCCACCTGCCCATTATACCATACTCTTCAGCAGTATGCCACAATTTAATTTGTCAAAAAATGGAATGTTTTGCGCGGATTACTCCATTCCGGGACCTGAATACAGCCCGGAAAAAAGCCGGCCGTCCTTCACAGACAGCCGGCTTTGTTGCCTCTTTCTCTTTAATCCTGCACATAGGGCATCAGGGCGATATGGCGAGCCCTCTTCACTGCAACAGTCAGTGCCCTCTGATGCTTTGCGCAGTTCCCGGTGATACGGCGGGGAAGAATCTTACCCCTCTCGGAAACATACCTCTTAAGCTTATTTGTATCCTTGTAATCAATTGTGTTGTCCTTGCCGCAGAATACACAGACTTTCTTCCTCCTGCGGACACCACCCTTTTTCCTCATGGGACCATCGGGTTTTTCTGCCTTATTGTAAGCCATCTCAATGCCTCCTATCATACATGCTGAAAACTTAGTTAAACGGCAATTCCTCGTCAATGCCGTCGGGGATATTCATGAAGCCGTCGCCTGCGCCGGAAGCAGCGGGCGCCTGGCCGCCGCCCATATAGCCGCCGTTGTTGTAGCCGCCGTTACTGTAACCGCCCCCGCCGTTGCCGCCTGACGCATTCTTGCTCTCGGCAAATTCAATCTCGTCCACCATGACCCGGACGCTGTAAACCATCTGTCCGTCCTTGTTGGTATAATTGTCATTCTGCACCCTGCCACTGAGGAGGATCTTAGTCCCCTTGTGCAGATATCTCTCCACGAACTCGGCCTGTTTTCCAAAGGCAGTGCAGTTGAAAAAGTCCGCGTCAGGTTCTCCCTCCCGCTTAAACTTCCTGTCCACCGCCACGGAAAAACGCCCCACCGTGGTCTGGCTGGCCCCCTGGGAATACCTTACCTCGGGGTCCCTGGTCAAACGTCCCATCAGAATTACTTTATTCATATTTTTCCCGCTTTCCAATCAAGCCTGGTTAGTCCTGCCTGACGATCAAGTATCTGACGACACTTTCCATAATACGCACGCGATTCTCAATCTCAATGGGAGCAGTACTCTCGGCGTCAAACCTGATGAAGTAGTAAAAGCCTTCTTTCATCTTCTGTACTTCATAGGCAAGCCTTTTTTTGCCCCACTCGTCCACTTCTGTGATGGCGCCGCCAAATCTCTCAATCAGAGCCTTGCAGCTGTCCACAACCGCCGTTCTCTCTTCGTCTTCAATTCTGGCAGACACAACTACGGCTAATTCATACTTGTTCATTCTCCTGTTACCTCCTTTTGGTCTCTGGCCCGCATTCGCTGCGAGCAAGGAATTGATTCATCACAAGGAGTTATGATACCATAAAATTCCCTGTATTTCAAGTATTTTTAAGCTTTTCTCCCCTGTATTTTCAGGGAAAAATCACTTTTGTCCAGGGAAAAGTTGGGATTGAAGTAGGGATCCCCTGCCTCCAGCTCCGCCTTCCACTTTTCCCGGAAGCGCTCAGACTCCCGATTGTACCGCTGGGCCTTCTCCCCCTTGTCGTCCAACCCCCTGGAAACCGACTCATAGTGGTAGAGCTCCGCAAAAGGAGTGAATACATTTAAGTATCCCATCCTGCGCAGTTTCAGGCAGAAATCCACATCGTTCAGGGAGACCGCAAAATCTTCGTCCAGACCTCCCGCCTCCACGTACAGGCGCTTTTTCACCAGAAGACAGGCTCCTGTCACCGCCGTCACATTCTGGGTATAGCACAGCCGTCCCATGTACCCCAGGTTCTGGGTGGGCACCCTGTAGTGGGTATGTCCCGCCGTCCTGTGGGCTCCCAGGCCTATGACAACCCCCGCATGCTGGATGGTGTGGTCCTCATAGTAGAGTTTTGCCCCCACGGCTCCCACGTCCTCTCTCTGGGCGTACATCAGAAGCTCTTCCATCCAGTTCACGGTGATCACTTCCGTATCGTTGTTCAGCAGAAGAATATACTCTCCCCGGGCGTATGCCACACCCAGGTTGTTCACCGCAGAATAGTTGAATTCCCCACAGTATGTCACCACGGCTCTGCGGCCGTCCTGGCTGCGGAGCACCCCGCCGTCCGTCTCCGGATTCACAGCAATCTCTCCCCCTGTCCCCTGGGCCGCAGATTTCCCTCCCGCCTCTTTAGGGGAAGGAAGAGGCGGTTTCTCTCTGCTCCCCTGGGTAGATTTGTATGGATACCCCAGGAAAGTGCCGTAGTATTCCCGCACCGTTTCCGACGTGCTGTTATTCTCCACAATGATAATCTCGTAGTTGCTGTAGTTGGAACGCCCCCATATGGAATCCACCGCCCGGCGCAGGTCCTCCACATGGTCCTTGTTGGCGATCACAATGGATATTTTAGGCGTGCCCAGCACCTGATAGCGGATGCGGAATATGGTATCAAAAGCCCTGGTGCTCTCTATCTGAAAATTCTCAAATCCATGCTTGCGCAGGTGAGCCGCCACCGCCCCCCTGGCCGCCTCCACGGCGTAGGGTTTTGCCTCGATATTTGCCGCCGTGCTGCCTGGATGGCTCCTCCAGTAATACATGAGCCTGGGCACATGGACAATTTTCTTCGCGTTATCCGTCAGCCGCAGGATCATATCATGGTCCTGGCTTCCGTCAAACCTGGAGCGGAACAACTCCGTTCCATCCAAAAGTTCCCTGGCAAACACACTAAAATGACAGATGTAATTATTGGCCCGCAGATTGTCGATGGCAAAGTCCGGCTTAAAATGCATGGTCAGCATTTTGTTAATGTCGCCGCTTTTAAAGGTGGTCTCGTCACAGTATATGTAATCCGCCTGCTTTTCATTGATCACCTTCACATACTCATAAAGGACGCCGGGATGCAGCACGTCATCGTGATCGAACAAGCCGATATATTCCCCGGCAGCAAGGGCAAGACAGTGATTGGTGTTTCCGGCAATACCTTCGTTCTTTAAAAGCTTCCGGTAAACAATCCTCCCCCTTCCGTCCTTTTCCTGATATTCTTTTACAATCTGCGCCACCTTCCCGTGTTCTTCGTCGGAACCGTCCGCAAGGCAGAGCTCCCAGTTCTCATAAGTCTGATTCGTAACTGATTCTATCATTTCTCTTAAAAACTCTTCCGGTGTATTATACAGGGGAACTAAGATACTGATCTTCACCATCCGTGGAAACTTCGTCTCTGCCTGCCGCTTTGCTTCCTCTGCAGAAGGAAAGCTTTTGGTCCCATATCTTTCCATGGCCTGCCGCTCAATCTGCTTATACTTCAATTTTGCAATAACGCCTTTTATATTTCCGCAGTTTTTAATTCTGGTTTTCTGACGGATCAAAAAATGTATGCATTTTCTGGCGGGTGCCGAAGCCTTCCATAACGGATTGCTTTTAATGCGATTTAGTTTATAATTTAAATCATCGCACCTTGCCTCCAGGTCCGCAACCCGTCCTGCCAGATCCGCATTTCGGAGATGCTCTTTTTCATACTCTTCCCGATAATCCATGACGCCTACTCCCATCTTGTTTCTTTTATTTAATATTGTATGTTATTTAATTTCAAGAGTCCAACTGCTCCAGTTTATCAGCCTTTGCCTGGAGCACCTGTCAACAGCCAGCATGCCAAACTGATAGCTTCCTTCCGGTATTTTATCACACTTCATCTTAGCTGCAAACCCTGTTAAATCTACATTTAACTGGTCGGATAAATTATTTTTTATGTCCGGACGGAAGCGTTGGTCTATCGAAATCCCATAAACTTTTCCGTTTGCCAAATTTTTCAATAAAAGCCGCTTTTCGTAACATGCGTTGTCAGATCCGATCACAAAAGTATAACCTTGAAAGTAATACCCCATATCTTCCGTAGTTTCTTCAGGAGGCGCCACGCCATACTTCCATTTATAAATATCCACGGCACATTCCCTCCCAACCACAAGGCAGGAATCCTCCCTGGCCCCCGCCAGATCTTTTGCGCACTCCTTCACCCTGGCCCATGGCATGTTAAGCGTCACCTGATATTGGCAGGCAGGAGAATAACCACTTTCCAGCATATCCGTAGTCAGGTAAGGGTGGTAAAAGGGATCCTTGCCGTAGATCTTCTGGTGCCGCTCATAAAGCAGATCCTTTTCCCGAAGAAGCCGCAACTGCTTTTCCTTTGATTCTCCGTCCTTCCCCCTGCTTAACGATTCATGATGGTACAAAACCACATCATTCCTGACAAGATTATAATATCCCTTTTCAAAAATGCTATAACACAGATCCACATCATTAAATGCCACTGCCAGGCCTTCAAAAAAACCTCCCGCTTCCCCGAACACCTCCCGGCGCATCAGAAGGCAGGCGCCGGTCACCCCCAGCATATCATGGACACCCCGGTTCATCCCGTAGTAGTGTTCCTCCCTGTCATCCAGAAACTGTAGTTTATGGGCCGGCCCTACCCGTAAATTAGTGATCCCGGCATGCTGGATGATATATGATTCCGGATAAAGAAGTTTCGCCCCCACAGCCCCTGTGTAAGGCAAAAGGGCTTTTTGGGCCATTTGATCCAGCCAGTCAGGCTGAATGATCTCCATATCATCATTCAAAAACAAAAGCAGCCTGCCTTTTGCCTCTTTTGCCCCCATATTACACATTTTAGAGAAGTTAAACTCCATAGGGTGATAAAAATAACGAAAGCTATTTTTATTGTCCGGACCGGCATTCAGATCTTCCAGCTTTTTTTCCACCAAACGGCGGTTTACTTCCCCGCTTCCGTTATCCACAATGATAAAATCACAGCGATAGCAGGTTACCGTTCTTTCCAGAAAAGAATTTAGACACCGGAACAGAATTTCAGGATGGTCTTTGGAAGGGATAATAACGGAAATTTCAGGCTCCGGACCACAGCTTTCCTTCTTTTTGCCGCTGCCCTGAGCCAAAAGGACTTCCTCCTCCAAAAGTGCAAGATGTTTTATCTGTCCATAGCCGGGCTTCAGGCTATGAAACAGCACCTGCCTTACATGAAACACCGGCATTTCCTGTTCCCGCTTTGCAAAACCGCCATGACTGACGATCAAATGATACAAGAGAAGATACAGTGTCCGGCTCTGCTCCCTCTCCCAGACTTCCCAAAGAGACGCTGTCCTGACCGCCACCAGGGCCCCAAAATAAAAAGAAGCCAAAAAACGATCCGGAGACCAGTCTGGCTTAAACCAGGGCCGCTTCCGCTCCCCGCCTGCCTGTACATCCTCGTCTCCATAGATCAGTATAACATCTTCATGTTCTGCAAATTCTTTCAAAATAAGGGGAATCGCAAACCCGCTCCGCTCTCCCTCATACATTTGGATCAGAACAATATCCGCCCATAGCCTGGGAATCTTCAATTTATTGCCTTTTTCTATATCTTTGTAATAAATTGTCTGAACGGTATGAGCTTCGTTTTTTCGACAGGAAGCGTCAAAACATGAACTTTTTCCTTCATTTTCCATCTCATAACCGTCATATGTTTCTTTCTCAGATTCAGTTGTCAGATAATTTCTGTATTTCTCGCAAATATTTGGTTTGATTATGTTATTTTCTTCCTGTTTTCTGATCCATCCGTCATATGAGAGACTTTTTTCTTTTAACGCTATTTCATATTTTCGATGCTCTCTGTCGATCAAAATCTGTTTTACGGCCCTTTTTAATCCCATATGTTATTTTACCATGCCCTCTACCATAACCTCTTTACTGCCATCTCCATATCCTTTGCCATGACTGCCGACAATGGTGCAACCTCCATTTTCACGGTCAAAATATTCTCTCCCCTTGTCAAGATCCCTTCCGGGAAAGAGCCCTGTTCCACAAAAGCGGATATACGCACCAAAATATTAGGGTCCTGGGTGGAAAAAACACAGCATCCATCCTTGACTCTTTTTCCGTTTGTTTCCAAATATTTTTTGTTCAGAGGAACCGCCGCGCCATTTAGGGTAAGCTCATGAATCTTCACCATACAGCTTTGGTCTGCCGGATCGATCCGCAGGCTCCTCACATTTCCATCAAAAGGAATGTCCGCCGCAATCTCCCGCTCTGTCACATAGACATCTGGCAGATAGACAGAGTCATTTTCCGAAAATCCGTTCCCCCTGTCATAATATACCTGAATGCGCTCATCTAAAATTTTTTGGAGATGCCGCTCCATTAAATCCTTAGGATCCACCGCATAAGTTCCCATAGCCGCCCGCAGCTCACCCATAGATTTACGCTTCCCGGTAACCTGCTTCTGAAATTTCTTTTCCTGTTCCTGATAAACCCTTGCCTGCTCCTGACTGATCTTAAGCTTCGCAAGCAAAAAATCCAGATCCAGTTTATTCCGCTTTTCTTCCTCCAGAACATAACAATACACAGCCCGGAACGCAATTTCTGATGAGGGTACCTGTTTTTCTACCGTCCAT
>OFHB01002003.1_pt1 | contig 11172 bp, 8 predicted proteins | sample 1521881 | NCBI WGS metagenome assembly OFHB01 (sample SAMEA3504090, study PRJEB24116) | mouse gut metagenome | biome: mouse gut; feature: mouse-associated habitat; material: faeces | place: Denmark | collected 2011
AACGGATAGCTTCTCCAGCTGCAAGACCCCTGTCGAAACCTTTACTACCCCGTATTTTATTCAATTGTTATTCCATTGGAATGTACTTTATTCCATTGGAATGTACTTTATTCCATTATGATATCCAATTCTGTAAGATTGATTCCAGACGCGGTCAATATAACTTTCAGCTCAATATATCTGCCTTTCATCGCTTTATATACATCGGAATCCTTCTCCGCAAGCACCATATATCTCTGTAATCTTGCAAATTCCTCCACATTTTTCTGCAACAACTCTTTTTCAGACATATAACACCTGCCTTTCTCAAACCGTCTTCAATCCTGAGATATTTTTATTATAGCAGTCTTTACACGGCTTGTAAAGCCTTTTGCCTATATATTTTTCACCTTAAACTCCCGTTCCGTCTCTCTGCGCTGGTCCTTCTTCGCTATATCCTGGCGCTTGTCATAGAGCTTCTTGCCCCTGGCCAGGCCCACTTCTACCTTGACCTTACCGTCCTTGAAATAGACCTGCAGGGGCACAAGGGTGTATCCTTTCTCCGCCACCTTCCCGGCCAGTTTACTGATCTCGTATTTATGCATCAGGAGCTTCTTCACCCGCAGGGGATCCTTGTTGAAAATATTTCCCTTTTCATAGGGGCTTACATGCATGCCGTACACATACACCTCCCCTGCCTCAATGCGGATAAAAGACTCCTTGATGCTGCACTTTCCCATGCGCATGGACTTTACTTCCGTGCCATGGAGCGCCACCCCGGCCTCATAGGTTTCATCTATAAAATAGTCATGGTAGGCTTTTTTATTGTTTGCAATCAGTTTCTGCGCTTCCTTCCCCTGTGCCATACCCATCCTCCTTATTTATGCGAACAGACTCAGGTACCATTCCCTGAGCCCTCTCAGGCCTGGTATAACCCCCACCAATTAACCACAGGTTACACTTTTTTAAATTTCCATCTGCGTCGTTGGTCTACGCTCCGCCTTGCAGACTGAACATTTTTGCGGGTTATACTAATCCACTATTCCAAAGTCAATAGATCTGTTAAAACGGTCACACCCCTCCACGCACACCTTCAACGGCATGCCAAGCTTGTAACTCTTTCCCGTGGCCTCCCCCACCATCTCGCAGGTGTTCTCACTATAATAGAAATAGTCCCCGGGAATCTTTGACACATGCACCATTCCCTCCACCGTGTTGGGCAGTTCCACATAGATTCCCCAGGTGGTGATGCCGGAAATGACCCCCTCAAAAGTCTCTCCCAGGTGGTCTTCCATATATTCCACCTTCTTGAGTTTATCTGTCTCCCGCTCTGCCTCGTCCGCCCGCCGCTCCGTCTCGGAAGAATGCTTTGCCACCTCCGGCAGAATGCTCCGATAATGGGCAGACCGCTCCTCCCCCAGTCTTCCCCGAAGCCAGTCCTTGATAATCCTGTGAATCTGCAGGTCGGGGTACCTGCGGATAGGAGAGGTAAAATGACAGTAATACTGGCAGGCCAGCCCAAAATGCCCGCTGCACTCCACGCTGTACTTTGCCTGTTTCATGCTCCGCAGGGCCATACGGCTGATCATGGCCTCCTCGGGAGTCCCCGCGATGCTGGCCAGAAGTTTTTGAATCTCCTTGGGATGAACCTCCTCCCCGGAAGTCTTCTGCCCCTGCCTTCCCACGGCTTTCATATAATAGCCGAAATTGTTGATGATGGCCGAAAGTTTCCGGATCCGCTCCCCGTCAGGCACATCGTGGACACGGTACACAAAGGGCAGTTCCAGCCAGTAAAAATGCTGCGCAATGGTCTCGTTTGCCGCCAGCATAAAATCTTCTATAATATCCGTTGCCACATTCCGCTCATAGGGCAGAATCTCCAGAGGATGCCCCGCCCTGTCCAGCCGTATCTTACACTCCGGAAAATCAAAGTCAACAGATCCCCGCCTACGCCTTCTGGCCCGAAGAATCCCCGCCAGTTTCTCCATATTTTGAAACATGGGAAGCAGTTCTCCATACTGTTCATATTCCTCCTGCTCTGCCAGGCTTCCGTCCTCCAGAAGCTCCCGCACCACATTGTAGGTCATGCGGCGGTTCACGCAGATGACTGACTCACAGATCTCATAGTCCGTGATCACGCCCCCCTGGTCCACGGTCATCAGACAGCTCAGGGCCAGCCTGTCCACTCCCTGGTTCAGGGAACAGATACCATTGGAAAGAGCGTGGGGCAGCATGGGGATCACCCTGTCCACCAGGTAGACGCTGGTGCCCCGCTTCAGGGCCTCCCTGTCCAGTGCGGAATTCTCCTGCACATAGTTGGCCACATCCGCAATGTGCACTCCCAGATGATATTTTTCACCGTCAAAGTTCAGACTCACCGCGTCGTCCAGATCCTTGGCGTCCTCCCCGTCAATCGTAACCATGTCCATGTGACGCAGATCCCTCCGCCCCTCCATATCCGCCTGGGATACTTCCTTGGATACCCTGCCGGCCTGGTTCAGAATCTTCTCCGTAAACTCCATGGGCAGCTCGTAGCCCCGCACAATGGAGAGAATATCCACCCCAGGGTCGTTGATATGCCCCAGGATCTCCACCACTCTCCCTTCCGGTTTGCGCCTGTCCGAGCCATAGTCCGTGATCTCCACCACCACTTTGTGGCCTCCCACGGCTCCTTTGGACTGTTCCCGGGGAACGAAAACATCCTGGGGCAGCCTGGTATTGTCCGGGATCACAAAGCCATAATTTTCCTTGGACTGTTCATAAGTTCCCACCACATGCCTGATGCTCCTGGCAATGACCCGGACCACTTCCGCCTCCTGCCGCCTTCCCGCCTTCCCGGGCAGCAGGGCAACCTCCACCGTATCTCTGTGAAAAGCCCCTTTCGTCTTTCCCTCGGGAATATACAGATCCTCCTCCCGGCCTTCCACTTCCACAAAGCCAAATCCCTTTGCATTGCCGAGAAAGGTCCCTGTCAGCATCCTGCCGCTGGCCTTTACATATTTTCCCCTGGGAGTCTGCTCCAGTTTTCCCTCCGCCAAAAGCTGTCCCAGCACTTCTCTCAGCGCCTCCCGCTCTTCCCTGGCCACCTGCAGCAGCACTGCCAGTTCCTTTTCCTTCATGGGCACATAGAGAGCATCCTCCACCAGGTCGCAGATCATTTTCTTTCTGGCAGCCATTGACCGCTTTTCTTCATTATTGTCAGTATTACCAGTACCCATAAGCCTCCTAATCTCAGGTTCCGGGGACACCTGTTTTACAGGCGCACCCGCCCCTGCGCCGAATCCGCAGATACGAAAAGACACCCTTGCTGCTCCACAAGAGTGTCTCCTTCACGTACCGTTAAAATACATTCAGATTCAGTACCATCGCAAGTATCATGAAAAGCACCGCCAGAACCTTGGTGATCTTCACCAGACGGCCTTCCATGGAGCGTCCTTTGTTCTTGCCCCAGTAAGTCTCTGCGGCTCCGCTGATAGCCCCCAGGCCTGCGGACTTCCCCTCCTGCATCAGTACCAACACCACAAGCGCCATGCATACAAAAATAAATGCCACTGTCAAAATAACCCTTAACACATCCATTTATCTGCACCTCCCACGTTTTAGTCATTCATTGTGCTCCAGCACCAAAACAATCATACTGCTTGATTTTACCATAAATGCCACAGAGAAGTCAACCTGCTTTTGACATGTTTTGTCCACAATTAGACGGGGCACCAAACTGCTGCCAATTCCCCCTGTCCTGATTCTTCCTTATATAAAATATATAAAAACCAAAATCAGCACCCCCAGGGCAGAGCCCCAGAACATTCATGCGCAAAAACGCCTGGGCAAAATCCCGCCGGGACGTCCTTCTCCCTGGCCCCGGAAATTGTGAAGCCTTGGAGAATCTGATATGATTGTGGAAACTTTCCTTCCGGAATCTGTCACTTTGGTTTCAAGGCTTCCAAATTTTTCACAGGATACAGGTAAACTTTGCATCATTCAGGAGAAAAAAGCCCGTAAAACAAACAAAAATGACCAGAGCCATCTGTCGTTTTTCTCTTCTGTCTCACAGGAACCGCGTCGAAAAAAATAAAAAATTCTTGACAGCCCACAAAGTGTAATATATACTGGCTATGTTGATTGCATACAGGGTTAATCGTATACAGGTATACAAGGGGGAGGGGATAAGGGGTTATTCAATCCCTTTTTGCTAAACCCGGATTATCCTGTGGAGTACCCGAGTATGCATGGTAAATCAAGTAAGGAGGAGATTTATGAAAAACAAGAAATTTCTTGCTTTTGCGCTGGCTGCGGCAATGACCATGTCCATGGCTGCCTGCGGCAACGAGCCGGGAGAGAGTTCTGAGAACAGTTCCCAGGGAACTTCCGAGAACAGTTCCGGTTCTTCCGAGAGCGGCTCCGGCAGCGAAGAAAGCGGTTCCGAGGACGCATCCGACAGCAGCTCCCAGGATGAGGCCGATGCCAATGTGGTTGACGCCGAGCTTAAGAGCCTGTCCGGCAAGGAGTACGGCACAGATTATGTGTCCCTGTATTCCAAATACGGCAAGGACATCACGATTGCCGATGTGACCGAGGATGAAGACACAGGAAATGCCTACATTGTGAAGGACGGCGTGCGCTACGAACTGGGTCTGGATTTCCTGTCCATGGCCATGGTGCTCAACACCACCGTGCCCGAGGGCGGTATCTGGGAGAGCGAAAGCGATGTGTACGCCAACTGGTGGAAGCTCTACATTCAGCGTTGGAATGCCCTGCTGCCTGAGATTCCCCTGTATGCCAATGAATACTATAATATGTACCGCTCCACCATCAAGGGTGTGGAGGAGTATCCCACCAACCCTTACTGGGATACCACCAAGGCCCTGATTCAGTGGACCAGCGACAAGCCTGACAACAGCATCATTATCGGAGATGTCACCGAGCTCTCCGGCAAGTTCCGCTATGCCACCTTCGGCGCCAGCCAGCCCGGCGCTTCCGATCTGGCCATCCAGTATATGATCGTGGGTCTGGACACTGTCACCGCCAACAAGGAAAGCGACTTTGTTTGGAATGACACTGTGGTGGCTTCCCACGAGGATACCGAGAACGCAGACGGTACCAAGACATACACTGTCAAGATCAAGGAAGGCCTGAAGTTCTCCGACGGCAGCCCTGTTACCGCCAAGAACTACGTGGCGTTTACCATGGCCTTCTCCACCCCGGTGGCTGCGGAAGCCGCAGGCAAGGATCACCAGTCCGGTCTGACCTATGTGGGCTTTGAAGATTTCAACAGCTATACAGGCCCCGACTCCGCAACCGGCAGCAAAGTCTTCAAGGGTATCCGTCTGCTTGACGACTATACTTACTCCGTAACTGTCTCCGACAAGTACCTGCCCTACTTCTACGATGTGACCTATGCAGGCTTTAGCGCCCAGTATCTGCCTATGTGGATCGGCGATGCGGACATCAAAGATGACGGCGAAGGCGTGTACTTTACAGACGACTTCTATGAGAAGGATGGGGACAGCTACAAACTGGCTTCTCTCATCAAAGCTACCTCCACGAACACGGATGACACTTATCCCTGCTCCGGTCCTTACTACATTGAGAGCTTTGACAATGCAGACAAGTCCGCTGTATTGAAGCGCAACCCTGAGTTCCCTGGTGACTTCCAGCAGGCCGTTCCTAGCATTGAGACTGTAGTCTACAAGAAAGTAGTTACCTCAACCCAGCTGGAAGACCTGAAGGCAGGCGGCGTGGACGTGCTGCCCAACATCACCGGCGGCGAAGCCACCAACGAGGCCCTGGCCCTGGTGGAGGCAGAACCCGACAACTATGTTTCCACCCACTACAGCCGTGCAGGATACGGAAAACTTGCTTTCCGCTGCGACTTTGGCCCCTCTCAGTTCCCTGAAGTGCGTCAGGCTGTGGCATTCTGCCTTGACCGTGCAGGCTTTGCCAAGGATTTCACCGGCGGCTACGGCGGCGTGCAGGACGGCCCTTACTACTCCGGCTCCTGGATGTACCAGGCTGCAGTGGGCCAGGGCATGATGCTGAACGCCTATGCAACCTCTGTTGACAGCGCCATCGCTGTGCTGGAGGAGGGCGGCTGGGTATACGACGCCGAAGGCAATCCCTACGAGTCCGGCGTGCGTTATAAGCAGATTCCTGCCAGTGAGATCAGCGAAAGCGACATTACTTACCAGTCCAAGGACGGTGCATATGTCACCACCAAAGTGGGCGACAACTACTATATGCCCCTTGTGCTGAACTGGTACGGTACTTCCGACAATGATTTCTCCGACCTGCTGGTGACTGGCTTCGTGAACAACGAGAATATGAAGAACGCCGGATTTGTGGTACAGTACACCTTCGGTACGTTCCAGGCCATGCTGGATGAGCAGTATCAGGCACCTGTATACGGTCTGTATCAGGGACCTGCTCTGTACACCAACTTTAACTATGCAACAGGGTTTACCAGTGCTGCTTATGACTATTCCTACAATCTGAGCATTGACCCCAGCATGTATGACAATTTCTACAACAGCTATTTTATCAAGGATCCGGCAGATGCCTACTGGCTGCAGTAAAGCCGGCCGCATCGGATGAGATAGGAATTACTTTCTGCAACAGCCACAGCGGTGGAGAAGAGAAAGCACAGGCTGCTGTCAGGTTCTCCTGACAGCAGCCTGTATTGCATTGTAAACTGTTCTTAACAGTTCAGTACCCTGTCTGAATTGTTACAGCTGCTCCCTGGGAACTGTAAAGAATCCTTTTTTATCGTTCCTTAAGGCGTGTTTGAAAAATACTTTCTGTCAGCCATTATTTTCGGTCAACGACAGAAATGATTTTTCAAACATGCTCTGGCACTTTCGAGAATAATTTACTGTCTGTTTCACGCCGCCCTTGCAGAGTCAATAGAAAATGCCATAAATTATATGAGCTATTGAAAGTCACTTCTTTATTCAAAGAAAAAATGAGGGATCGCATATGGGAAAATACATAGTCAAACGAATTGGTTATATGGTCGTGGTACTGATAGTGTTATCATTCATTATGTTTATGATCTACAACCTGGTACCCAGCAATCGTGCCTTTACGGACGCAAACAACGACATCAAAACCCTGAAGGGCAATATCTCTGCCGAGGAGCGCCAGGCCCGCTTTGAGGAACTGTACCTGCAGTACCAGCGCCGCTACGGCACGGATGTGGAAAACCGCGTGATACGCTACCTGCGCTGGGTGGGCGTCTATCCTCTCTACGACGGCAGCTTTAACGGTCTGCTCCAGGGCAATCTGGGTTACTCTTACGATTACCAGAAACCAGTGCTTGACGTGGTGGCGGATCCCATGAAAGTCACCATACGCATTAATATCTTTGCCACCATCCTGGCCCTGGGCATAACCATCCCCCTGGGCATACACTGTGCGGTGAAACGGGGAAAGTGGATGGACCAGGCCGTGCAGGTAGTCACCATCATAGGTTACAGCCTGCCCACATTCCTGATCAGCATTCTGTTTATCTGGGTCTTCTGCTCCAAACTGGGCTGGTTCCCCCCCAGCGGCATGAAGACGCCGGGTTCAAACTTCACCGGGCTGGCGTTCTGGAAAGATTCCCTGTATTACATGGCTCTTCCCCTGATCGTTATGACCTTCTGCAGCCTTGGAGGCATGACCCGCTATGTGCGGGCTTCCATGATTGAAGCCCTCTCCATGGACTGCATCAAGACCGCCAGGGCCAAGGGACTGAGGGAAAAGCTGGTGGTCTATTCCCACGCCTGGAGAAACGCTCTGATCCCCATTGTCACTCTGGTGGTGGGATGGTTCCTGGGAATCTTCTCCGGCTCCCTGGTGATCGAGCAGATGTTTGCCATCAACGGCATGGGCAAGCTCATGATTGACTCTCTGAACAAAGCTGATTATGACGTGGTACTTTTAATGCAGATGTTCTATGTGGGCATGTCCCTTCTGGGCAATCTGATCATAGACATTATCTACGGCCTGGTGGATCCCAGGGTGCGCGTGAACAAGTAGAAGGGAGAATAGGACAAAATGAGCAAAAAAACGCCAAACAATTCTTCAAAGAAAAAAGGAAACGTCCTGGGCCGCTGGCTCTCCCGCTGGTTCCGGGGCGGCAGCAACCAGCTGGCGGAGGAGATGGAAAAAAGCGCCGCCGGAATGGACAAGGAGGAACTGGTAAGCCCGGGTAAACAGGTTCTGCGCAATTTCCTGGAACGGAAGCTTGCGGTGGGAGCCCTCTGCCTTCTGGTGATCATGTTCCTCACCATGATCATCGGCCCCATGTTCATGCCCACCTACTCAGATTCCTACACGGAGATCACTCAGAAAAGCGTCCCTCCCACCATGTCCATGATGAAAGTGCCAAAGGAACTGGCAAAGGATATTAAAATGATCGACGGCTTCGGTTCCTTCACGGTGGGACTCTCCAACGCCGGAAAAGTGTACATCTGGGGAGCCACCCAGATCGGAACCACCGGCATAGACATAGCGGACATCCCCCAGGAAGTGAAGGATGCCAAGATCACCATGATCGCCGCGGGAATTGACCACATTGTGGCCATTAGCGAGGAAGGAAAAATCTACTGCTGGGGCAACAACCGTCTGGGACAGTTCGGCACGGCGGAGGAAACCCTGGCGGCCGGCGGACAGCTGAACCCCAACATTGCCTACATGCCCGAGGAACTGGCCACGGAAGGGGTGGATCCCTCCCATATCAAGAAATTTACCTGCGGCTACCAGTGTACGGCCATCCTTATGGATGACGGCACTCTCTACCTGTGGGGCAACAAGCTCACATACGGCAATATGGATGTCTTCCTGAATGCGGCGGGACTTAAGGATATTGACTTCACCCTGAACTATGTGGTGGGCCTGAACATGAAGCGGGACAGCGTCTACACAGGTACCAGGGGCCTCTACGATGTGGCCAAGGACAATGTGTCCGGTCCCACCCAGAAGACAAAAGATTTCCTGAACGGACGCACCATCACCTCCCTCACCGCCTCCAGCTCCAGTGTCTGCCTTCTGCTGAGCGACGGAACGCTGGGCTTTGTGGGAGATTTTGCCACCAATGCCATACCCGTTCCCGCTCTTGTGAACGGTGAAAAATTTGTCCAGGTGGTGGGCGGCAGCTATCACTACACCGGTCTCACCGACCAGGGCAGAGTTTACTCCTGGGGCAGCAACACCCAGGGCCAGACAGATGTTCCCTCTGAGGCGACGGGGGTATCCCGGCTCTTCTCCGGCTCCTTCCAGAGCTACGGGGTGGATGAGAACAATTCCCTCCAGGCAAAATGGGGCCTGAAAGGCTACCTCTTCGGCACGGAGGTTCACGGGGCGGATATCTTCCAGCGCATTATCAACGGCGGCAAGATGACCATGACCATCGGCGCGGTGGCCGTCATTATCTCCGCTATCATCGGCATGATCGTGGGATGCCTCTCCGGCTACTTTGGGGGCAAGGTGGATATCCTCCTTATGCGTGTGGCGGAAATCTTCACTGCCATCCCCTTCCTGCCCTTTGCCATGATTCTCTCTTCCGTCATGGGCCGTATGAACTTAAGCGAGAACATGAGAATTTTCATTATCATGTGCATCCTGGGTGTGCTCACCTGGCCGGGCCTGGCAAAACTGGTCCGCGGACAGGTTCTGGTGGCCAGGGAAAGCGAGTACGTGATGGCTGCCAAGTCCATGGGCGTAAAGGAATGGCGCATTGCCTTCAAGCACATCCTTCCCAACGTCATGTCGGTTATCCTGGTGTCCCTGATGCTGGATTTCGGCACCTGCATGCTGACGGAATCAACCCTGAGCTACCTGGGCTTCGGCGTGGCCTATCCCCGTCCTACCTGGGGCAACATGCTCAACGGCGCCAACAACGCCACCATTATCAACGCTTACTGGTGGCAATGGCTGTTTACCGCCATGTTCCTGGCAGTGACCACCATCTGCATCAATATTGTGGGCGATGCCCTGCGCGACGTGATGGATCCCAGATCCAGCGTGGATAAATAAGGAGGAGGAGCCATGCCGCTTTTAGAGATCAAAAACCTGAAAACCTATTTTAAGACCAAAAGGGGAATCGTAAAGGCTGTCAACGACGTGTCCTACTCCCTGGAGGCAGGAAAAACCCTGGGCGTGGTGGGAGAATCCGGCTCGGGGAAATCCGTCTCCGCCATGAGCATCCTGCGCCTGCTTGACGACAATGGATATGTAGAGTCCGGGGAGATCTATTTTGAGGGAAGGGAGCTCACAAAGCTCTCCGTGGACGAACTGTACCACATTCGCGGAAACGCCATCTCCGTGATCTTCCAGGAGCCCATGACCAGCCTGAATCCCGTGTTTACCATAGACCGGCAGCTCAGCGAGCCCTTCCGCATCCACCAGGGCATGAAGAAAAAGGAAGCCCATGAGAACGCCCTGAAAATGCTCTATGACGTGCAGATCCCCAACCCGGAAGCCGTCATACGCCAGTACCCCCACCAGCTCTCCGGAGGTATGCGCCAGAGGGTCATGATCGCCATGGCCCTGGCCTGCCGGCCCAAGATCCTTATCGCCGACGAGCCCACCACCGCCCTGGACGTGACCATCCAGGCCCAGATCCTCCGGCTGATGAACGAGCTGCAGGAGGAGAACGGCACGTCCATCATCTTCATCACCCATGATTTGGGCGTCATCAACGAGATGGCGGACGACGTGGCGGTTATGTACTGCGGCCAGGTGGTGGAGAAAGCCAGCGCAAAACTCATTTTTGCCGACTGCTCCATGAGCCACCCCTACACGGAGGGACTGATGTTCTCCATCCCCCGCATTGATTCCATCCATGAGAAGATAGAACCCATCCCCGGCGTGGTCCCCCACCCTCTGGCGCTTCCCAAGGGCTGCAAATTTGCCCCCAGGTGCAAGTACTGTACCAAAAAGTGCATGGAGGAGGAACCGGCCCTGGTAGATGCCGGCGAAGGACAGCTGATCCGTTGTTTTTATCCCGAAAAGGAGGTAAGGCGCAGTGCAGAACACAAAAAAATTATTGTCAATCAGTAATCTGAAAAAATATTTCCCCGTGGCAAAATCCTCCTTTTTCCAAAAGGAACAGCTCTATGTGAGGGCCAACGAGGATGTGTCCCTGGACATCTACGAAGGGGAGACCATCGGCGTGGTGGGCGAGAGCGGCTGCGGCAAGTCCACCCTGGGCCG
>OFHB01002008.1_pt1 | contig 11144 bp, 10 predicted proteins | sample 1521881 | NCBI WGS metagenome assembly OFHB01 (sample SAMEA3504090, study PRJEB24116) | mouse gut metagenome | biome: mouse gut; feature: mouse-associated habitat; material: faeces | place: Denmark | collected 2011
CCTCTGCCAGCTCCGGATCTTCCGTCTCCAGAGTCTCCATAATATGGCGCTCTGTTCCCCGGTCCACCGTGTTGAGGATTTCCACCACCGCGTCCACGCCGCCGATAATAGTATAATCCTGATTTACCAGACTTGCCAGCTTGGACTCCAGCACCTTCTCCACCTCCTTGATCACGTCGGGACTGGTGCGGTCCATGACGGCGATACGTTTTGCCACGTCCGCCTGCCTCTCCGGCGGCAGCGCCGACACGATAAGTGCCGCCTGCTGGGGCGCCAGGTAGGACAGAATCAGGGCAATGGTCTGAGGATGCTCATCCTGTATAAAGTTGATAAGCTGTGTGGCGTCGGTCTTGCGGACGAACTCGAAAGGCTTCACCTGCAGGGATGCCGTCAGCTTGCCAATCACATCCAGGGCCTTCTCCGCACCCAGGGCCTTCTCCAACAGATCCTTTGCGTAGCCGATGCCGCCCTCCGCGATATACTGCTGCGCCAGACAGATCTCATAGAACTCGTTGATTACGTCTTCCTTTACCTGAGGGGTCACGCTTCTGGTATTGGCGATCTCCAGGGTCAGTTCCTCGATCTCGTCCTCCTTCAGATGCTTAAAGATCCCGGCGGACCGCTCCGGCCCCAGGGAGATCAGCAGGATGGCCGCTTTTTGCAGCCCTCTGATCCCCTCCTCCTTCGATGCATTCTTTGGCATGTTCTATGTACCTCGCTTTTAATTCCAATCCTCGTTCAGCCAGTTACGCAGCAGGTTCGCCGCAGCTTCGGGATTCTCGTCCACGAATTTCTCCACCATCTTGCGGACCTCAGACTTAGCCTCAGTATCAATATCCTCCACAGTAGCCTCGGGCGCTGTAGCCTGCACCAACTTCTCCAGGGAAGGAAGCTCTTCCTCCTCCTCTTTCTTCTTCCTGGGTCCCATACTGCGCAGGATCACAAATGCAAGAAGCCCCAGGATCAGCAGAATCAGCACGATACTTGCAATATCCGTGCCAGTGATGCTCAGCCCCTCCTTGTCATGGAAAACGGGCGTCTCATATGCGATGATGGAGATATTCTCCTCGCTGATACCGCTGGCAGCGGCCACCATCCGGTAGAAATCCTCGTCCACCTCCTGCTTGATATCCGCCCCGTTGGCCTCCTTGAAATCTTCCCAGGTCATGCCACCGTCCAGGAGTCCCTGTCTTTTGACATTCTCCTCGTAATACTCCCTGATCTTGATCATGGACACCGAGATGGACGACTCATCAAACTTGATGGAACCTGCCGGGATGGATACCAGACTGTCCGATACATTGTTCTGGTAGCGCACCGACTCTTCCTGGGAAGAACTGCTGCTGTTCCCATAGTCAGGATTCTCGTACCCTGTCAGGTCTCCCCCATTGGAATCCGTCCCCGGGTATCCCTCCACGCCGCTGGTGGACTCGGAGTTGAAGGTATCCCTCTGCTCCACCATCCCCTGATCATATCCCTCTGCGGGGGAATATTCCCTGATCTTATTTTCATAAGCGGCGAAATCCACTACCACATTGCTGGCCACATCAATCATCTGGAACTGATTCGTTCCAAGGAGTACCCTTCTGACCTGGTTGTTCAGCGTGTTCTGGGCCTGGGCCTGGAGCTCCAGCATGGAGCTGGCCGGTCCTGAAGGGGAATAGTCGTCCCCGCCGGCAAACAGAATGTTCATGTTCTGGTCCAGAATGGTGATGTTTGCAGTGGTGCTGTTCCCCAAAAAGGTCGCCGCCGCCTTGGCCATGGCCGTTGCATTGGCCGTGGTAAAGTCATCCGTCACATCCACGTGGATATACGCGGAAGCCTCCTGCTTCTGGGCGGCGGAACTGAGCGTCCCCGTCTGGCTGGGCCTTTCGATCAGAACTGTCACCTTCTTCACAGGAGTGGACATCATAAACGCATTCTCCAGCTCCTTCTGCAGGTAATCCTTATACATGTTTTCCCGGTCTGCCGAAGTGGTGGACATGCTGGTCTCCACAAAGGAGGAATATGACAGGCTGTCCGGCACATACCCCGCAGCACCCAGCGCGTAATTCGCCTGCGACTCCTGGCTGACCAGCACTTCGACAGTACGGGCGTCCGCCGACTCCCTGTGGGTGATGCCCGCCTCATTCAGAATGTCAATGATCTTAGCTGCCGATTCCCTGCTCTCATAGGTGCCAAGCTCAATATATTGAGGCCTGCTAAAGGTATACATGATGATAACAAAAGTAAAAATCACAGCCGCCGCCATGGCTACGATTATTGTCTTTTGCTTGTTGGTAAATTTATTCCACCATTTCAGTATTTTCCCCGGTATCTCTTTCAGCTTGTCAGCCATGGTACTTCTCCCCTAGTCATTTCTTTCATTCCCAACCTTTCATTGCCGCAGCCCTCCAAAGAGGTTCCTTGCCGCCTCCCGGAGGGCTGTGCGCCGCCAGAACTGCATGCAGCCCCAGCCGTACAGCAGCTGTTTGTACAGCCAAAGCTGCGATACAGCCGGGACTGCGCTTTCAGTCCCTTAAATCTGCATCTGCATGAGTTCTTTGTAAGCCTCCAGCAGCTTATCGCGGACAGACACCGTGTACTGCAGAGCCGTGGAAGCCTTCTGCAGGGCAATCGTCAGGTCATGGGCATTCTCCGTCTCACCCATGGCAAACTTGATTTCTTCATTCTCTGCATCCGAAAGATACTCATTAGTGGTCTTGATATTGTCAATGGCGCTGTTCAGGAAAGCGTCAAACAAAGTTCCCTCCGCTTTCTTGTCCTGCTTCTCCAGAATTCCTGCCAGTGTAGTGCGTTCTGTCCCGGCAATCTTCCCCGCGCCGTCCAGCGCCCCTAATGCATTTATTTTCCAATCCATGTTCCTTCTGCCTTGCCTTCCCTGATGTCCGCCGCCCCTGTGGAGCCTTAAAATATTATGCGCGGACACAAAATTTATGTATAAAACTTTGTTTTATGTTTCATATTATATAGAGAGTAAAAAGCTTTTACCCGATAAGCTCCAGGCCCTTCTGGACGATGGACTTGCTGGCGTTAAAGGCCGTGGAATTTGCCTCATAAGCGCGGCTTGCATCGATCATATTGGTCATCTCTGTGATAATGTTTACATTGGGGTAAGTCACATAGCCATTCTCGTCCGCATCCGGATGGGACGGATCGTAGACCATATTCATCTCCGTGGCATAATCCTCGTGCAGGCCTGTCACCTTCACACCCTTGCCCGTGGCGCCAAATCCGTGAATGGACTGGCTCACAATATGGTTGTGGTCAGGATAGGCGCGCATATGGCTGTGAGCAGCCTCTCCCAACACATGTTCAAAACTCAGTCCCCTGCCCTTTTCGGCAAAGCTCACCAGTTTCCTGCGGTAGGGGGTGCCGTCCGCCGTCCTGGTGGTATTGGCATTGGCCACATTCTCCGAGATGACGTCCATGCGATATCGCTCCGCCGTCATGCCGGAAGCATTGATATTAAAAGCCGAAAACATGCTCATGTTTTATGATATCTCCTTCCTGGCGGTGCCCGCTACTTCAGAACAGCCTGCATATTGCTGAATTCCTGCTTGATGGCCGTCATAAGCCCCTGATACTTCAGCTGATTTTCAGCCAGCATGACGCCCTCATTGTCAACATCCACGTTATTTTTGTCCAGGCGGTAGGAAAATCCTGAGAAATCGGTGTATACCTGCCCCACAAGACGATTCATCTTCAGGGAGGAAACTTTGGAGTCCATGGATTGGTAATGGTTCTGGCCCAAGGCCTTCTTCAGCACAGACTCAAACGCCACATCCTGCCTCTTATAACCTGGAGTATCCACATTGGACAGATTGTTGCCGATGGCTTCATTGCGCAGCCAGCTGGCGTCCGCCGCCCTGTCCAGTACATTCACATAATCAAATACGTTAGACTGAAACATCTCTTCGCTCCTTTCTTTCGGATTTCAAGACTCTTTATCAAATTTACCCATTCTCTCCTATTATAATTCTTTTTGCGGAAATACACAATAGGGTTGCGCTAATTTACAAAAATTTACTCCATGGAAGCAGGCCATTCAAGCCATTCCAATTCCCCAACCACATAAAAAGGACTTATTGCCTTCTCAATAAATCCTTTTACCATTCTGCGGCATCCTGCCATTCGTCAATTTTCCTATGTAGCGTGGGACTTCTGGCGCTTAAGCTCCTCAATCTCGTCAAACACCACATCATTGAGTACTTTAATATAAGTCCCCTTCATACCTGACGAACGGGACTCAATGACCCCTGCGCTCTCAAACTTCCTCAGGGCATTCACAATTACAGACCGGGTAATCCCCACCCTGTCCGCAATCTTGCTGGCCACCAGAATGCCTTCCATGCCGTTGAGCTCTCCAAAAATATGGGTGATGGCCTCCATCTCAGAGAAAGAGAGGGTGCTGATGGCAGACTTTACCACCGCCTGTTTGCGGGTCTCCTCCGCGCTCTCCTCGTTCACCGCCCGGAGCATCTCCAGGCCCACCACCGTGGTTCCGTACTCGCACAAAATAATATCATCAATATCATACTGTGAATCGCATTTATAGGCAAAAAGCGTCCCCAGTCTCTCCCCTGCGATCTCAATGGGCGTAATAATCGCCTGAAATTTCCTGATATCCGGCTCCTCAAACCCAAGAGCCTCCAGGTTTACATTCTCTTTGGTGGAAAGGACCCCCAGAAGGCGCTCGTTGAGCAGGGAGTCTATAAAGCCTCCCACGGATTCTTCCATCAGCTCCCCGATACAGCCGATTCCCTCCGCCCGGCCTGTGCCGAGCACTTTCCCTTTGCGGCTGATCACCAGTACGTTGGAATTCAGGATTTCACGCATCACCTTGCAGATGTCATTGAACACAACTTTGCTGGAGCTGTTGTTATGCAGTAGTTTGCTGATTTTCCTGGTCTTATCCAGAAGCTGTACGCCGCTCATATCCGTCCCTCCGCTTTTGTCGCACGTACCGGGCCGCTCTTCACCTGCCTCTCTCTGGGGCGTATGTGAATTTCCGCCCGGCCACTTCCTGCACACATAACATCATACCACAGGTACATGCCTGTTGACAATGAATTAATTATTAATATTTTTAACCAATTTTTCAGACAATTTATGGAATCCGCACTGGGCATCTGCACAGACAAGCTTGTTCCCCTTTATCAGCAGAGCGGACCCGCACTGGGGACAGTTTTCTCCTGAAGGCTTCTGCCAAACCATAAAGTCACATTCCGGATTATCTATGCACCCGTAATACTTTCTTCCTTTCTTGGTTTTCTTCAGCACCACATCCTTGCCGCACTTGGGACAGGCTACTCCTATCTTCTCAAAATAGGGCTTGGTATTCCTGCACTCGGGAAATCCCGGACAGGCCAGAAAGCGGCCGTGAGGGCCGTACTTGATCACCATCTGCCTGCCGCACAGATCGCAGACTTCATCGCTGACCTCGTCCGCAATGGATACATGCTCCAGTTCCTTCTCCGCCGCATCCACCGCCGTCTCCAGGTCGGGATAGAAATTGGAGACTATCGTCTTCCACTTCACCTGCCCTTCCTCCACGCCGTCCAGAAGAGCCTCCATGTTGGCGGTAAAGTTCACATCCACAATGCTGGGGAAGGCCTCCTTCATCATGCCGTTTACCACCTCTCCCAGCTCTGTCACGTAGAGATTCTTCTCCTCCTTTGTCACATAGCGTCTGGCCAGAATGGTAGTGATGGTGGCCGCGTAGGTGCTGGGACGTCCTATCCCCAGCTCCTCCATCTCTTTCACCACTTCCACATTGGAAGCCACCCATTTTTCCTTCAGATAATCCTCAAAGCCCATGGTCCGCATTTCCTTCACCGGTTCCTTTGTGCAGAAAAGCCGCCACAGATATTTAAGCCGCCGCCGTTTTCCGGACTGTCCGCGGTAAGTATTGCTTCTGCGTTTCTCGGAGAGGATGTCCAGAAACAGATGGGGAAGCACACTGCACACCGCCCCCGGCAGCAGCCAGGCCGAAAGGCTTCCCACCACAAAAAACGTGCTGATACAGACAAGCGCCGCCTCCAAATCCATCAGCAGGTAGGAGAACATCCTGCTTGCTGCCAAATGCCGGGAATATGCCGCATCCGCCTTCCGGAAGCGGTCCAGGACCTTCGGCTCTTCCAGCGCTTCCAGACGCAGTCTGCGGGCATAGCCGTACATATTCCAGCCGTAGCATTTTTCCTTTCTGCAGTCTCCGTACAGTCCCACCGCCCTTAAGGTCACACTGCACAGCGCTGGAAATGCCACACAGATACACAAAAGCATGATTTTACGTCTGAAAATACTTGTATTTACGTCATTCAGCTGCGGGGCCAGCTCAAAGATCTCTGCTGTCAGAACGGGCAGCCACACCTGCAGAATTCCCTCCACGACACTGGCCGTCAGCTTTCCCCACAGCAAAAAAGGCATAAACCGAAACAAATCCCGTATAGCCCGCAAAAAATAAGCATTCCGCCTTCTCTTCTCACCCATGATTTCCGCCTCCCCCGGCATTTTCTGACTGGGCATCCTGTGCCAAAACCCCTGAAGCAGTCTCGCCCCGGACAACCTCCCGCATCCCCATGTCTTCCTGATACCAGGAACTCTGGGCCAGGTACATGTTCCTGTAAACCCCTTCCTCCCTCATCAGCTGCTCATGGCTGCCGTTCTGGACAATCCTTCCCCCATCCAGCACCATGATACGATCCGCCATTTTGGCGCTTGCCAGGCGATGGGAAATCATGATCGCACCGTTTTTACGGAAAATGCGCAGAAAATTCTCGTACATTCGGCTTTCGGCCAGGGGATCCAGCGCCGCTGCCGGTTCGTCTAGTACGCAAAACGCGGCATCTGCCAGAAAAGCCCTGGCTATGGCCACCCTCTGCCACTGTCCCCTGGACAGGTCCTTTCCGTCGGCTTCCAGATGTCCCAGGCTGCGCTCCAGCCCTTTCTCCTCCTGAAGGTATAGCTCCGCCGCCCCGGCCAGCTCCAGCGCCTTTTTGATCCGCCCGTCCTCCCACATGCATCCGATATCGCCCAGCGCCACATTTTCCCGCAGCGTCAATTCATATTTCTGAAAATCCTGAAAAACCGCCGACAACAGTTTTTTCCGCAGAGGCTCCGACAAGTCCCTCACGTTTACGCCCCCTGCCAGCACGCTTCCCCCATCCGGTTCATAGAGTCCGCAGAGCAGTTTTACTATGGTAGATTTTCCCGCGCCGTTTTCTCCCACAAAGGCAACGCGTTCCCCTGCCTTAATGCGGAAGGTTACGTTCTTCAGAACCGGTCTCTCCGTTCCCGGATAGGTAAAACTGACATTCTCAAAGACAATATCCCCATGGATTGGTGACACTGTATTCCTTATGTCCGTCCGTTCCTGGATGGCAAGGAATTCCCGGTAGAATTCTACATTGAGCGCATTCCGGAAAGTGCCTGTCACGGTCCAGGAAGCGGAAAATATCTGTTTTGTGATCGAATTCAGGGAACCTGCAACGGATGCGAATTGTCCCACGGTGACGCGCCCATGTAAAAATAAATACGAAAGAGTGATAATAATGAACACGAAATAGGTAACATTGAGGAGCTTGCTTCCCCCTTCCAGCGCCAAAACCTTACCCCCGCCCTTCTTAATTTCCGCCTCCACCCCGTCGCTGGCCCGAGACCATTTTTCCGCAATCATTTCCTGACTTCCGAATATCTTCATCTCATACATGGCATTTTTATCCTGCAGAAGCCTCTTTAAGTCCTCAATCCTGCGTGTCTGGGGCGTGGTGTCCCAGATAATCCCATGCAGCTTCTTCGTGGCTGCGAAATTCATCGCCAGCATGGGGATTGCAACCAGAAAAATCCCCGCTCCAATCCAGTGCGAACCCGCCGCATAGACGCCAAGCATAAACCCGATCGACAGCAGGGAATGGGCAGCCTGCAGACTCCCGGTAAAGCATTCCTTCACATGCAGCCAGGGTTCTTCCCCAATCCGCTGCAGAATGCCCTGTACCTCCTCCGCTTCAAAGGAAGCGTATTCCAGCCTGTTCAGCTTATCCAGAATGTCAGGTGCCATACGCCTGATCAGTTTCGTCTCCAGCACCTTATCCTGGTAAACCTGGAGCCATTCGAAAACAAACCACATAAAAAGCATACCAACCAGAAAAATACCAGGCAAAAGCATGGTTTCCATTCCCTGTCCCCCGGCGGCATAAGCCACCCCGCTGTCCACCAGGCTTTGCACCAGTATCACACGCAGCCCGCTGAAAAATCCGGGTACCGTACACACCAGAAGATACAGCAGCGCATTTCCCGGCGCATAGCGGAAAATAAGCCTGCACGACAAAGCACAATTCCGTACCACCTTCATATACTGTTACCGTCCCTCCCATATATTTGTGCTTTTATCATAGCATATCACGGAAAACAGGGCGCATTCCTGTCATTTTCCGCAGGGTTTTTGTCATTTTCCGCCCCTTCGGTACAGGGTTCCGCCGTCACAGGCCGCCCGGGCTGTCCACCTGCAGTCTCACTGTCACCCGAAACTCCCCGTCACTGTATTCCGCCGCCAGCAGCCCGCCGTATCTGTGTGCCGTCCGTTCCGCGCTCCTCAGTCCCAGTCCATGCCCCACACCGTTATCCCTGTCACGTTTTCCGGAAAGATATGTATCCCCTTCTCTACGCGGCTCTTCCGCCGTATTTACTACAGTTATATAATAAAAGTCTTCTTCCTGCCTCATGCGCAGGCCGATTCTCCTTTCTACGGGCTGCACGGCCGACGGATGTTCCCGCTGGCAAACGGCCAGTCCGGCACAGGCCTCCAGCGCATTGTCCAGAAGGTTTCCCAATATCACGCACAAGTCCACTTCCCGTATACGCATCCGCGACAAATCACACAGCTGCAGCGACATCTCCACTTCCTGCCTGCCGGCACGATAAAGCTTATCCCCCAGCAGCGCGTCCACAGCGGCACAGCCTGTCCTCAAGGGTATCATCCGGTACTCCACATCCCGCTTAAAGCTGCCCAGGTAATCCGTAAGTTCCCCGAAACGCCCTTCTTCCGCCAGAATCTCCAATACCCGGATATGGTTCTTCAAATCATGCCACAGCTCCCGGGTTCTCTGGTACTGCTGCTCCATATTTTCCAGATACTCCTCCTGCCGCTGACGATAACGGCCTTCCATGGCATCTTCTTCCCCTGCAAAATAGGATACCTCCCTGTTCCGGCAATCAGCATGTTTCTGTCCCCGCCGTCTCTGTCTTTCTTCCAGAAATTCAAATCCGAAAAAAAGCACCAGGTATACCGCCTGGCATGCAAATGCCCTCACCTGGTCTGTTTCCCGCCATCCCCGCAGTGTCAGTCCCAGAAGCAGCAGCATTGTGAGCAGGAAGCTGCCCTCTTTCCCCTGCCCTTCCTCCCGCTCGTCGTCATTCAGTATTCTCCTCAGCGGAAACAAAAACAGCATACTTTCCGCCAGCAATAACCTGACAGCAAAAAGAGCCCTGTCCCTGCTTCCCGGCCCTGCAATGCCCTGCAAAATCAAATCGGCCATGCGTATCATTCCGGCTCCGTAAACGCTAAACTCCAGCATCCATCCGGCCGCTCGAAGCCGTGCTGCCGCCTGTTCTCTCCTGCTTTCACCTTCCGGATTGCGAAGAGCCGTTCCTTCTGTCCCTTTCCAGGCTCTTCCACATGGGCAGTTCTCCCCTTCCCCCAGAGTGCCTGCGGATATGCCCCTGCTTCCCTTCCTTCCCATGAGCCGGAACAGGAAAAAAACTGCCAACAGATTTGCAATTAACAATATTACGTTTATCCCTTCACTGTTCATCTGCTGATAATCTCATCCTCCTTTCCGAAGCATCAGCCTGCGGTTCACCTCTTTTTCATAACCACGGCTGATGGGCAGCTCCGTGCCGTCCGTCAGCCACAGGCTGTTCCCCTTCCAGCTCCGCACATACCGCTCCTGTACCAGGTAGCTTCGATGGCAGCGCAGAAACCGGCCGCCCTCCAGTTCCCCCTCCACTTCATCCAGTTTCTGGTAAAACGAATAGCTCTCCGTTTCCGTATGCAGCAGGATCAGACGTTTTTTACTTTCGAAATAGAGAATGTCTTCCAGGGAAATCCTGTATGTCTCATGCCCCTGGGCAAAGGAAAACCATCTCTCCTCCCCCAGTTCCTTCCGGCACGCTTCCATCACCTTCCCCAGTTCCCGTTCCGCCTCCTCCTTCAGCAGATAGCGAAAGGCCCTGACTTCATAGCCCTTTCTGGCATACTCTGCCAGGCTGCTCAAAAAGACAATCAGGCACTTCTCTCCTTTCTGCCGCAAGGCTCTGGCAGTTTCCAGGCCGTCCAGCCCCGGCATCCGGATATCCAGGAAGAGAATGTCATAGCGGGCTGTTCCCTTTTCACAGGCATTCAGAAGCGCCTCACCGCTCTCAAATTCCTCCACCCGGATATCCGCCCCGCCGGCAAAATTGTCCTTTACAAGCAGTTCCCGCAGACACTTCCGGAAAATCTTCTCATCATCACAGATTGCGATATTCATTGCCATGTTTCTCCATGCCTTTTTCCTTATTTATGCTCACGGCTGAAAAATTTTTCAAGAGCAGGTCAACTGATCTGCAGCAGAAAAAACTTTCCCTTGTAAACTGCCCATAAAGGCAAAAACAAGGGAAAATTCATTGTCCTGTTTCTGAAATTACATCAGATATAATAAAACCAAGGCAAAAACAGCGCAGACTGTGGCAACCACCCCCAGGATTCTCGCAAGGATAAGCCCGCCTTTGCTCTCCTGCAGAGATTTCCTTGCCACACGCCTGGGAGACACTGCCATGATAACACCGATAATTGCAACGGCAACCATTAAGCCTGCCTGCAGTAATTCATACATAATGTTCCTCCTCCGTTCATGTCAGATATTTATATGCCTGATTTCTGCGTTTATCTTACACTTCTCCCTGGTATGTTGTCAACACCCCTGTCACATCCTCTCGCCGATCTTCCCGTTCTCCGACTCCTGCAGCAGCCCTTTATCCAGGCTCTCCTGCAGCACATAGCCCACCACGCTCTCTATCACATTTCCCAGCCTGGAAAATCCGAACTTCTTCGCGGTCTCCCGGACCAGATCCGCCCGGGTCATGCTGCCCTGCTGCCGCAGTAC
>OFHB01002020.1_pt1 | contig 11067 bp, 8 predicted proteins | sample 1521881 | NCBI WGS metagenome assembly OFHB01 (sample SAMEA3504090, study PRJEB24116) | mouse gut metagenome | biome: mouse gut; feature: mouse-associated habitat; material: faeces | place: Denmark | collected 2011
TGTGTTCCTTGTATGCTTCTGTGCAATCCATAGAAATTTCCCCCTTTCTCCCACAGAGGCCGCTGAAAAACATTCTATTTTTTTATAATAAACGCTAAAGATTTCTTGAAAAACGCTGTAAAATAGGCACTTACAAGCAATGAAAGGAGCAGTTTTACAACTATTTTACAACTTTTGCATTTAATAAATGGATTACCCGATTTTAAATCGGGTAGTCTGTTTTTTTGCTCTTTTCAAACTATGAAATCAATAGTCGGGTGCTTTTGTAAAAAGGAGTACAGGCATATGTATACATATTTTGCAGGAGTAAAGACGATTGAGGAATTGCGCCAAAAGTACAGAGAGTTGCTGAAAAAATATCATCCCGACAATGAGGGCGGCAGTGTGGAAATCACACAAGAGATAAACACCGAGTATGACAGCTTATTTGCCATTTTGAGCAAAGAAAAGAGCGAAAACGAAGAAACTCCCAAGTATGACTATCAAGCGGAAAATGACGCTTTTAAAGAGGTCTTAAACAAGATTATCCATATCAATTCCGATGTGGAAATCATAGGCTGTTGGATATGGGTACACAGTGGGTATGAGTACAAGGAATTATTAAAAAGTGTTGGCTTTAAGTATGCTCCGAAAAAGAAATGCTGGTGCTGGCACTATGGGGATTATGTAAGGTATCACAAAGGCGAAGTATCGCTTGAAGATATTCGTATGAAATATGGCAGTAAGAAAGTCAACAGCAAATCCAAGCAGTACGCAATCGGTTAGACAGGAAAACGAGGATATTTACCCGATTTAAAATCGGGTCATTCTTCTCGTATATGAGGACTTTCACCCGATTTAAAATCGGGTCATTCTTCTCATATATGAGGACATTTTATTTTTTGTTCTCGTATATGAGGGGAACATAATAGCACAAAAGAATTTCATCCTGTTTTGAGCCTTGCATAAACAAACATGATCCACGATACTCCGTATCGTGGGTCATGTTTGCCCTTAACGACCTACGCTGATAAATCATCGTAGCCAATATCAGTAATGTCAATAATATCCAAGTAGTTATTGGCAGTTGTATCTCCATGTTTCAAACGCTCATTTCTCAAGCGCAATAATTCCAACTGCCACTCTGAAACATTCTTCTTGCGTTCGTTCTGAAATCTCTTGTAGAGTTTTTCCACGTTTTCACGGATTCTTTTTCCGGTTCGCTTGCTTTCCCGGTCAAGAAATTCGAGAAATTTAGCGTTCAGATTTTTTTCGTCTGAAACAATCTGATTGCAGATTTCAAGAATTTCCGCTACTTCTGTTTCCCTTTTCTGTACTTCCATTTCTTTGATAGCGACCGCTTGTGATTGTGCTTGAACGGTAGCCCTGTCATTCTCAACAGAGATACGCTCTTTTTCAAGTTCTTCCTTTTCGGCTTTTGACGATTTCATCATATCGGCAACAGCCATTTCAAGTCTATCTAATTCATCTCTTCTAATGCTCATTTTGAGTTCCTCCAATTTTAGATTTATTTTTCTATCAGACAACTCTTTGAGTTGGTCTGGGGTTAAAGGTAATATTTTTTTACAGTTATGCTTATCTGTATATGTAAAAATTTGCTCTTCCAAAGGTTTGTTTTCCTGTTCAATGTCATAGCCTTTATCCAGTAAGGCTTTACGGAATTTTTTATGTAATCCGGCTAATTGTTTCGGGTTCTGAAAAAATCTGGTTTGTGAAATCGTGCATTTGATTTCACCGTCTTTTTCGGTTTCATAGCACGGGATGAATGAAATATGTAAGTGTGGATTCGTTTCATCCTTGTGGACTGAAAAACCAGTAATATTGTCTGCTCCAAATTCCTTTTCTAAAATCTCGATAATATCGAAAGTCCAGTTTTTATGTTCTGAAATGGTTTCTTTGTCGAGCTGAACCACAAGCGGACGGACAATCACTGTATCGTTTTTTCCCTTTGTGGCGATTCTCGCTCCATGTTCTTTTGCATATTCAATTCGTCTGTTAATTGCGTCAACCATATCTTTAGAATGGCTTGTTTTCTCCCACTGTCCGTTAGAATTTTTATAAAATGATTCGTTCAATAAAGTAAGGTCAGAATCAATGTCAGGGTTGCTATGCTGTACCTCACATCCATTCATTTTATCTGTAGCTCTGTCAAGATGTCTGATATATCTCGCAATATTTCCATGCCCTGTTGTGCTGGTTTTTGTACTTGTGTACTTGCCCGAATAATGGACTTTTACACTGGCGTCAAAAGATAAGTAACCAATTTTAATCACCTCATTTCTTAATTGGTATACTTTGATAATAAATCAGAATTTTCAGAATGCAACCCCTCTGTCAAGTATTTTTTTGAATTTTTTTCTGTATTTTTTTCCGTTTATATTTCATTTCCGACAGGCTTTGTACTGTTCGCGATAGACTGTTTTTTTCCGAAAAGGTATTCCGATTTGTATTCGTTGTAAGCAAAATACATCGAAATAAATTTCGATAATTTTGCAAGGGGAGTGTTGCCACGCCCCTTTGAACCCCCTGCCTTTTGTTCCCCGATTCTGTATCTATTTTTCCTGTTCGGTATCTAATACTCTAATGTCTAATAAAAAATCGGGTGCAGGAGTAAAAACGGAAAGGGGCTAATTTAGAAATGGACAAAACTGCTAACAGGGAGTATAATTCTGGATAAGAAGAAATTTGTCGAAAAATGACCGACATTTCACAAAGATGAAATTTTTTGCATATACCAAAGAAAGGGGATTTACTATGAAGAACATCATCAAAAAATCAATCACATCTATTATCATCATGGCTTTAGCATTAACACTTGCTATGCCTATGAGTGCGGAGGCGGCAAGCAAGAAAGCTCCGAAACTGAACAAAACGAAGGTTACGTTGACTATCACGAAGAAAAAGACAAAGCCTGCGGTTCAGTTGAAAGTAAAGAATGCCGCTGGAAGAAAAGTGAAATGGACAACCAGCAACAAGAAAGTCGCTACAGTAAGCAAGAAAGGGAAAGTCGTTGCGAAGAAAAAAGGCGTGGCGGTGATTACCGTAAAGGTGAAAGGCAGTAAGACGTTGCGTTGTAAGGTAACGGTGAAAGATAACAGGAAAGCTGTTACGAAGAAACCGATTACGAATCCAGAACCTGCGCCAAGTCCGAAACCAGATGGTGAGTGTGAGCATGATTGGGTTCAGAAAGAAAAATATATTAGAACAGAATATAATTGCACATGCGGACTTGTATTCAACACAATAGAAGAACACACTGCACACTGTGACCAACTCATGGAACAGGGACTTGACGGATGTAGTACATCATCTACAGACATCTACGAAACCTATTACGAATGCTCGAAATGTCATAAGACAAAATAAGAAAATGACCTCCTACTGAGAAGTGGGAGGTTATTTTTTATGGTTTTTTGACCTGGATAATGCCCCCTAAATCCTGTTACGATCCTTTTTTAATCTATCGTAACAGGATTTAGGGGGCATTATTTCTGTCTAGTAATCTTTATTGGTTTCCGGGGTGAGTTTCTCGGAGGAAAGGTTGATATTCCTTACTGTATAGGGGCATTCTCTTTTATCGGGATGAAATTTGCATTCTCCACAAGTCCCGTAATAATCGCAAGTTGCTGTATCTCCCCCTAATGTTTTCTTGTCAAGAATATCCATCCTAAGGTATGGATTGTAAGGATTCCCACAGGGAAGTTTTTTGCTCATTGTTCCAGTTTCAAATCCGCTATGCGCTGTTCCAGTTCCGGCGGCTGTTTTTTCTTCTTCCGGCTCTTCCGTGACTTGAAAGGATTCGTCAATCATACCGCTGTAATCGTATGTATTGGATTGTGGATGGTAGCCAGCCATTGTCTGATTGAATCTCTCTTGAAAATCCTTGAACATTTCCGCCCTTTGTTTCTGTTCTTCCAGCGAACCCCTTTTTGATGGATTGCTTAATGCAAGGTAGTTTGTTCCATCCTCTTTCTGTTTGATTTCACACAAATAGAACCGTGTGAGTGCCGCTTCAAAATGTTTCTCACCAAGTTTGCACAGTTTAAGCCATTCAAAAAATGTATAATTGCTTGTGACGATAAAATATTGTCCTGTCCATGCCGGGTTGTTGTTCTGCCTTTTATAAGCCCGGCAGATATAGTTATCCGTCATGTTTAAGAGGTAGGGGCAGACATCATCATCAATAATAATCGCCTGATGGTCAACACGCAAGTTGTCAAATTTTCCAGTCCCGCCGCCTTTGACCGTAAAATACCGTTTGCCGGACAATGCCTTTTCGGACGCATAGGTTTTACCGCTGTTTGGTTCTCCGTGGATAAAAACGCATAAACGGAGCATTTCTGCGCCCTCTGCAATCCGCTTGTTTACCCCTCTTTCATAGCTTTCACGGATTGTCTTTACTTTCGTATTGCTGCGGACGTTAAAAGGTTGCGAATCATACCATTCCGAAAAATTTTTCAATTCGTAGCCAAGATTATAGGCTGTATCATCAATGGAAGTCCAGTCATCAGCGGAAAGTTTTTTATTGCTCTCCGCAACCCTGATATAACCGTCCCGAATCTTCTGGATTTCATCAGTTGTCAGGTTGCTAACCAGCTCATCCATTGAGTAAAGCTCTTTCCCCTCGTTGACTGCTGTTTCCGTTTCATGGGTCAAGTATGTGGCATATCCGGCAAAGTTCCCGACTGTTTCAACCCCGTGGTTCGCCCATAACTCATCATCTAATTTTTGTCTGTATTCAATTCCGAGGTCTTTCAGCACTTTCTGAACACGAATCCGTTTTTTCCTGTCCGTACATCTTAAAATGATATGGTAGTGTTCCTTTTCAATGGCTGGTTTCCAGAAATGCCCCTCGTCTGCGTAGGTGTCCCGATTATGGCAGATGGCGATTACCTGAAAATCTTTTGGATTTGTGGCTTGAATCTGCTTGCAGGTATAGTCCCAACCGTATTTCAACTGCTCGGCATATAATTTTAATGCAAGCGTGGCAACTTTAGAATCCAGCACAAGCGGCTTGCGGTTTTTGAGCCATCCGTCCGATTTGTGTTTCTTCTTACCGCCATCCGGTGCTTGACTTTTCGGGGGATTTTGTGTTACATTTGTAGCAGTAGTTAAATTGTTTGGCGCATTTTGGCTTGGCGGAGCTAATGCGCCATTTTCATTTTGTTTCATATTCTTTATACCTTTCTATGATTTATTTTCCCATTGTCGGGACATTGGGACACAAAGGGACACAGTAGCGCGCGCCTCTTTGCCGTAGCAACGGCGCGCGTATGCGTGTTTTCATGCCGCAATGGGACAATGGGACATTAGCTGAAAAAATGTGTTCCATCCCAAAATCTATGCCAGCATTCTATATTAAAGCTGTTTGGGACATTGGGACACACTTTTTCGATTTTTAAGGAAAGCACTTCTGCTAACCTTTGTTATTTTATATCACAGAAGAAATATTTTATCAAATTGCGGCATTTTTGCCATTTCTTATTATATCTTTATGTATTTTGTATAAATCTTCCCTCTTTGGCAAATACGCACAAATTCATTTGAATATTTTTGTGCATTTTTTTGGTTAAAATTTCCACGGAACATCCGATATTTGATATGACAACTAAATAAAAAGCGTTTGCAACCGTTAATCCTACACAAAAAGTTTGCGGTCAGCCATACCGGTATTTAATATCCGAATATCCGGTGCTGTCACAGATGGGTGTGGGAGAATGATTTCATAAAGATTTCATAGGGGTATCGAAAAAGATACCATACTTGGGGAAACCCAGTAACAGAGGATATTTCTGTTAGCAGACTTTCTGTATATGGCAGATAACATGCACGGTGTGACAAACACAGGTTCTAATTATGATTAGGGCTTGTGTTTGTGGCATCGTTTTTTTGTTGGTTAATACCGTCAAAAAAGGATGTGATACCATGACAAAAAACGAAATGTCCAATGAAGTGCCGATTCAGAACAGGGTATTATTGACTTTTCCACAAGCCGCAAAATATTCCGGCATAGGCGAGAACAAGCTGCGTGAATTAGCGGAACGTGAAGAGTTTTCCAACTGCATTTTAAGGAATGGGAATCGAAAGTTAATTAAGCGGGAGAATTTGCAGGACTACTTGTTAGACCTGGATGAAATTTAAAAATCCAAAGAGCCTTGCCATATGGCAATGGTTTATGGCAAGGCTCCCACCTTATTCTGAAAAGGAGAAATCATTATGAGCAAGAAATTAAGGGAAGATGAAAAAGGCAGAGAGTTATATAAGGGAGAAACCCAGAGGAAAGATGGCTCGTATGTTTATAAATACATAGGAGCAGACGGAAAGCCGAAATATGAATCCTCATGGCGGTTGACAAAGGCAGATAAAATCCCAAAAGGCAAAAGAAAAGTCAAACCCCTGCGTGAAATAGAAAAGGAAATTCAACGTGACCTTATGGATGGTATAAATTCTACTGGTGCAGAAATGACCGTATGCAGGTTATTCCAAAAACATACAGAATTAAATCCCAATGTAAGGGAATCCACGAAAAAGGGCAGGAAATGGTTGCTGAAGATTTTGCAGTCTGATAAAATAGGGAACATGAGGATTAAGAAAGTAAAGCCCAGTGACGCTAAGGCATGGGCAATACGGATGAAAGAAAAGGGGTATTCCTATCAGACTGTTTATAACCACAAACGGTTTCTGAAAGCCATCTTTTATACCGCAATGGAAGATGACTTCATACGGAAAAATCCTTTTAACTGGAATCTGGAAGATGTGATTGGAAACGACACGGAATCAAAGACAGCATTGACAAATGAACAGGCAGACAAACTTCTGTCATTCATGCAGACGGATAAGACATACCGAAAACTTTACAATGCGTTTATGCTCTTATTGAATACCGGATTAAGAATATCGGAGCTATGCGGTATGGGGATAAAGGATATTGACTTTGAAAACGGATATATCCATGTCAGCCATCAGCTAATATTTGAGAATGGCGCATACCGTATAGAGCCGCCGAAAACGAAAGCGGGAGTGAGGGAAATTCCTATGACCGAATTTGCATTAAAAGCCATAAAGGACGAAATGCAGAACAGGAAAAATGCACAGCCTGTAAAAATAGACGGGCATTCTGATTTCATATTCTTAAACAAGAAAGGCTTGCCTATGTATGGTGTGGCATATGCAACAGAATTTTCAGCCATGATAAAGAAGTACAACAAAAGCCATGAAGAAGAACCGTTGCCTAAAATCTCACCGCATACATTAAGGCATACATACTGTACGAACATGGCAAAGAACAGGGATTTGTCAGCTGCCGATTTGCAGATAATTATGGGGCATGAAAACATTACTACTACGTTAGGATATTATGCACATGGTTCAGCGAAATCGGCTAAAGCGGCAATAAAGACATGGAGAGGGTAAAAAACAGAATTTACAACTTTTTTTACAACTTCCATCCGTGATATTATGTGCCAGTTATAAGAAGATACATAAAACTTCCCATAAAACAAAGTCCTACAAACCGCATAAAATAAAGATTTGTAGGACTTGTAAAAACTTATACAAAGATAGAAAAAGTTATTTAGTGTTTTTTCTAACATATACTTAAGAAATACCGCAAGCATAAGAAGGAAAGAGTTGTAAATTAACTGGATGGATTTTCATTTTATGATTGAAATAATGGAAGAAATATTATATTCTATTAGTAGAAATCTGATCACATAAAGAAAAGGAGAACGCTTATGCAGAAGTTATCATTGGAACAGGAACTGAAGGAAAATGCTTATCCGGGGCGTGGCATTGTAATAGGAAAATCGCCAAATGGAAAGTACGCGGTCACTGCATATTTTATTATGGGACGCAGTGAGAACAGCAGAAATCGTGTATTTGTAGAAGATGGAGAGGGAATTCGGACACAGGCGTTTGATCCTTCCAAGCTCAGTGATCCAAGCCTGATTATCTATGCACCAGTACGGGTTTTGGGAAATAAGACCATTGTGACAAATGGCGATCAGACAGACACTATCTATGAACTGATGGACAAGCAGCAGACTTTTGAGCAGGCGCTTCGCACCAGAGAATTTGAGCCGGATGGACCGAATTATACACCGAGGATCTCCGGAATCATGCACGTAGAAAATGGTAATTATAATTATGCCATGTCGATTTTGAAAAGCAATCACGGAAGTCCCGAAAGCTGTAACCGCTATACGTTTGCCTATGAGAATCCGGCGGCGGGGGAAGGACATTTTATTCACACGTACCAGTGTGACGGCGACCCGCTTCCAAGCTTTGAGGGCGAGCCAAAGCTGATTGGGGTATTGGATGATATGGACGCGTTTACGGATATGCTGTGGGACAGCCTGAACGACGAGAACAAGGTGTCATTGTTTGTACGGTATATTGATATTGCCACGGGGAAATATAAGACAAGGATTGTGAATAAGAACCAGTAGGAGGATGAGACAGATGAAAGAATTGGAATTAAAATACGGCTGCAACCCGAATCAGAAACCATCGAAAATCTATATGGCAGATGGCAGAGACCTTCCCATCCAGGTATTGAACGGCAAGCCAGGGTATATTAATTTCCTGGATGCCTTCAATGGCTGGCAGTTGGTGAAGGAGTTAAAGCAGGCCACAGGACTTCCGGCGGCTACGTCCTTTAAGCATGTATCTCCTGCGGGGGCGGCGGTAGGGCTTCCCCTTTCAGATACCCTTGCGAAGATTTACTGGGTAGACGACTTAGGCGGATTGTCGCCCCTTGCCTGTGCCTATGCGAGGGCGCGGGGGGCTGACCGAATGTCTTCTTTCGGGGATTTTATTTCTCTTTCGGATGTGTGCGACGCAGATACGGCGAAGTTGATTAAGAGAGAGGTGTCAGACGGTGTGATTGCCCCTGGGTACGAGGCCGAGGCTCTTGAGATTCTTAAGGCAAAGAAGAACGGGAACTATAATGTAATCCAGATTGACCCAGGTTATGTACCGGAGCCTTTAGAGCATAAGGATGTGTTTGGCATTACTTTTGAGCAGGGAAGGAATGAGCTTAAGATTGACGACGATTTCTTTGCCAATGTTGTGACCGACAACAAAGAGCTGACGGAAGAAGCTAAAAGGGATTTGGCGATTTCCATGATTACTCTGAAATATACTCAGTCTAACTCAGTCTGCTTTGTAAAGGATGGTCAGGCAATCGGAATCGGTGCGGGGCAGCAGTCCAGAATTCATTGTACACGCCTTGCGGGACAGAAGGCGGACAACTGGTGGCTGAGGCAGTCTCCACAGGTTATGGGACTCCCCTTTGTGGATTCTATCCGTCGGGCGGACAGGGATAATGCCATTGATTTGCATATTGGGGAGGATTACATGGATGTGCTCGCAGACGGCGCATGGCAGGAGATTTTCAAGGAGAAGCCTGCGGTATTCACCAGAGAGGCTAAGCGGGAGTGGTTAGACAAGCTTACAGAGGTTTCCCTTGGCTCGGATGCCTTCTTCCCCTTTGGAGATAATATTGAGCGCGCTCATAGAAGCGGCGTTATGTATATCGCTCAGCCAGGAGGGTCTGTGCGGGATGACAATGTGATTGAGACTTGTAATAAATATGGGATGGCGATGGCGTTTACGGGGCTTCGGCTGTTCCATCATTAGGATGTACCAATTTATTAGGACGGAGGGGCAGTCGGTATTGACTGTCCCTTTCGTATTGATTGGATATATGGCAAAAATTAAGGAGCCTGTACTTTAGCAAGCAAAGCTTCTTGTAATACCTGTGAAAAGTTAATATCCATCTCCAGTGCCGCATTATTGAGCCATGCCGGAATCGTAAGGGTTTTTCTGACAGATTTTTCAAAATGCTTTTTTGCATATGCTTTCACATCAACCGAAACCAGATTGACGAATGCCTCTAAAGGTTCAATTCCCAAATCTGTTGAAACGGCTGCCAAGTCGATAGAATTCATGGAGGTTGGTTTGGGAATCGGCTCGCCGTCTTGTAAAAGCCAGTGGAGACGTCCTGCAAGACAGAAATAGTGGCAGTATATAAGTTATCTTATTATAATTATATGCAGATTATGCACATTTAACTTCAATTATTTATTTAAATTAGCAGTTGTATATTTCACCCAAACCTTATATAATAGTAAAGTATTTTGCGATAATTGTGCAAAAAAAACGGTAAATCAGGCAAATGATATGAAGGAGTTAATAACTATGGGTAAATATTTTGGAACAGACGGCTTCCGCGGCGAGGCTAATAAGGTTTTGACAGTAGAGCATGCGTTTAAGGTAGGGCGTTTTCTTGGCTGGTACTATGGGCAGGACCACAAGGCCAAGGTGGTAATCGGCAAGGATACGAGACGAAGCAGCTATATGTTTGAGTATGCGCTGGCAGCAGGAATTACTGCTTCAGGGGCGAACGCATACCTTCTCCATGTAACCACCACGCCCAGCGTTTCCTATGTGACCAGGACGGATGATTTTGACTGCGGCATTATGATTTCCGCAAGCCATAACCCGTTCTATGACAACGGTATTAAGATTATCAGCGGGAAAGGGCATAAGATTGAGGCAGAAGTCGAGGAGAAGATTGAGGCTTACATCGACGGGGAGACGGATGAGCTTCCTCTTGCCAAGAGAGAGGATATCGGGCTTACGGTGGACTATGCGGCAGGAAGAAACCGTTATATCGGTTATCTGATTTCCCTGGCGACCCGTTCCTTTAAGGATATGAGGGTTGGGCTTGACTGCTCTAACGGAAGCGCCTTTGCCATTGCAAAGAGCGTGTATGACGCTCTGGGCGCTAAGACTTATGTGATTAACTGTGAGCCGGACGGAACGAATATTAATAAGAATTGCGGCTCCACCCATATCGAGATTTTGCAGCAGTATGTGAAGGAGAAGAAGCTGGACGTTGGTTTTGCCTACGACGGCGACGCTGACAGGTGTATTGCCGTGGACGAGAACGGGAATGTGGTGGACGGCGATTTGATTCTATATATTTGCGGGAAATATATGAAGGAGTGCGGTCACTTAAACGGAGATACCATTGTAACCACTATTATGTCTAACTTAGGACTT
>OFHB01002024.1_pt1 | contig 11053 bp, 3 predicted proteins | sample 1521881 | NCBI WGS metagenome assembly OFHB01 (sample SAMEA3504090, study PRJEB24116) | mouse gut metagenome | biome: mouse gut; feature: mouse-associated habitat; material: faeces | place: Denmark | collected 2011
TGAAATTAAGTATAATTTACCAGCATGTCCAGTGATTTACTTTAAATTTAATATTTCTGGGGAACTGAAAGGCGGATTAAAGCTTGAAGCGCAGGAACTGGGCTGGGGAAGCAATCAGACTTTCAAGCTTGACGGAACAGTTGGCGGGAGTCTGTCTCTTTCAGGAGGAGTTGGCGCAGATATTTTGGTGGCAGGTCTTGAAGGCGGGCTGAAAGGAACGCTTAGTATTGATCTGGAACATATTTTAGGGTTCAATGCGCAGCAGGATATGCTCATCAAATTATCAGGTTCACTTTATGCAAAAGCAAAAATGCTGTTTTTTATTGAGTTTAACAATAGCTGGGAATTTGCAAGTGCGCAGCTTTATCCCAAGGTATCAAAAAATGCAGAAGCGCTTCGGGCGGTATCACTCGATGATGAAAATTTTGTTCCAATGAACCCCTATGTTGACAGCCTGCATATTGCCGAACATTCGTCACAGGGAGAATACATGCTTGCCAATAATGGTTATGCATATAATGAGCCGGTTATGATAAGGCTTTCTGATGGAAGAATTTTTGCAGTATGGGCAGATAATGTAAATGGAAGAAATGAATATAATAGAACAGGGATATATTATGCAGTTTTTGATGGAGGAGCTTGGTCAGAACCAGAATTGGTGGATGACGATGGAACGGCCGATTTTAGTCCTGTAGCGGCTACAGACGGACAAAATGTTTATATCGCATGGCAGGATATGGACAAAGCATTTGATGATGCTGTTGTCTCTTTGAATGATATGCTTCCTCATACAGGGATTAAACTGGCTTGTTTTGATGGAATGCAGGTGAAAGCGGCGGTAAGAATTACAAAGGACAATGACAACTATGACAGCATTCCCCGTATCGCAGCAGCAGACGGAAAAGTGACTGTTATTTGGTGCAACAATTCAGAGAATGACTGGTCTTTGTATAGCGGAAATAATACAATAAAACAGTACAGTGTTTCTCAAAACGATATAGAAATAATGGCGTTTGAGGAATCTGAGACAGAGGAATCCGAAACAGAAGAGTCTAAGACAGAAGAATCTGAGACAGAGGAATCCGAAACAGAAGAATCTGAGACAGAGGAGTCCAAGACAGAAGAATCTGAGACAGAGAAGTCCGAAACAGAAGAATCTGAAACGGAGGAATCCAAAACAGAAGAATCTGAAATGGAAGAATCCAAAACAGAAGAATCTAAAACAGAAGAAACTAAAAGCGAAGAATCTAAAACAGAGGAATCCGAGATAGAATCTTCTGAAATAGAAGAGATACAGGAGTCATCAGAAATAAAGGAATATCACACAGAAGAGCACAACACAGATGAAACAGTCATCAAAGACCTGACGCTATCTGGTTCAGCAGCTACCAGCCAGATTAAAGTACAGGAGGGTTCGATACACGAAGCTGAAACAGAGACAAACGAAAAAGAGGCGGAAAACAACACAACAGAGGAATCCCAAACACAGGAAGACAAGACAGAGGAAACTTCTGACACAGAGAAAACTTCTAATACAGAGGAAACTTCTAATACAGAGGAAACAGAATCAAAAGAAACACAGACAGCAGAATCTGAGACTGAAAAACCTGAGACAGAAGAAACAGAAATAAAAAAATCCGAAACAGAGGAAACAGAAAATATAGAGGAAGCGTCTGAGACAGAAGAAACAAAAATAGAAGAAACGGAAATAAAAGAATCCGAATTAGAAGCAGCATTGGTACAAGAGACAGAGGAAGAGAAGGCATTGGACAGTGAAGAACTGTCAGAAGGGATCATTGAAATTCTATATTCCGATAATAAAACAATTACTTCTTATGATGCTGCATATCAAGATGGAAGGGCTGTGGTCGTTTTTAGTGCCAGCAAAAATCCAGATGATGCGGAAAATTCTGAAAATATAAATAAAGTGTATCTGGATGGTACAGAAAATTCCGATATTGAATCTTATATTGATGGCAGACAGCTCGTAATGGCTCAAAATGGTGCAAATGCAGATTTATTCTGGTGGGATGGGGCACAGATCAAAACAATGAGAGACTTCGATCCCACAAAAATAGAAGTGTGTTATAAAACGCAGACCGCAGTAAATTTCAAAGCGGCATCGTGTGGAGAAAAATCCATTGTATATTGGGTTGAGACAGATGGCAATACTTCTGTACTAAAAGCAGCAATCAGGGAACAGGCAGACAAAGGCTGGTATTTGCCGTCAGATATTTATGAATTTGCGGGTGTGCTCAGAGACCCTTCAATATTGCCTGATTCGGATGGAAGGATACAGATGATGACAAATGTGGTTGCGCTGGCAGAAGACAATAATGATGCCGCAGTAGCGCTTGTATATCATGACATCGATCCGTTTGTTGATTTGCAAATTGAGGAAGAACCATATTTCAACCATTTAGAGGTAATATCAGGCAATGTGATTGATATTCATACGGATGTCAAAAATACTGGAATTTTGGCGCTGCATTCTGTATTGATAACGATTTTGGATGAGGATGGCAATCAGATAAGCTCTGAAACCGTCAATACATCTATTTTGCCTGGAGAAACAAAGACGCTTAGTACACGGTATGCATTACCGGCAAGCATGGAGTATCATAAGATAAACATTAAGGTGGAACCAGGCAATATGCAGGACCACGATATGCAGGACAATGAAGCTTTCGCATATATTGGAGAGGCAGATGTGTCTGTATCGGATATCAAAGTGTCAGGATACGGGGCAGAGCGGAGAGTTTATGTGGAAGTAACCAATCAGGGATACCAGACCGCAAATCAGATTACGGTGAAGCTTACTGGAAAAACAGCAGATGGAACGGTGCTGGGAACTACATTAATCAATGAAATTGGTGGAAGAACTAAAGAGAGTGTGTCGTTCACAGTAAGATTAGGTGATATTGATTTTGGAAAGGATTCAGGAATTATAATTTATGCACAGTTAGCAGATGAGAATGGGGAACTGGGTGAGGAAGTGATGATGACATCCGTGATTCTAAATCCAGAACAAGAGGATACCATTTCCATAGGAACAGGTGCATATGACAACAAAAAACTAATTTTGAATCTTTATAATAACACAAATAATCAGGTAAAAGGTAATTTATATATTGAACTTTTAGACAATGATAACAGTGTGCTGCGTGTTGGACAGGGGCTGGAAATGGATGCGTATGCAACCCAGATAAGCCAATTTGATTTGGCATCATTGCTGATTTATCCACATGACCGAATTTGTGCATACATAATGACCGAAGAGGGAATGATACTGTCGAACAAAATATATCATAATAGTCAGTCTGCTATGGTTGGTGAATTTGATATCAAGTTGGATAAAGAATATTTGATTCTGAAAAGAGGAGATACACAGAATTTAAGTGTAAGCCTTAATATATCGGATTTTGGACTTGCAGATCTGACCTGGAAATCAACAGACGAGAATGTAGTGACAGTAGATGCAGATGGAAATATAAGGGCAGTTAATGAAGGCGTGGCTAATATTATAATAGGAAGCAGTATACTGAATATAAATGCAGAGTGCAAAATTGTCGTTACAGATGAAACGCCGTTGGATGATTATGTAGATACAATACTGAGAACAAAGAATGTTACTGTCGATCTGGCAAAAAGTGATGGTAGCATAGTCTCATTTCTTCCAATTTATAAACAAAATGCTTCTGGAATACAATCATTGGAGCGTCAAACAGATTTTCAGTCAATGGTAGTAGACGAACTGATAATAGAGGATGAAACTGTCAGAAATCTGTTTACTTTAAAGTTAATAGATGACAGTACTGCATTGTTGATACCAACTAAGAAGGCGTCAACCACTACAGAATATATCAAAAAGACATATGTATCTGAAATATCTATTCGATTCAAAGGAAGTGCCCAGAAGGAAGAAATTGGAGAACTTACAATCAAAACAATTTCTACCCTTCCAAAACTTACAGCTGCTACAGGAAAGATAGACTGCTATTATGAGTCGGCAAGTACTGGGGTTACATTGAAAAAGAATGGTAAGATATTAGACCAGATTACCTCAATTGCAATAGATACTATGGTTGACAACACAAATACCAATCCTGAATTTTTCAGATATGATAATAGCAGCAAGACTTTGGTAATAGCGGATCAATATAAGAGTACAATTAAGAAAGGACAGTATCCAATAAGGCTTTTGGTGGGAATAGAAGGGTATTACATGTTAGCAGTGGTTCCCATGAAAATAACAGTCACAGAAACCGTACCTGCAATTAAATTTACGGCTTCTGATATCGGGCTGAGGTCAAGTCCAACAGAACGGTTTGCATATTTGGGTCTGAAGATGCCAAACGGTTTTGAGGACAGGGAGTTAAAAAATGCCTGTATTATTGGAGAAGGTTCAAATCTTTTTTCACTTGGCTGCAGTGGAAATATGATTTCGATAAAAAATAATAGTGTGATAGCAGGAACACAAAAATATAAAATTGGTGTTAGATTAGAGGGAACAACAAGAGATGTAGCAGTACCAGTTAAGATAAAAGCCATTACAGACGAGACAGGATGCAGATTATCGTCTGCGTCTATAAGCATCAACAGGGCCCAAGCTGATACTGCCTATGCACAGGTTCATATCAGCGGTGCAGCAGACAATGATCTGGTGAATATAAGAGAATGCTTTGAAGTTATTAAAAACAAAGAGACAAGCCCTACCAATATCAACACTTCGTATGATAGTGCAACAGGGATGCTGACGATTCATTCGGGAGTAAAAAATGGTACATTTAAACTGAGAATTTATCCAGGGGGAGAATCTAAGCCGCTAAACTTGTCTGTAAAGGTATATGCAAAATATCCAACATATAAAACAAGCAAAACCAGTATTACGCTCAATACACAGACAAAAGAGACACAGACAATTTATGTTACGAATAATAAAGATGTTCCAAATTATTTTGGATATTCAATAAAAAATGCAAAGAACCGTCCAGTAAGTGTTGCAGAGGTTAGATATGGAGAAGGTTATATTTCTTTAACGCCTTATTCCAATGCTGCAAGTGGGAATTATAAGTTAATTATCACGCCAACAGACGGTGCAAAGAGTCGTACAGTTTCCCTAAAAATAACGGATAAAGCTCCGAAATTTAGCGTATCAAATAGTACTGTCAAGCTGAACAAGGCATTATCACATGAAGCGGAACAGGCAGTGATAAAAATGAAGGCAAGTCCGGTGGGCTGTCTTTCAGAAAGCTTTATGTTTTATCAGGTAACAGGAAAGAGGCTTTCACCACTTACAGATTTTTCTATTGAAAAAGGGGCAGATGGAAGTTTGTACATTCGTCGAGGCTCAGATAATGTTGCAAAAGGAACATATCAAATAAGGGCTGTATCTCAAAATTATAATAAGGCGAAATCAGTGAACTTCAAGATAGTAGTAGAAGATAAACCAATTATATTTACACAAAAAGGTAGTACGGTGTTGAACAGTAATCTAATCAATCAGGCCGAGAAGAGCAAAATCAATTTTGTAACGGCATCAAAGATTGAGGACATTGGAGAATTTGTATTCTTTGAAAAGATAAACAAAACGCCTACAAAATGCCAGAATGTGAATATTATAAAGGAAGAAGATGGATATTATGTATCTTTAAAGGATTCTTCTCAACTAAAAAGTGGGACAATTCAGCTTGTGGCAAGGTCACAAAACTATACAAATGCTAAAGATGTAAATATCAAAATAAAGGTTATTAAAAAGGTTCCGTCAATGAAAGCAACATTTACGGGGAAAATTGATTCTGTTAATTTTTCTTCGTATGCAGAGGTGAAGCTTCAAATGGTAAATTCAAACCTAGTTTTGTCTGACAGTGGAAAAATAAGTATTAATAATGCAAATTTTAGTTTGTACAGTTTTCGGCCTGAAGATGGAACGGTTCGCATTAGGTTGGCAGGCACAGCAGATCTTGGCATAACAAACGCAAAAAAAGCGGTGATTACCTATGAGGACATTTGTGGAAACAAAGTGGCAACTGGCAATATCACGGTTCCTGTAGTTACTTCAAAAGTGAATTTGCGTCCTGACAGAACATGCTATGAAATTTACCAAGCTGACAAGACAGATGAAGCTTTGGTGAAATTCGTTCTTAGTGGAAATACCAATGCTACAGTTGACAGTGTAGAGCTTGGAAATGCAGAAGATGCAGAAAAATTCAAAATCAGATGTGTTTCAAAAGCCACTCGAAAATATGCAGTTGGAATCATAGATGGAAAGACATTGGAATCAAAAAAATATCGTATTCCACTTAAAATCAAAGTTAAAGGAGTTGTGAAACCAATCAAAACAACAATCAATATAGAAATAAACTAATCCGATATCGACTGTTAACAAATCCTGGTAGGGTGCCGATATATTTTATATAGATAAATTCGGTTAGCGGAACTTGTAATAAGGGGGATCATAAATGCAGATAAATATGTCAGGTTTGAATGCAGGAATATATACAACAAATGCTATATTAAAGAACCGAGGCGGCAGCAATACCGCAAAACAGGGGAATCAGTCAGCGTTTGGGGCACAGTGCAAAGTCACAATTTCAAAGGAAGGTCGGGTATTGAGTGACCAGTCACAAGGACAGGGAATACAAAAGACAAGCGTGGAACGTATGCTGATAAGACAGCAGAAACAGACACAGGATTACCAGGATGAATATGCAAAGACCGTAGAGGAAATTAATGCACTCAGACAGGCGCTAAATTCCACTTCAGCTGCAGAGGATCAGGATACAATTGAGAAAAAACAGGAAGCACTCCGCAGGATGGAGGAGCTGAAGGTACGCCAGGACGAGGAGAACAAAAAAAAGCTGGAAGAGGCAGAAGGCAAAGCAGCAGGAGCCTTAAAGGAGCAGCAGGAAATCGATCAGAAAAATCGTTCGCTGTATATCATGATAAAAAGCTTTGAAGAGGATGAGGAGGGTACTTCATCCCGATCTCATAAAAAAGACGGCGACAGTGGCGAGTCAGAGGAATCCGGCGGTCTTGGAAAAGAAATTGAAGAATCTGCATCGCTTCTTGGGGTATCGGCTGCAAGGCGTGAAATGCAGACAACAGATGTCATTCAGGAGCTGGACAATGATGGACTTGCTCTGATTGCCGAGGCAGACAGGCTGATGAACAGTACGTATGAAATGCTTGATGAGGCCAGACGAGCTATGGAGGATGACACCCTTAGCGAGGAAGAGAAACGGCAATACGTTTCAGAGTGCACAGGAAGGGCAAGAAGCAATGCTTTGGCGAATATGGGGGATATGATGCGGATGCGCGCAAAGGGTCTGCAGCAGCGCCAGGATGCCAGAGAGCTTGCGATGAAGCATATTGACAGTAGCCCGCTTGATGATATTTCCGGTGTGCAGCGTGCCATGATGGACCTTTCAAAGAGTGCGACCATCCTGGAGGAAGCAGGAGGTGTTCTTTCGGAGGATTCTCAGGAGCTTGAAGAGAAGATTCAAGATGCGATTGACAACCGCAATGATACCACAACAGATCCCAAAGAGGACGAAGAAGAAAAGGCGGCAGAGGAGCTTAAACAAGAAAAGCTTGAAGAGGAAAGACTTGAAAACGAGAAACTTGAAAAAGAAAAAAGCGAACAGGAAATCGCAGCAGAGAATAAATCAGAACCTGGAATCGTTGTGGAATAAAATTAAGAACTGTCAATTTGTATAAGAATCAGATAGAATTATATGCATATATACCAATAAAGGAATGTGCGAACCACAGATTTTTGGGAACTTATATGAGAAAAAATTTTCATATAAGTTCCTTTTTGTTGAATTAAATTGTTTAAAATTTTATTTATGTATAGTATAATATTAAAATGAGGATAAAATTTTCAACAATTACAAATAAAAACACGTGTTCATAATTCCTGATGCATACAATAAAAATGTTTTTGGAAGAGGAGCACAAACGAAAAGCGGAGGTAAAAAAATGCCAAAAAAACCAATTATTGACAAGGAAATGTTTAAAAGAAGTGTTTTGTACAATGTAAAAACGTTGTACAGAAAGACACTTGAAGAAGCTACGGATCAGCAGATTTTTCAGGCTGTTTCCTACGCAGTCAAAGATGCAGTGGTAGATCACTGGATCACAACACAGGAAGCTTATGATGAGAAAGATCCCAAGACCGTGTACTATATGTCCATGGAGTTTTTGATGGGACGTGCACTGGGTAACAATATGATTAATCTGATGGCGTACAAAGAGTTTTCAGAGGCGCTTGCAGAACTGGGACTTGACATTAATACAATCGAGGACCAGGAGCCGGATGCAGCGCTTGGAAACGGCGGTCTTGGACGTCTGGCAGCCTGCTTTTTGGATTCTCTTGCAACGTTGGGATATTCTGCATATGGCTGCGGAATTCGTTACCGTTATGGAATGTTCAAGCAGGAGATTCGCGACGGATTTCAAAGAGAAGTTCCTGATGACTGGCTCAGAGACGGCAACCCGTTTGAGCTGAGGCGTCCAGAATATACCAAAGTGATTAAATTTGGCGGAAATGTTGCCTGCCGCGAAGAAGATGGCAGACTGATTTTCTATCAGGAAAATTATCAGTCCGTAAAGGCAATACCCTACGACCTTCCGATTGTTGGCTATGGCAATGGCATTGTAAATACGCTGAGAATCTGGGATGCAGAGCCAATGGACTGCTTCAGCCTTGACTCTTTTGACAAGGGCGATTATCAGAAGGCTGTGGAACAGAACAACCTAGCAAAGAACATTGTAGAGGTTCTCTATCCAAATGACAACCATATTTCCGGAAAAGAGCTTCGTTTAAAACAGCAGTATTTCTTTATCTCTGCTTCTGTGCAGACTGCTATCGAGAAATATATGTCAAAACATAATGATATTCATCGTTTTTATGAGAAGGTGACATTCCAGTTAAATGATACACACCCTACTGTAGCGATTGCCGAGCTGATGCGCATTTTGCTGGATGAATACAGGCTTGAGTGGGATGAGGCATGGGAGATTACCACAAAGACATGTGCCTATACCAACCATACTATTATGGCGGAAGCACTAGAAAAATGGCCGGTTGATTTATTCCAGAGACTGCTTCCTAGAATCTATCAGATTATCGAGGAGATTAACCGCCGCTTCTTGTTGGATATTGTTAACAGATATCCAGAACCAGCCGACAAGATCAAAAAAATGGCGATTATTGCAGAAGGCCAAGTAAAGATGGCACATCTTGCAATCGTGGCTGGCTATAGCGTGAACGGTGTTGCAAAGCTTCACACAGAGATTCTCAAAAATCAGGAGTTGAAAGATTTTTATGAGATGTTCCCGCACAAGTTCAACAACAAGACAAACGGCATCACACAGAGACGCTTTTTGCTTCACGGCAATCCGCTGCTTGCAGACTGGGTAACAGACAAGGTTGGCGAAGACTGGATTGTAGATCTTCCAGTGATTGCTGGAATTGCAAAATATGTGAATGATCCGGACGCTCAGAAGGAGTTTATGGAGATTAAGCGCAAAAACAAAGTGCGTCTGGCAAAATACATTAACGAACAGAATGGAATTATTGTCAATCCAGATTCTATTTTTGATGTACAGGTTAAGCGTTTGCATGAGTACAAGAGACAGCTTTTGAATATTCTGCACGTGATGTATTTATATAATGAAATGAAAGCAAATCCAAACATGGAGTTTTACCCAAGAACTTTTATTTTTGGAGCCAAGGCAGCAGCAGGATACAAAAATGCGAAACTGACCATTAAGTTAATCAATGCAGTAGCAGATAAGGTAAACAACGATCCTATCGTGAAAAACCGCATTAAAGTGGTATTTATCGAAAACTACAGAGTGTCCAATGCAGAGCTTATTTTTGCAGCAGCAGATATCTCAGAGCAGATTTCTACAGCTTCTAAGGAGGCAAGCGGCACTGGAAATATGAAATTTATGTTAAATGGTGCACTCACGCTTGGTACAATGGACGGCGCTAATGTGGAAATCGTGGAAGAAGTTGGGCTGGAAAATGCATTTATCTTTGGCTTAAAATCAGACGAAGTAATTCGCTTTGAAAATCACGGCGGCTACAATCCAATGGATATCTACAACACAGATGCAGATATTAAGAAGGTAGTGGATCAGCTTGTAGATGGTACTTATGCAAGCGACAAGGAACTGTTCAGAAGCTTGTACAACTCCCTGCTCAATACATTGGATACAGACAGGGCTGACCGCTACTTTATATTGAAGGATTTCCGTTCTTATGCGGAGGCACACAAAAGAGTCGAAAAAGCGTATAAGGACACAAGCAGTTGGGCAAAGAGTGCAATGCTCAATGTGGCAAAAGTGGGAAAATTCACTTCGGACAGAACCATTCAGGAGTATGTAGACGAGATTTGGCATCTTGATAAAGTAGAGTTATAGGCGTTTTTTGCACAAAAATGCCATTAAACTTGCTTTTTGCGGTCTTGACAAAGTGTTTTAATTATTATAATATAATAAAGTCGGACGATGGTGAACGGCAAAGGTCATCATCGTCCTTTTACATCATAGGAAACGCTTTATTGTCGTAAAGCATTAAAGTCCATGTAATCCTGTGGTTTTGATAGGAATGCACAATACTGTTTTTGGGAGTGATTCAGAGATGGATTTGTGCATGATTGTACGAATAAAAGATTAAAAATAAGGAGTGAGACGATGTTCAGGTACATCATTAAGCGGGTGCTCCTCGCTATTGTAACAGTTTTTATTATTGCAGCAATTACGTTCTTTACAATGAATGCAATTCCAGGAGGACCGTTTGCTTCTGAGAAGGCACCAAGTCCAGAAGTTCAGCGTGTGCTTGAAGAACGGTATAACTTAGACAAGCCGGTTCCAGAACAGTTTATTCTTTATCTGAAGAATTTCCTGAGCGGTGATTTAGGGGTATCCTTAAAGACAGGCAGAAGTATTGGTACCGTGATAGGAGAGTCCTTCCCGATATCTGCAAGACCCGTTACACTTGTTCCGCTGTCCTTTAATGTAACAACTACTACCTGATTAT
>OFHB01002028.1_pt1 | contig 11035 bp, 9 predicted proteins | sample 1521881 | NCBI WGS metagenome assembly OFHB01 (sample SAMEA3504090, study PRJEB24116) | mouse gut metagenome | biome: mouse gut; feature: mouse-associated habitat; material: faeces | place: Denmark | collected 2011
GCAAAACAGGCGGCTGCCGAAATGTGTCAGACCAGGGTCCGTCAATGCTTATGAAATTTTGCCTGCCTTAGTCAGTTGCTTTGGGGCAGCTCCACTTCCCCGTAGGTGAAGCAGTTCTCCTTTAAGAATTCTATCATCTGTTCCCCACTCCAGGGCTCATCGCAGTACAGATATCCCTTCCATTCGTCCATCCACTTCAGTTCGTCCAGGGCGAAGACGGTGACTTTTTCCGCATCCATGGGCTTCTCGAACATATAGATATCCAGGAGCGCATCCTCCTCTTCCACATGTCTGTTACAGCTCTGGGCTGCCCAGCTAAGGCGCCTTCCCTTGTCGTCGAAAGCTTCTATCCAGATGTATTCCTCTGTCAGCGGTCTCCCTTTCGGCCCCTCTATCACCACCTGGAGCTCATAGGGCTGCACTGCCACTTCCTTTAGCAGGAAATCTTCACGGATTGTCTGCCCCAGCTCCGCAGTCAGCAGGGGTTCTTTCGAACGCGTGATTTCTGCCGAGACTTTCCAGTCGCCCCTGATATCTCTTTCCGTCTCTTCCACGAATATCCTCATGTGCGAGGAGCTCATTTCATAAAGCATCTCATCCGTTACAGGATATCCGTCCAATGAGCCTCCGCTTCTGGCGATTCCCACGAAAGTATGTTCATCCGTAAAGATGCCCTTCATCGTCAGACTCGCGGCTCCAATCCCAAAGCGCTCGTTGGCATCAGTGGTGATGTTTTCTGTGGCGTACAGAAAAATCCCCCCTTCCTTGCCTGCTATGTCCGCCACGCCCTCCATAAGAGGCTCTTCGCTGGTCACTTCAAAGGACAGGTAGAGGCTGTATCCGTCGCAGAAATATTCTTTTATGGCTATCTGCACCGGGTCTTCCGCCTCTGCCTCCGCTCCGGCGGCAAGACCTTCCTGCTGCTCCGGATTCCCCTGATTTGGCTGGGTCGCCTGCCCCTGGCTCTCCTGTCCCTGCTTTGCCTCTTCCTGTTCTTTTACCGGCACTGCGGCCTCCCCCACCTGTGCGTAGGGAATGTCGGATTCCGCGGTGTCATAAAGGTAGGCGAAGATATTCCCGATGACGGGGATGCTGCTGTACGCCTTTGCCACTACGGGGTTGACGAATCCCACGGCTACCGCCAGGAAACAGGCCGCTGCCATGGCCATGGAAAGCCCAGCTGCCCTCAAACGTCTTTTCTGCTGTCTCCTCATAAGCCTTTTATGCCCTTCTCCTACCGCATCTATGATTACGCTATCCAGCTCCATAGGGACCTCCATCTCATTCCAAACCTTATTTTCTGTCATATCATACCTCCAACAAACATCCGATTTCTGAGAATCGCTTCTCCTCAACTTTCATTTCACAGTTTCCGGCCTGTACTTTAGCCTGCCTTTCACTGTGCTGCTTCCAGCATGCATTTTAACCTGCTCTTCGCCCGGGAATGGTACGCTTTCACCGTCCCTATGGGCATGTTCAGCATCTGCGCGATCTCGTTCAGCCTGTTCCCCGCAAAATAGTGCTGGATGATGATATCCCGATAAGGGAAGTTCAGCCTGTCGATTGCCTGGTACAGATCCATCCTCTCTTCCCGGGGGAACGCTTCTTCCTCTGCGAATACCTCTTCCTCCGCAAGGTCGTACTTTCCCCGCCTGGCCCATTCCTCATGGGCGCAGTTGATCAGGATCCTGGTCATCCAGGTGCGGAAATACTGAGGCTGTTTCAGGCCTTTTATGGATACGATGCAGCGCAGGATGCATTCCTGGACGATATCCAGGCTGTCCTCCTTGTTCTTCATGTACAGGAATGCCATTTTGTACAGATATTCCTTTTCCATGAGGAACAGCTGTTCCATGGCTTCCCTTTCGCCGTTTCGCGCCTGTCTCACCAGATTGATTTCCAGAGAATCCAAAATGTTCACCGCCTTTGTCCGTTGTCTAATTGCTCCTGTAAAATTGCTCTTGTAAATACCAAACATGTTTGTTTACATCTGTTAGTGGCCTATGAGTAGGAAAAGGTTACACGGATTTCACAAATTTTGAAAGGCTGCCTGGCAGCGGGTGTTTTTCACCGTTGCCGGGCAGCCTTGATTTTCATCCCGTTTGAGAATACCGTCCAGAAACGTTCCGCATTCCCGGGAGATACATTATATCTCTGGTAAATATGGCTTCAATATTTCTATCAGTTCAAATACCTTAGTTCCCGGAGCGGCCTTGGACGGAGCTTTATCCTTATTCAATGCATCCAGCCTTTTTGCATTTCCAATCGCATGGTTCATATACGGACGTAAAATCCGATACATATCTTTACGATTCTTTTCATATTCACCGGCACCAATCTGTTTTAAGTACTCTGTCAGTTTAGGCCAATACTCTGACCTGTGAATGTCCGACTGCATAAAAGAAAAATGCAGCAAAAACCACAGTTCTACACACTGATTCGACCAGACCGCATGAAATTCCGTCTCCTCTGTACTGCTTTCCGTACATAATTGTACTACACGGTCGGTCTGTTCAGCCGGAAAATCATCTGTATCATATACCACCCAAACATGCCGATACACGTTTGCACTGTTTTGCGCCAGCTGTTTTGCCTTTCCGAACAGATTGATCGTATTATTTCCTTCACCCGACACATCCAGTTGTATCTTCTCCGGATATTGTCTGTTGACAATGTCTTTCATTGTGCCAAAATATGCAGGTTCCGTATCCGTTCCTTCCGATACGATCAAATGATACTCCGGATGGATTTTAATCGCTCTGTCCTGCCTCTTCTTCATCCACGACTTATCCAAATCACTTTTCTTTGAAGGCTTCAGGCTCAAATCCACTCACCTCCGCTCAGCATGTTCTGCAGATAGGGGTCTGCGCCATATCTGCCCTCCAGATACTGCTTGTCGAATGCCGCTGTACTGTTTACCCTTTCATTATCTTCCCGGCGAATTTCATATAATGAATAAATTTCACTGCAGTGCTTTTCGTTCAGGGCGGCAAACCAGATTTCGTCTCTTCTGAATACCGTATTCTTCATTGTCGCTATATCGTGGGACGTAAACAGAAGCTGCGCTCCATGCTTATTGACTTTCCTGTTCTTGAACATCAATATCGCATATCTCAAAAGCTTTGGATGCAATTTTGCATCAAGCTCGTCAATGACTACAAGTCTTCCTTCCCTCAGGGCAACAAGAAAAACCGGCAGCGCCGCTATCAATTTTCTGGTGCCATCGGATTCGTGATCGAACGGCAGTTCAAACTTCTCTCCGCCAATGGTACGTATCATATACAGCTGTTCTTCTCTGTCATCGTATCTATAATCCTCTATATCAATGCCCATTTCATTGAGCAGCAATATGATCTGCTTCTTTGTTTTTTCATCCTCCGACACCATAATCTGCATCTCCGCTATGGGATTCGCATAATTACGGATAATGCAGGACTCAAACCATTCCTGCGCCTGCGCTATTACCGGAATCCGATAATTGATTGCCAGGAAAGATAGAAACGGCATTTTTTCATTCACCTTTGTGTTTACGTTTTCCTTGCTCAATATTTTTCCCAGGGTAATCTCTCCCCCTTCCCGGTAAAAGATATGTGCCGGCTTTTTCCCACCAATCGTCTTTCTATCCAGTGTCTCCGCAGATATAACGTCCTTTAGAACCGCCAGATAATAACGGTATTCATACTCATTGGTCCTGAAGAATATCTCAAACTCCGTAGGGCGCTCCCTGGAAATCGCGTCAAACAGGAAAGGTTCTGCATCCACCTTTTGATGCATGATAATGCGTTTCCTGGTACTTCCCAGCTCATGGATCGGCTTCACGACCGTTGTAATCAGACTGGATAACGCTCTGATGAGATTCGTCTTGCCTCCACCATTGGGCCCATAGATAACGCTGACCGGCAAAAGGTCACTGCAGTTATCACTTGTAATCAAACTATCCCTAAATTCCGGAATTGCCGTTGCCTGCAGATCAAAAACCGTCTCTTCCCTATATGACTTGAAATTCTGAAAGGAAAACTGACAAAGCATTTTCACCGCCTCCTCAATCACTGCCCCTAGTATATCACCATTTTGTCCAGTTTTCAACTTTTACATCCGGTTTCCGAAAATTATTTTGGAATACGCAATTTAAAAGTTCAATTCAGAACCTTTTCCAGAAGCACATCATATTCCAGCTCCGCACCGGGACGGCATATCTCATTCCTGATAAAGTCGAATAAGTCCCTGCCCTCCCTGTCCGCATATCGATAGATCTCTTTTGCCAGAAATCCGGCTATGAAGTACGCCGCGAAGTAGCCCGGATTCGATACGAAGAAATGGGGCTTTGTCCATCCGTCTCCTGCCGCCTCTTCCGTCTCTCCCGCGAATGCCCATGCCGCTTTCCATTCTTCCCCGAAATCAGCGGTCGGCCTTCCATATATCCTTTCTTCGAATTCCGCGCAGCACAACAGGTAATTCAGCTGGAATTCCGCCTTTGGAAGCCACATGCCCCTGCCAGCGTGCAGGAATTCGGTTGAAAATCCATCCGTAAAGACCTGGTTTTCGAACAGCAGCGCAACCGTTTCCTCCATGATCAGGTTAAAGGGCTCCCTCCGCCCGTTGCTGTCCGGCGTGGCAATGTTGCTATAGTAGAAGCCATGGCCGATTTCATGCAGAAATACGGAAAAACCAGACAATCCCGGCCTTTTGTTGATCAAGACATGCACATCGTCAGGGATGCGGATCGGCACGCAGGCACCGATGTAAAATGCAGGGAGATTTTCATCGTGGATCTGTATCCCGCTTAGGTTCAGGTTCCAGTATTCATCCACTTCCCTGAGAAGAATCCTTTGGTTTTCCACAGCAAGCCTGTGGTCTGGGGATACTTCTCCAAGCCATCGTTTCAGCTCACAGCCGTCCGTCTTTTCCGCCCTGCGCTGCCGGGAGGCGGTTTGGGCAAGCACATCCGCGCCAATCCCCCAAAGCGCGTATCTATAGTCCAGATAGTTCTCAAAACCGGCAGTCCGGGCATATCCATTGCGCAGGCGGATAAGCTCATGCAGCCATTTGGCATATTCGGGGACAGGCAATTGCTTTCTGACGCTCCGGAATTTCTTTTCCTCTTTTTCGATGAGAAAGGCAAGCTCCAGATCGCCTGCATATTTCAGTTCATTCCTGTACCTTCCGGGCCTGTGCCCAGGGGCACTGTCGCCAAAAGCACAGTCTCCTGCCTTTGCTGCCGCAAGATATATTTCCCTCTTTTTATCGCAAAAAGAATCATAGTCCCCGGTGAGCCAATACTGCAATTCCGCCTCGCGCTCTTCCCGCAGATAATCGTTTCCACAGCCCATAAGCTTTTCCTTTCCCGCATAGCAGATGCTTCTCTATGTAACGCGCCACGCCGTCCATTTCGCTGCTTTCCGCCGCCATGTCCGCCGCGGCCAGGACCTGGTCAATGGAGTTGGCGATGCCCATGCCGCGGTCCTTTTTTCTTTCATGGAATGCTCTCTGTCCATATTATCATATTTGATTTTACCTTACTACTAAAATATTTTGCGTCTGTTCACACTCTGAAAAAAAATGATATACTGAATCAAACGAGATGGCCGCCAAACAGACTGCCACCCAGAAAGCGAGAGGATTTTGCATGATTTATTCGAGGGATGAAGATGGACGATATTCTGATAATTTAATCTCCGATTTCTCTGATTCCTTATTCCAGGCGGCATTCAAGCAATATTTCTCTGAACTAGGACTCCATATCCGCGATTGGGACGGCCTGTTCCGGGAGATGAATGCCGATGGCGGCAACCTTGCCTTTGTCAGGACCTCCGAAAGCGGAAATGTCATTGGTTTCATTCAGTTCAAGCCCTTGAAATTCACCAGCGGATTCTTCGAGGAGACCAGCGGGTTCATACGGGAGTTCTGGGTCGCTGATGAATACAGGAACCAGGCTCATGGCAGCGCGCTGCTTGCACTTGCAGAAGAGCATTTCCTGAAAAACGGCATTTACACCAGCATCCTGACAACGGATACCATCAGCGGATTTTTATCCTGATGCTTCGACCGTATTGTATATAATCGTAGATATCATCGGTCAGAATCAGACAGGATACCTATATCATCCAAAGGAGGCAGCAAGATGAATGCTACAGCAACAACAAAAAAGAGGAGGAAACGCAGATTTGTGCCAGGCGCTCTTATGACTATGGCCATTCTGCTAAGCCTTTTCCTGTGCGGCTGCTCTGCCGGCAATGAATATCATATGGTGCTGAACGGAAAATAGGGAAGACACTGTCACCGAAGCTACAGCGGAGAATCCTGCGCCTGAAGCGCCCACGCCTACGCCCTCTACCCCCCCGAGACCAGTCAAGAACCTGGTACTGTTCCGGATATAGTGGAAAAATCGGTATATGTGCTGCCATCCAATGTTACTTTTGACAGTTCCTCCGTAACATATGACGGAAAAGAGCACAGCATTACAGCAGACAATATTCCTGATGGGATTATCCCAATCTATCACAACAACATTGGTACAGATGCAGGTCGATATGACGTATCTGTCACTTATGTGTTAAGTAGCCTTCTGACGTCTAAATATTCATCTGTTGAACCCTCCGGTATGACAGCAACCCTGACCATACACCAGGCAGAGCCTACATACGCGGTCCCTACCGGGCTGATTGCCGTGGAAGGGCAGACCCTGGCTGATGTCAACGCACAGCTGAGTGCAGGCTTCTCTTTCGAGAATCCGCTCGCTTCCTCCGTTGGATTGCCCGGCGACAATGTGTTCTTGCTGACCTTTAAACCCGGCTCCAGCAACTATAAAACCGTAACAGGCATCCAGACTACGATTCACGTTTCCAAGAAAGAGATTCCGGCAAAACCGAAATTCCAGATGCCCTCCGACATCACATTCAACGACCGTATGGAGACCTATTCCGGCGCTGCATATACCGTCACTGCCGAAAACGTTCCTGAGGAGCTCAGCGTAGCCTATTCCAGCAACACGCGCACGGATGCTGGCTCGCAGACTGCAACGGCCACCTTCCAGCTTAGCGACAAGGGCCTTGAGCTCTATTCCGGCATCGAGGGAGCTACCACAATGACGGCGACCCTGACCATTCTGCAGGCAGAGCCGACATATACGATTCCTACCGGGCTGAACGCTGTAGAAGGGCAGGCCCTGGCCGATGTCAGCACACAGTTGGGCGAAGGCTTCTCTTTCGAGGACGAACCCTCTACCCTGGTCGGCTCCGCCGGAGACAATGAGTTCAAGGTAACCTACACTCCTGGCTCCAGCAACTACAAGACGATATCTGGCATCATAGTCAGAATCCACGTAAAACAGGTTTATGTGCTTCCATCCAATGTCAGCTTCCCTGATATGGAAGAAATCTATGAGCCGGATAAAGTATGGGAAACCAAGGTCTTGAACCTGCCTGACGATATCGTTACTGCCGTCTATACGAATAATACAAGGAGCACTGCCGGGATACAGAGAACTCGGGTAGAATTCCACATTCAGCCTGCCTATGCAGATACCTATGGGGCTGTGTCCACGAGCTCCATGGAAGCCATAATCAACGTTCATAAGGCCATGCCTCAGTATACGAAGCCTACCGGATTGACCGCTTTTGTTGGCCAGACCCTTGCCGATGTGACAGGACAGTTAGGGAAAGGGTTCGCTTTTGAAGATGCCCCCGACACATCCGTCGGCGGCGAAGACAGCAATAACTTCACCGTCAGCTATACGCCGGATGACACAGAAAACTATCAGATAGTGCACGAAATTCTGGTCACGATTCAGGTCAGTTACGACTACGGCCCAGTTGATAAAACCAGACTGGCTGAATTAATCGCAAAGGCGGAAGATGCGATAGCGAATAAGGATAGCTATGCGGAGATAAATTACTCAGCCTTTTCGTCAGCTTATTGTACAGCGAAAGACATGCCTGAAAGTACTCAGCAAACAGTCGATGAAAAAGTCGCCGCTATCGAAAGTGCGCTTGCTCTCTTGGAAAGAGAGGTACCAGACCCAGGTGACATTATCGACAGGAGCAATCTGGATCAAGCCATTTTAGTTGTAGAGGCTCTCAAAGAGAAGGATTGGATACCTAGCAGATATAAAGCTACTCTCGCAGGTTATGAAGCAGCTAAATCGATGCCTGAAGACACACAGGAGGATATTGATAAAAAGGAACAGGCTATTACTGACGCATTGGATCTGTTAATCGCTCGTCCGAGCTTTACCGCCAAACCTGGCCAAGTACTTGGCGATATCGCAGGGCAGTTAGGAGAACGGTTTGCTTTTGAGGAAGATCTCAGCACATCTGTAGGTGATTTAGGTACAAATATTTTTCACGTGAGCTATACACCAGAGGACGGCGGCGAAATAGAGGCCGATATCGAAGTTGAGGTCTATGTCTCTGTGCCTGGCGAGCAGCCTGCTCCTGACTTCACCGAATTGTTTGAAATCATTGATGAGACAGACAATATAGATCCATTTGGTTATACGGAGGATAGCTATTCTGCTTATGAGAACGCTTTTACGACTGCGTTGGATATGCCTGAGGACACACAGAAGGAAGTTGACCAAAAAGTCGCCGCCATTAGAGCTGCCCTTGCTCTATTAGTACCGAAAGCACCATAGTAGTCTTCGAATTTAGAGCACTACACACGCAAAGGATTATTCTGCGAGTTAAGCTTCGACAGCCGGAAAGTGATTTTCGGCTGTTGGGTCTGTTGTCAAAACTTTTCAAATTTTTTAAGGAAAATCTGCCAGTTTCCCTGCAGCAGTTCTGCCTCTCCCCAGGCTACTCCTTTTCCATCAGGAACTGCTGTTCCATGGCTTCCCTTTTCCGCTCCGCGCCTGTCTCACCAAATCGATTTCCATGGAATCAAAAATAAAGCCAAATAAATCCCTGCTTTCCCTATCCGCATATCGATAGATTTCTTTTGTCAAAAAGCCGACTATGTCGCCTTTCCTTCACAGGACTCCCACAGTTGGCCTTATCGCCTCCAGCGCCTCCACTTCCAGCTCCCTGCATCTTTGCAGGATGCCGATATAAGCCTGCCGCTGTGCCCGGGCTTCGGCCGCGTCCGCAGGCGTCATGGGGAGCATTTCCTGGACGCATTTCTCACAGATGGACAGTATCTCCTCATATTTCGAGATGGCTGCCATGAACGCGCTTTTGTCGATATCCTGTACCAGATGCGTACAGAGCTCCAGGAATTCCCTGATCCGGAGCTTCCCTTCATAGTGGATGAAAATATGCGGGAACATGCATCTGATTTCCACCAGCTCCTCACGCGTCTCCCTGCGGAGCTCTTCGCACCAGTTGTCATAGATGACCAGCCCGCATCCCACAAGCGGCTGATCGGTCAGATTCCTCTCATTGCTCAAAAGCCGATATCCCCGCACCAGGGCTTCCCTGCTTTTATCAGGGACGGAAATCTTCTTTGCGCCCGGTCTGACAAGCACCAGCTCTGACTCTTTCGCATACCATTCCGGAAAGCTTTTCAGCTGCCCGAAAGACATGACGGAATTTTTGTCGTCATCACCGTCCAGAAAAGGGATTCCCCGCAGGATCCTGCCCTGATCGGAAAAACCTGTGGCCAGAATGGTATCCGTGTATTCCCTGGGAATGACGACTACGGGATATCCGCTCTTTATGTTGTCAGCCGCCATCCGGATGAAATTTTCCTGGGTGAAGTCCGCGCAGGCATGAACCTGGCAGGTCAGTCCGTATGCCCCAAGGCAGCTTTCCCAGTCGTCGTCAGGCCCCCAAGAATAGCCGAAGCTGACGCCGGAAAACGCGGCCTGGAGGATGTACTCCGTGTCGTCATTTATCTGTCGGTTCATCGTGCCCCTGCGTTCTTCCAATCCCATGAAAAGCTTGATGGCCGACAGTATGGCGGGCTTGGACATGCTGCGGGGCCAGCGCCTGCCTGAAAAATCCGCAATGGGGGCGTATGGCAGCAGCGTCTGCTCAAAATTGGCCCCCGGGGCAGGCACAGGCGCCGGGAAGAGGATCTGGTCTATGGTGCATCCCAGCAGCTCTGACAGCTCCACAAGGACAGACAGCTCCGGCATGGTGTGGCCGTTCTCCCATTTGCTCACTGCCTGGGGGCTGATGTTCAATTGTCTGGCGACGTCCTCCTGGGTCAGGCCTTTGCTTCTCCGAAGCAGCGCAATCTGCTTTCCTGCTTTCACGTTATCGAACATTTCCGTCTCCTTTCATGTTGTTCCCGCGGGATTTGCCTTCCAGCGGGACAGCAACTGTGTTTATGAATGCTCTTTTTCATTTGAATGCTCTTCTTCAATTGAATGCTCTTCTTCAATTGAATGCTCTTCTTCAATATTATACGGAAATGCGGTTGGCCTGACCATACCTGTGAGGTTGTGCGCAGGGTTCGGAGCTCAACTTGAAGTTAACTGCCCGGACTCTAATTACCTGGAATCTAATTGCCCGGACTCATTTCTTTCGCCATAAACAGGACATGGCCGCAATCCTGGAATCCGTTTTTTCGATAGAATTTTCAGAATTCTTTTGGGTCGACTCCCCCACTTTTCCAAGTGCCGTCCTGCTCCGATGCCAGATTCTGCTTCCAAAGATTCCGAGAGTCTGTTATCTCCTTCCTATTCCTAAACTTCTCATCCATTTATATCATTCAGCCAGATTCCGCATCGGTTTGAAATGCGCTCTATTGTCTCATGCTCATTTCCGCCACGCCAATGAACACCTTTTTGCAATCTATAGATACTTTTCGAGTTGGTTTGACAAACGCAGCTTTTTCGCATACCTGAATCCGTGAGCCTGATTTCAAATTAAAACCGGATGTAATTATCCGGTAAAAACATAGGCGGCATGCCTCATTTTTGTGTAGCAGTGCCCATTGTTCTATAAAAATGGCATCAATCCACAAGCCCCGTTCCTACAGGGGCGCAGGCGGCAGATATCCTGTTGTCATCCGGGTCAGAGCGCAAAATATTCAAATGCATAATACACATGCCGGAAGACATCGCGCCAGACATTGCTTTTTCCTAAGCCTA
>OFHB01002033.1_pt1 | contig 11015 bp, 10 predicted proteins | sample 1521881 | NCBI WGS metagenome assembly OFHB01 (sample SAMEA3504090, study PRJEB24116) | mouse gut metagenome | biome: mouse gut; feature: mouse-associated habitat; material: faeces | place: Denmark | collected 2011
GCAATGTGGGCAGCGGTACGGTGCAGGAGATGAGTGAATGGGTGGAGTACATGACTTTCGAAGGGGTCTCTCCCATGGCCGACCTGCGGGCCCAGAACGGTCATCCCGAGAGCTGGAATGTGGACTACTTCGGCGTGGGCAATGAGAACTGGGGATGCGGCGGCAATATGACGCCGGAATACTACGGCAATCTGTACCGCAGATACCAGACCTATGTGCGCAATTACAAGAAGGGTAAGGAGATCTACAAGATCTGCTGCGGCGCCAATGTGAGCGATTACCATTGGACAGAAGGTGTGCTGAAAACCACCCATGACCATGCGGAGCATTTCCATGGCTTTATGAACGGCCTCTCCCTCCATTATTACACCCATCCCGACGGGTGGGAGAACAAGGGCAGCGCCCTGGATTTTGATGAGGAAAAGTATTATAAGACTTTGAGCAAGACTCTGTACATGGAGGAGCTGATCAGACGGCATGGCGCCATCATGGATCAGTATGACCCGAACAAAGCCATCGGTCTGATTGTGGACGAGTGGGGCACCTGGTATGATGTGGAGCCAGGCACCAATCCGGGCTTTCTGTATCAGCAGAACACCATGAGGGACGCCCTGGTGGCCGGCATCAATCTGAACATTTTCAACAAGCACTGCGACCGGGTGAAGATGGCCAATATTGCCCAGCTGGTGAACGTACTGCAGTCTGTGATCCTGACCGAGGGCGAGAAGATGATCAAGACCCCCACTTACCATGTATTCCATATGTACAAGGATCATCAGGATGCGGAACTGCTGGAAAGCTACATGGAGACGCAGGAGATCGGCGGCGAGAACTGCAAGGTTCCCAATCTGCACGAGTCCGTTTCCCTGGGCCGGGACGGCAGAATCCATGTGACCTTGAACAATCTGTCTGTAACGGAGAGTTACGAGATAGACGCAGTGTTTACGGAGACGGAGATCAAGGGTGTGGAGGGTACGATCCTTACCGGAGAGATGCATGCCCACAATACCTTTGAGGATCCGAACGCGGTACATACGGAGAAGTTTGACAAGGTGGATGTGATCGTGAACGGCGACGGCAACGGCAACCCGGCCAAGGTCAGCTCGGTGGCGCAGGCCGGCAAGCTCACCTATGAGGATCTGGTGGCGTTCTGGAACGACTTTGAGCCCTATCAGCTCAACGCGCTGCTGGTGGGCACCGACACCCTGCCCAAGCTGCTGGACCAGATCCTGCTGGCCAGGGTGGTTCCCAACGCACCCCTTTCGATAGTCACCCCCGGCCAGCAGGCCCCCGAACCCCTCAAAAAAGCCAGTTAGGAGGAAGGTTTTATGGACGGTTATATCCGTATCCCCATCCTGGAGGCCGCCGCTCTGTGCGGTCTCCAGATGAAGCCGTCCACTCTGGATGATATTGAAGTACAGGCCCGGTGCCCCTTTTGTGACGACAAAAGCCACCACCTGTATCTCAATACCGAGGAGGACCTCTGCTGCTGCCACCGCTGCGGGACGGGCGGCAACAGCGTCACACTGTACGCCAGGATCACCGGCGTGGACAACAAAACAGCCTACCGGCAGCTGGTGGACAAGGTGGAGGGGACCGCTAAAACGCCTCCACCTGCAAAATCACCCTCAAAGTTGGCTCCTCTGCCCCTGCGCCACGATGTTTACTACGATCTGTTGGATTTGCTGACCCTTTCGGACTTTCACCAGAAGCAGCTTCTGAAACGGGGGCTCTCCCCGGAGCGGATACAGGAGAACCGGTATCGCTCGATGCCGGCCTCCTACTCCGCAAGAAAAAGAATAGCAGCCAAACTTTCGGCCAGCTATCCGCTAAAAGGCGTCCCCGGATTCTACCTGCGCGACGGAGCGTGGACCTTTGCCGGAAACGGCGGGTATCTTATCCCTATCTACAACAAGGACGGCTACATCCAGGGGATGCAGATCCGTTCCGACCGGGCCGAAGGCGGCATGAAGTACCGCTGGTTCTCCAGCAATCCCGCCAAGGGCTTTACCCTGGGGACAAAGGCCCAGACCTGGGTCCATGTCACCGGGGATTCCCAAAGCAAGGTGGCCTGCGTCACCGAAGGTGGGCTCAAAGGGGATGTGGCCAGCTATTTTATGGGCGATGCCCTCTTTGTCTGCGTACCGGGGGTCAACAGTCTGCGTTTCCTTCCCGAAACGCTGAACAGCCTTCCACTGAAAAAGGTGGTGGGAGCCTACGACATGGACAAGCTGGAAAATCCACAGGTGAGGGACGCCTTCTTCCAGGTGGAGAAGATCGCCCGTCAGAACGGCCTTCGGTTTGAGCCGCTGGAATGGGACGCACGGTTTAAGGGAATCGACGATTTCCTCTATGCCCGGTACCTCTACTCCACCGGTCAGGCACAAAAAATCCCATCCATCACTTCATAAAAAAGAAAAGGAGCGTTCTACTATGGCAAACATGAGCAACTTTATGGCAGTCAAAGGAGACAGCGGCGATGTGCTAGGGAAGATTTTGTACTTCTCTTTGGCGAACATCCTAATTGAAAAGCCGGTTCTGGAACAGCTCTGCCAGACCATGGATCTGCCATACAGCAAAGGCGGTCGGTTAAACGAGGCCGATGCTTTTCGCAGCGCCACCGGGGACATCCGAGATCGCAAGACTCAGGGCAGCAGTATCTTCAAAATTTATTGTCGGGATAACGAAAAATCCTCGTAGATCATCAGCCGGGAGCTAGTGAAGGAGGAGTTGGGAGAAAGCACCAACCAGTATGTCAAGCTGGCCAACCTTTGGATGGACCGACAGACCAACCAAATGGGGTACGATAACCTGGCTGTGGACAGCCTGGTGGACCCCTGGGACTACTGCCAGAAGGCAGTGGAACTGTTTGGGCTCTACAAGCGCTGTGCCACCCGCAAGCAGGTGGAAGGGCTGACGGACATTTTCCTTTCCCGCATGGAAGCTCTACCCATCTCCATCCACGGTAAGCTGTTCTTCGTCCCCCGAACCCATATGCAGGAGGTGACGTTGTTCGAGGACTTTATCGAGTCCCTGAACGCCAATAACCAAAACAGCGGCCAGCTTATCGTCAACAGTATGTATGTGCTGGACGACCAGAAGCAGCGGGACAAGATGGCCCAGGAGTTCTACATCGCCATGCGACGAGAGGTGGAGCTTTACCAGGAACGGGTAAAACACTTCATCGATACCGACATTACCAGCCCCGCGGTGATGAACCGCTGGATCGCCAAGATCGAGGCGCTGGAAGAAAAAAAGCGGCACTATGAGGGCATCCTCCGCCGCCAACTGGACGATCTGAACGACAAGTTTTCCACCCTGCAAATGTTCTCCCAGGATCTTCAGGTCCGGGTACAGCGGCAGAAAAAGGCCGCTTGAAGGGAAGGAAAATAACTGCCGTATGGCGGTTGTTTTCCAAATTTACATCGCGGAATGTCACAAAACGCTGTGTGCGTTTCCGGCCAGGGAAAACCTAGCCGGTTTTTTAAAATTTTTTGAAAATTTGTCCTCAAACTTAAAGTAAAAAAGTAGTTTCACTTTTCATTTTCCATGCAATTCTGCTAAACTTTTACTGTAAAGCGCTTTAATAACATTATTTGAGGAGACGGAAAATGCGAAAATTTCTGGAGGATTTCTACTACGGCAATCTTGCGCCGGCCGATCAGGAAATGGTCCCCAATTCGGAACTGCATCGGGCGGTAGGTAAGGCCGCAGATTGTGCGGAACAGCTTATGAAAAAGCTGGACGAGGCCGAACGGAATATTCTGGGCAGACTGATTGAAGCACAATTCACCATGGACGGTATCACAGCACGGGAAAACTTTATCTTAGGCTTCCGGTTAGGGATCCGAATGATGGCAGAATGTATGGATGACAACGACGGTGATCTTCAAAGAATAACAGCTGATAGTTAAAGGCAGAAGCTGTCAAACGCAAAGGCCCTGTGGAAAGGGGGGGTCCGTGTTTTTTGTTTTCGACAGGTTTTGACAAGGAAGCGTTTGAACACAAGGAGGCAGTATCTTCCCATTACGCAGGAAAGTGACAGTCATGGTCAGCATCGACAGCAAAGATTACAGGATCGAGAAGGGAGAGGATAACCTTTTTATTTGAGGAGCAGGGCTTCGCCCCATGGCTGTCCCCTTTGCGGGGGACAGCTTTCTGCCGTTGGCACCCGCCGCCGGCACTTTATCCGGGAGGATGGGACAAAGGCAGTCCTGATGATCCGGCGATACCGCTGTGAGGGCTGCGGCCATATCCACCATGAGCTGCCGGACTTTCTGCTGCCCTATAAGCAGCACACTGCTTTGACCTTTGAAAAGGTCTGCCAGGGAAGGCGTTGGGATGTCTGCTGCGACGACAATGATTTCCGGCGGCTCTATCTTTGGCTGATGAAGATTCTTTTGCCGATGGCGGCAAGGCTCTTTTCTTCCTCACCCGGTATTGGGCGTGTTCTGCTCCGCAAAAAGATTTCGGAATCCCCTCCGGGATGGCTTTCCAGGCTCGTTTACCGGTTGGTAAACGAGGACCGGTGGCAGACCCACTTTGCAGTTTCTTCCGGGTAATTTTCGGTTATGCTTATGCCAGGGCCCGACGAAAGGACGGTGATAGGCATGAGTGACCAGGAAACTGGAGGAAATCAGGACAATTTTATAAGGCTATTGTGCGATAGAGCCATACCCTTTTGATGGTCCTATTCCTGGAAGATGTATGAATATCCGCAAGATAGTGGCTTATTCCGCCAAAAACAGCAATCGTGTTATCGCTGTAAAGGAGGGGTTTTAGATGGAGCCAAGGGAATATGTTGTCAAGCTGCTGAAAAACCATACACGGATGGTGAGGGAGATTACCTCTCTCCGATTTGAGCTGAAGAACTTTGTGAAGGTCGGGGACGATGAGATCATTGAGGAGATGGCCCTTTCCCACCAAATGGGAGACGGTATTCGCTCCGGGTGTATCTCGAACAAGACCGCTGATGTAGCCCTGCGGTACCGGGAGGTGGCGGACCGGGTGAATGAGGAAGCCTACAAAGCGGTGGTCCGCAGGCTGATTGCATTGGAAACCGCCATCAACCGTTTGGATTTTTACATGAGTCTACTGGATGAGACACAGGCAGAGGTTCTGCGAAAATATTACTTTGACCGTTGTATTTGGCGGGACTTACAGGAAGATATGCAGTTGACTATGAAAACCCTGAGAAAAATCCGAGACGATGGTATTGTCGCACTGACTGAGCGATATGCAATGCTTTTTCCCTTGTCAGTCATTACCACAGAAGAATTAGAACTCTTCTGCCGAGAGAATAGGATACCACAGGAAGTGCCTTGCATCTACCCCAGAATTACCCTCGAATTACCCCAAGTTTACCCTCAATTTACCCTAAAATTTCCCCCATTGGGGTATTGCTTTTTTCTCCGTTTTGAGGAGTGAAATGATTTCTTTCCCACGGGTATTGAAAGTGAAGGATATACAACAAATCCTCCAAATTGGGCGGGTTGCAGCCTACCGGTTAATCCACACCGGGGCGTTTCCGGTAATTCGGGTAGGACACAGCTATCGCATCCCGGAGGAGGAGTTTCTTTGCTGGATGCGTACCAATTTTGGCCCTGCCCCTTACCCTATCCCTACCACAGCCCCCTCTCTGCTATTAGCTGGAAGAAATTCAATTCCTGCTGTTGATGGATCGTCAATTCTTGACCAACTAAGAACAGGAGGAATGATCCATGGCAGGAAATAAAGACAACTACAGGCCTTCCACAAAATATGCCAAGCTTTTCGAGGGTGGCTCCCTCTATCTCCGCAAGGACGGATACCTGATCTTCCAAAAATATGAGACCGATGAGAACGGCAAGTACCGGCGGGTGACCTTCACCGGCAAGACCGAGGAGCAGGTCGCCAAAAAGTACAAGGAGTTTCTCAAGCGGGCCAAAGAGATCCGGGGGCAGCGGCAGCAGGAAACCTACCGGATGCTCACCAATGCGACCCACGGGCTAAAGCCCCCGGCGGGAATCGAGATGGACATCGCCCTCTCTGACTGGGTGTTATACTTCATCCAGACCTACAAGACTCCGCCCTCGGTGAAGCGGACCACCTATTCTTCCTATATGCAGACCTACCAGACCCAGATCCTGCCCTTTTTTGGCAAAACGCCGCTGAACGCCGTGACCGACGCCGATATGCAGACTTATCTCAACTACCTGCAAACCAATGGGCGGCTGGATAAGAAGGGAGGACTTTCTCCCAAGAGCATCTACAACATCTTCGTGGTGCTGAATGCGGCTATGGAAAAGGCGAGAGGGAAAATCATCATTGAGAATCCCGCCGCTGACCTCCGGCTCCCGGAGATACAGCCCACCGAACGCCGTGTGCTGACGGTGGAGGAGATGGAGATCTTCATCAAGGAAATATTCTCCGAGCGGCTGCGGATGGCCATGCTTCTTTCCCTTTTTACCGGGGCAAGGATGGGAGAGGTCTTAGCGCTGGGGTGGGACGACCTCAACGAAAAAAAGCGGACCATTCGCATCAACAAGGACCTGGAACGGGTACAGCTTTTTGACGACCCGTCCGGCAAGAAAACGGAACTGATCCTCCAGGAGACCCCCAAGAGCAAAACCAGCAACCGGGAAACGCCGGTCTATGAGAATATCTGGCAGCTGCTCATGTTCCAACGGCAAGTACAACTTCACGATGGACAGCCAAATCCCCAGAACCTCATCTTTCCGTCGAAACGGGGAACCTACACCGACCCCCGAACCTACCAGAAACGGGTCCAGGCAGTTTGCAAGCGCTGTGAACTGCAAGGAGTCAATGTCCATGCACTTCGGCACACCTTCGCCACCAGACTGATGGAACAGAATGTTCCCATCCGCATCATCCAGAATCTGATGGGCCATGCCTCCATTGTCACCACCGAGAAATATTCTCATGTGCTGGACGATGAAAAGAGGAAAGCCATCGACCGGATGAGCGGTTTCCTGCCGGAGACAGAGGAGCCGGAGCGGGACACGCCACAGTAGGGAAGATTTTTTCCGGCAAAAAATAGGACTGCAACAAAACTGCAACAAGCCAAATCGCACTGAAAACCGCTCAGGATTTATTCACTTTTGCTGCACTTCTTCCTAACGAGCGAAAAAATCCCAACTGCAACAAACTCCGGAGGGAAAAATGGCAAAGAAAGACCCGCAAAGCGGCTTGCCATGCGGGTTTTTGGTTGCGGAGGCAGGATTTGAACCTGCGGCCTTCGGGTTATGAGCCCGACGAGCTACCGGACTGCTCCACTCCGCGGTATTTCTTTTTTGAGCGCTCATTTATTATACCACACCCCCGCAGGGAATGCAAGAGTAAATTTCCCCTTTTTTTCGTCTTTTTCCTTGCCGTGTAAAAAGCCCCCGCCTCCTGCTACACCGAAAAGAGCCGCCCCAAAAACGCCTCCAGCGTCCCAAAGGTCTCCTCCGGCTCCCCCTCCTTCATCTTCTCCAAATAATGGGCGTCGGAATTTTTCAGGATGGCATACCTCTCCCGGATGTTCCGATGGGCGCTGTCCTGGAAGAAGACCTCCGGCTGCCACACCTCGGCGAAGGAGAAGTCCAGGTGGTCCGGGAAATACCCCAGATTGGCAAAGACGCTGTTGGAGGTGCGGTCGATGTGTGCAGGGAAGGCGACGCCGCCATATTTTTTGGCGAACCCCGGCATCTCGTCGATGGAAAGACCGGTGGCGTTGATGAGCAGCGTTTCCAGCTCCCCCAGCCGCTCTTCCCCCGGCCCCAGAATCCACTGGTGGCCGAAAATCTCCGGCTTGGAATGGAGCAGCGGATGCAGCACCGCGTCCATGTAGACCCGCAGGAGATTGATAAAATCCTGGCTGTTCCGGCTGGATACCGGGTAGATGGTCCTGTCCGGGAAGGTCATGGCGTTGAGGAAGGTGTTCAGGGAGCTTTTCATCAGCTCCACAAACGGTTCCTTCACCGGGTAGCGCTCCGAGCCGCACAGGACGGAATGCTCCAGAATGTGGAATACGCCCGTGTCGTCCCAGGGCTGGGTCTGGAAAGCAATGCCAAAGGTCTTGTTCTCCTCCGCCCGCTCCAGCCAGACCAGCCTGGCGCCGGATTTCTGGTGCTCCATCTGCCAGAGGTCCGCTTCCAGTTCGCCGATGCGCTGCCGGTCGAGGACAATAAAATCTGAAAGGATACTGTTCTTTTCCATAATGGCCTCCTCATAGTGAAAGCTTCCTTTTTCTGCTTGGGTGTTACCATTATAAATGTTTTTTCAGCCGCCGCAAGGCGGCTGGTTCATTCTGTCCATTTCTCCGACAATTCTGTCTCATTCGTTAAAGTTCCGTTCCTTTCATGCCGGTTCCGGCAAAAGGGGCATGGTATCCGCATCAGTACAGAATAGACAGTTTCCAGGGCGGAATAAACAAGCGGTATTGATTTTCCCGGAAAAAATGATATGGTTGCATTCAGAAAATTCTGGAAGGGGTGTGTCATATGTACGATCTGCTTATTATCGGCAGCGGACCTGCCGGTATTTCCGCCGCACTGAGCGCAAAAGCACGGAACCTGGATTTCCTCTGGTTCGGCTCCAGGATGCTAAGCCCTAAGATTACCAAAGCCGAGCGCGTCATGAATTATCCGGGGCTTCCGACAGTCACCGGGCCGGAAATGCGCGATGCCTTCCTGCGCCAGATTGACGGGCTGGGTATCGAGGTCCGGGAAGAACGGGTCAATTCGATTTATGACATGGGTGGATATTATACCGCCGTGGTCAACGACAAAATGTATGACGGCAGAACCGTCATCCTTGCCGCCGGCGTATCCAACAGCCGGGAAATCCCCGGCGAGAGCCGCCTGCTGGGAAAGGGCGTCAGCTATTGCGCTACCTGCGACGGGGCGTTGTACAGGGGCAAGCGGATTGCCGTGGTCTGCACGGACCCGGTCCTGGAGGAGGAAGTCGAATTTCTGGCGGACCTTGCCGCGGAGGTGTTTCTCTGCACCAGCTATAAGGACTGCGGCATCCGCCGGGACAACCTGCGGCACACCGTTGGCTATCCTGCAGAAATCCTGGGAGAGGACCGGGCTTCCGGACTGGTCTGCGGCGGCGAGACCGTGGAGGCGGACGGGATTTTCTGTCTGCGCTCCTGCGTGGCCCCGGCGGCGCTGCTGCCGGGACTGAAGGCAGAAGACGGGCATGTTCAGACAGACCGGCAGCAGCGTACCAATCTGCCGGGCTGTTTCGCCGCCGGGGACTGCACGGGACGGCCCTATCAGTACGCGAAAGCGGTGGGCGAGGGCAATGCGGCCCTGCACAGCGCGGTGGAATATCTGAAAAAAGTGGAGGTGTAGCATGAAGTCGAGAGTTTTGCGGGCGAGAGATTACCGGGAGGTGGATGTGAAGCCCCTGCTGAAGCCCTTCGCGCCGGATGAAGCGGCGCTGGAGGCAGAGCTGCGGCGGCTGACCAACCCGTATATCCGCTGGGAGGACGGTACAACGGTTTCTCCCGGAGATCAGGTGGTGTGCCGACTGGCATCGGACTGCCCCCGGTTCCAGAAGGAGAAGGTCCGGTTCGTAGCCGGGAGCAGCATGTTCCACAAGGATCTGGAGGATATGTCCATCGGCATGGAAGTAGGCGGAACTAGGGAGACCATCCTTCCGGAGGGCAAAGTCTCCCTTACGGTGATGGGTGTGATGAACCGCGTGGTACCGGAACCCAGGGATGAAATGGTGGAGAAGCTGGGGCTGGAGGGTGTACGCACCGTGGCGGCGTACCGGGCGTACCTGCTGGAGCAGCAGAAGGCGGCCGCGTTCCAGGAGGATTCCTACGATGCGCTGAACCACCTGATGCGGGAGGTCATCAGCGGCTCGGAATTTGTCCTGGACCGGGAGGACTGGGCGGAGGCTATCAACCGGGAGCTGGACCGCTGCCGGACGCTGTGCCGCCAGGAGGGCATGGTTCTGGAGGAGATGACCCCGGAGCAGTTCAACGGACGCATTCCGGTGAAGAGCTACCACGAGCTGGTGTCCATGCTGCAATACGACGGCTGGGACAAGCTCTGCCGCTATCTGCTGGGCTGCCAGTACGCCGAAAACGATGGCTTCCGGGCGGGGGAAGCGGAATATGAGGAATTTATCGCGGACTATGTCAGATCCTGGCACGTCTCCGAGGAGAACGCCCGGGAAGCCAACCCCTATGACAGCTTTCTCTTCAACGAGTACGCCGGGCACACCTATACGGTGCTGAAAGAATACAGCAGAACATTTTATTAAGGAGGAACCCATCATGGCGATTCAAAACGCGGACAAGAGCAATTTCAAGGAGCTGATCAGCGAAGATTTCGTGATTGCCGATTTTTATGGCACCACCTGCGTCCCCTGCAAGCTGTTTTCCAAAATCCTGGAGGACATCGAGGCGGAGATCCCATTCCTGAACATCGTTAAACTCAACACCACCGAGAACCCGGAGATTGCGGAGGAGTACGGCATTACCGCCGTCCCCACCATTCACTTCTATAAGGACGGCAAGCTGGTTGACAGCCATGTGGGCGTGATGCAGCCCCAGGCGGTGAAGGATGTGATCGCCCAGTACATGTATGCGTAATGCAGACAGATCAATCGTCTTTTCGGACAGAATCGACACGAAATCTTTTCCAGGGACCGCAGATGTGATATGATACATTCGCTTATAAAAGGGAGGACTTATTCCATGAAATACGCTGCAAAACGTACCCTCTGCGCCCTGTTGGCGCTGGTTCTCGTGTGCGGTCCGGCCGCCTGCGGCGGCGCAAAGGCTGTTGACCCGGAAACCTGTACATATGATGAAATGGTGGAATACCTGACCGCTAAGGGCTATATTTCCAAGGATGCCGTTCCGGTGGACATGCTCACTACCGAGGGCTATCTCACGGACAACACCGGCGGGGAGATCCCCTTCGCCCCCTTCGCCGACAAGGCCCAGGATTATGACGGGCTGTGGCTGATGTGGTGGGACGCTGCTGCTCCCTCCGAAGCGTATACCAACTGTT
>OFHB01002034.1_pt1 | contig 11014 bp, 10 predicted proteins | sample 1521881 | NCBI WGS metagenome assembly OFHB01 (sample SAMEA3504090, study PRJEB24116) | mouse gut metagenome | biome: mouse gut; feature: mouse-associated habitat; material: faeces | place: Denmark | collected 2011
CACAGATTCCCATTCCTCCGACCCTGCTCATGATGCCGGCTGCGGTTCATATAACGGACGCAGGATTCGAGGCAATGCGAAAGGACGAGGAATATGAAAAGTGGGTGCTTGACGTTTTGCGGCGGGATTTCGGAATGAGCGACCCCTGGGCGGCGGTGAGAGGCGAAAGCTTTTCGATTCACCGTTTTGGGGCGACCCGTGAGGAATACCGGGTAGATAAATGGTATACCGGTTTCCGGGGAGGAAAGGGCCGTTCCATATATGAAAAGGAAGCGGAAGAGAGCTTCTGGGAAAAACGCAGAAAGCGGCATAAACAGTATATCCGGCTGCAGCAGGAAATTGCTGTCGAAAAGAAGATTCTGCAGCATGTGTATCAGGAGGCGGCAATACGAAGGGGAGATTTCCAAAACATGTATGATTACCAGGGCATTATGCCAATGCTGCCCATAGCGAAGCTGATGCTTATGGCGGAAAAGAAAGTAAAGTAGAAAATGGAAAACCAAAGCTGATATATAAGAACCTGCGTTGATGACAGAAATCAGCCTTTTTGTTACAACATAAATATTCCTTTTTGAAAATTGACCGATATAAGTAGAGAAGACCTGATAAGGGCAGCGGGCAGTTTACAGGAAAGGATATGATACTAAGATGCTTCAGATTGCAGTTTGCGAAGATGAAAAGGCCATGGGAAGTTATCTGAAACAGTTGATAGATAAAAGACTTGCAGGCCGGAAAGAATATCAGATTGAAGTCTTTGAAGCCGGATGGCAACTGCTTGAAAGCGACAAAAAGTTTGATATCTTTTTCCTGGATATTGATTTGAAGGATATGAGCGGAATTGACATGGCAAGGAAACTCCGCGAGACTTCCGGGGCGGTAATCATTTTTGTGACGGCGCTTAAAGAGTATGTGTTTGACGCTTTTGACGTGCAGGCGTTCCAGTATCTTTTAAAGCCTGTCAATGAGGAGAAATTCTTTCGGGTGCTTGACGGCGCGGTGGAGGAATGCCTTGCCGGTAAAGGCGGGGAGCCGCTTGTCATCAGAATAAAGGGAACTTACAGGAGCATTATGCGGGAAAATATCGTTTATGCCGAAAACGATGCGAGAAAAGTTGTACTGCATTTAAAAGAAGAGCAGATTTCCTACTATGCGAAAATGAGTGAATTAGAGAAGATACTCGGCGGACAGTTTTTCAGGTGCCACAGGGGATATCTGGTAAACCTAAACGAGGTCAAAAGTTATGATACAGGAAGCATTCAATTGAAAAACGGGGAAACTATTTTGATGGCAAAACAAAAGTACAGTGCTTTCGTGTCCGCGTATATGGAGTTTCTTCGCAGAAAATAGCGGAGGTGATTTTGAGAGAAGCAATCAACTTTACTTTAGACCTGTTCTGCGTCATCTTAAGAAGATGGCTGATGATTTACGCGATTTGCGGCATACTCACGGAAAAGGAACGATTTATAAAGAAACGAAAGCAAATCGCGGCGGGCTATGTGGCTTTGAGCACTGCTTTTTATCTGGCGGCGAGTTATCTGCCGGAGATGGTTCTGTTTTTGTATGGAAACCGGGAAGGAATGCTGGAAAGCAGAAGAAGTATTCTTCCTCTCTTTTTAAACTTATGTCTGATATTGTTTTACTGCCTGTACTTTTATTCCGGAAAAAAGAGTAAGGTTTTTTATGTGGTTTTTACGTTTTACACACTGAGCGAGCTCATCCTGTTTACACTTCATTCCCTGTTCGTTGCATTTTTTGGCGGAGTGTCAGATATGCTTACGGAGAAGATTATAGAGGGAAATGAATTTTTTATTCAAAACTATATACTGATATTAGAAATCTTTCAGTTTTTTTGGAATTTATCCTTTCAGATAGCGATTTGCCTGGTCTTTTATCATATAACTAAAATATTAAAACAAAATTTAATATATAACAACAGAGAACTGAGCAGGGTGCAGGAACTGTTTCTCGCGGTTCCAGGCGCGATGGGAATGAGTATAGGAATATTACTTCGCAGCATAATGTATTCCTACAAAGATTTGGAAAGCCAGTTTCTGATGGACAGATATCCCGAAACCCGCCTGCTAATCCCTTTATTGTCGGGGTTGTGCATTGTTTCCATTATCCTGAGCGTTATAATGCTGCGTAAGCTTGTGGAAAGCGGCGAAAGGGAAATGCTGGTGGAGATTTACCAGAACCGTATCTGCGATATGGAAGAGCATATGAAAGACGTGGAGCACCTTTACGACGGGATTCGCGGAATGCGCCATGATATGAAAAACTACGTGGCCGATTTGGAAATTCTTTTACAGCGTGAGGGGGCGGACTGCGGAAATTACGGCGGGGAAGTTCAGAGATATCTGGACGGGCTGTATCTTTCCATGGAAGAGCTGGATATGAAATGCAGTACGGGAAACCCCGTTACGGACGTGGTAATCAGCAGAAAGATGCGGAAAGCGTCGAATGCAGTACAAAATAAAAACCGGAGGGAAATTCCTTTTGAATGTAACTTTGTTTTCCCCGAAGGGCTTGGCATCAGCGCTTTTGATTTGAGTATTTTGCTGAACAACGGACTTGACAATGCGCTGGAAGCTTCGGAAAAGGAGGATAAGGGGTATATCCGGTTAGACTCTTACCGGAAAGAAAACATGTTTTTTATAGAAATCAGAAACGCTTTTTCCGGAAGCCTGATATTGGATGAAACCGGAAAGAACCTGCTCACAGACAAAAAGGATTTATCCGCACATGGATTAGGTATAAAGAATATGAAAAACTGTGCCGAAAAATATTATGGCACGCTGAGGTGGGAGGTCAGGAATCAGGAGTTTTTACTGGCGATAATGCTTCAGGGGAAGGAGAAATAAATGGGTTTAAACGGAATCAGTTCACTTATTACACAAAACCGGCTTATCAGCCGTGCAAAGTCCCGGTCAAGGTCTCAGGGAGCGGCCGTTGGCTCTGTGCTGAACAGTAGCAGAAACAACGGTAAAAACTCTGTGCTGGACTCCATTAAGAACCAGTACAAGAACCAAAACGGCTTAAGCGCTGCCGACGCAAAATCAAAGGAATATTATACCACAATAAAAAAGGCGGCAGGGAGCCTTCAGAGCTGTGTAAAGAATCTTCTGGATTTACCGGAGAAAGAATGGGATAAGATGACGGGAGAGGAGATTACGGAGTACAGAGAAAACGCGCTTTCAAAAGTCAATAATTTTGTCAATGACTTTAACGTCATGGTAAAAGGCATGAGAGACGAAGGCGGAAAGGTCAACCAGATTTACTTAAGCCAGCTTAAGAGCTATTACAATAACGCAAAGTCCGATTTGGAAAAGCTGGGGATTACCATGAAGGATGACGGAACGCTTTCGGTGAACCAGGAGGAATTTAAGAAAGGCGACGTCCAGAAGATAAAGAAAGTTCTGGGTTCCTCCGGCTCTTTCGTTGACAATGTGGGAAAACGCGCAAAGGATGCTCAGGCAAACGCGGAAACAAATCTTTCGGTTTTAAATAAGACGCAGTATGCGGGGAGTTATACATACGACAAGTACGGAAGCGATATCTTTGATATGCTGACGGGAGGAAGCAAGTATAGTTCGAAAGGGTAACAAATTAACAGAGATTATCAGAAAACGGCTCGGGATAGTTCCCGGGCCGTTTTTGACGCCGGCATCTTAACCGTGATAAAGCGCATCTTAACGGAACCGGCATTGTAGGAAAACGGGAACGTGTTACAATACGGTTAAAGACAGAAACAGACAAAGGGGCTTAACTACATGAAACTGACGATGAACAGAATCACGCAGGGCGAGGATGAGGTAATCATCAAATACCATGAGATGAACGAGCAGATTGAGGCGATTGCCGGACTGGTACAGGGGGAATCGCAGAAGATAAGCGCATATGCGGATGGGCAGACGTTTCTTTTGCTGCCGGAGGATATTCTCTATCTGGAAAGCGTGGATGGGGCTACCTTTGCCTATCTGGAAAAACAGGTATACAGGGTGCAGATGAGCCTTCTGACGGCGGCGGCGTGTTATGACAGCAGAGGATTTTTCCGCTGTTCAAAGTCCATGGTGATTAATATTTACAGAATCAGCCATTTACAGAGCAAGCCGGGGAGCCGCATATGCGCCACAATGGAAAACGGCGAGGAAGTGATGATATCCAGAAAATATGCAAAAGGACTGCGGCAGGTACTGAAAGGAGGCGGGAGCAGAGATGAAGAGTAGGTTTTGGGGCTGGTTTAAGAGATTTGTAAGCAAGGAAATAATGATAGAATATAAGTCATGTCTTTATTTCGCCTGCATTCTGTTTTTCTATTTTATGTGGCTGCTCTGTAAGGGGATATATTCTGCAAGCATACTGTTTATGTTTGAAATGATATTTACTGCTTACTTCGTGGGATATTTTCAGGTATATGTATTCCAGAATTTTGACGAGGCGGAACAGATTGAAAAAAAAGGCGTTCTGGGAATTCTATTTGGCATCAGCGTTTACAGCGTTGTATCCTATTTGCTTGGCTGGTTTGGGAAAAGCCCTGGAGCAAGCCTTTTGTTTTCGCTATATATGCTGATTATTTATTTATGCGTCTTTTTGCTGAACAGGGCAAAAAGGGCCATCGATACCAACAATTTAAATAAAATGCTGTCGGAGTTCAAAAAAGGAGAGGCGGAGGAAAGAAATGAGTGAAAAAGTAAAAGCGATTGAAATCAGTAATCTCACAAAGTCCTACGGGAAAAAACGGGGTGTAAAAAATATTTCACTGACGGTAAAGGAGGGCGATATCTTCGGGTTTTTAGGCCCGAACGGCGCGGGAAAATCCACCACCATACGAAGCATGTTAGGTCTTATCCGCTTTCAGGAAGGTCAGATAAAGCTCCTTCAAAAAGACGCGGTAAAAAACCGCAGGGAGGTTTTGAGCCAGATAGGATACATGCCCTCCGAGGCCATGTTCTATCCGACGATGAAAGTAAAGGATGTGATAGCTTTTGCCGCGGAGGCAAGCAGTGCCGGTTGGGCGGCTGTCGGAGCCGGGACCGCGGGGAGCGCCGGGGAAAGGCGAAGGGACTGCACAGAAGAATCGGAGAGGATTTGCGAGCTTCTCAAGGTGGACAGGGAAAAGAAAATCGAGGAGCTGTCTTTAGGGAACCGAAAGAAGGTGAGTATTGTCTGCGCAATGCAGCACAAACCGAAGCTCCTTATACTGGACGAGCCAACCTCCGGTCTTGACCCGCTGATGCAGGAAGCCTTTTTCAAGCTGATACTGGAATATAACAGCCAGGGGACGACCTGTTTTTTATCTTCCCATGTGATTTCGGAGGTGAAGCGGTATTGCAGAAATGCGGCGATTATCAGGGATGGCGCTATCATCAGAGTTGATACGGTGGAAAATCTTTCAAAGTCGAATCTGCGCCGGATTAAACTGACAGAAAACAAAAAGGTGAAAGACTTTGCCTATACAGGAAGCATGAAAGAACTGCTGAAAGAGCTGGAAGGGCGGAACATAGAGGATTTGCTGATAGAAGAGCCGTCTCTGGAGGAGTTGTTCATGCATTATTATGAATCGGAGGATAAGCAGGTATGATACTTTTTAAACATGAAATAAAATTAAATCTAAAATTAATAATTATCTGGTCGGCATGCGTGGGGTTTTCATGCTTTGGCTGTATCCTTCTTTTCGGCGGCCTGAAAGAATCTATGGGGGAGATGGCGGACGCCTATGCGCAGATGGGGACTTTTTCCTCGGCGCTGGGGCTTGACCGGATGAATGTCAGCACCATGGAGGGCTTTTACGCCACGGAGGTGGCCCTGATTTATGCCATCGGAGGCGCGATGTTTGCTGCAATGGCGGGCGTATGTATGTTATCGAAAGAGGAGGAAGGACATACCTCGGAATTTTTAAACACGCTTCCTTTGGGCAGAGGATATATTGTATGCTGGAAATACTTATCGGCGGCGTCGATGATTCTGTTTTTCAATATTTTATGTGTGATATGGGAAGCTGCGGGCTTTGCGCTGGCCGGGGAAACGCCGCCGGGAAAAAGCCTGGCGCTTTTCCACGGAGCGCAGCTTTTGATGCAGCTTGAGGTGGGAAGCGTATGCTTTTTCCTTTCCTCCGTCTGTAAAAGAAAACAGACCGGAGCGGCACTGGGGTTTGCGGTTCTCTTATATGTTATGGATTTGATGTGCAGGATTGTGCCGGATATTAAAGATTTAAAATATGTAACGCCCTACTATTTTTCCAATGCCACGGATATTTTCGCCGGCGGAGGTGTTGACGGCAGTATGGCGGCGGTAAGCGCCGCGGTGGCGGTGATTTCCTTTGGCGCTGCGATTGTGGTTTATGGGAGAAGGGATTTGGCGGCGTGAGGGAATAATATGAAGAAGCAGTATGTTTTGACCGGATTTTCTGTTACAATAAAGAAAAGATATATGATTTTGATAACAGGAAAACAGTTGAAAACGCAGGGGAAATGGTGTTTATGGAAATGAAAAAGCTGCCTGTTGGCATTGAAAGTTTTGAAAAAATACGCCGGGAAAATTTTTATTATATCGATAAAACCGGACTGATAAAAGAACTGCTCTGGAATTGGAGTGAGGTAACGCTTATTACCCGTCCAAGAAGATTCGGGAAATCTTTGAATATGAATATGCTGAAGTGCTTCTTTGAACTAGGCAGCGATAAAGGATGTTTTGAAGGACTGGCAATCCGACAGGAAAAGGAACTGTGTGAAAAGTATATGGGGAAATTTCCGGTAATATCTGTTTCTTTAAAGGGAGCAAACGGTGAAGATTATGAAACTGCCTGCCGGATGCTTTCCGAAGAGATAAAAAGAGAGGCCGGGCGCTTCCAGTTTCTTCAGGAAAGTGAACGGTTGACGCTGCATGATAAAGAGCGTTATCAGGAATTGCTGAAGCAGGAAAATTGTGCCGGGGAAGTGCCTGAGATTCTTCTTATGAATTCTTTGCAGATTTTATCAGGGCTTTTGTATAAGCATTTTGAGCAGAAAGTAATTGTGCTGATAGATGAATATGATGTACCTCTTGCGAAGGCTTTTGCCAGAGGATACTACGACCGGATGGTTCTTTTGCTTCGCAACATGTTCGAACAGGTACTTAAATCAAACGAAAGCCTGTATTTTGCGGTATTATCAGGGTGTCTTCGGATTGCAAAAGAAAGTATTTTTACGGGGCTGAATAATCTCAGTGTGCTGACGATTGCGGATGTGGAATTTGATGAATATTTTGGTTTTACAGATAAAGAGGTAACGGAGCTTTTGGGGTATTATGGCCTTTCGGCACATTATGATATTCTGAAGGAATGGTATGACGGATATCATTTTGGAAATGTTGATGTATATTGCCCCTGGGATGTGGTCTGTCACTGTAATAAACTGCGTGCCGACGAAACGGCAGCGCCCGGCAATTACTGGTCAAATACCAGCAGTAATGATGCGGTAAGGCGTTTTATAGAGGAGGCGGATAACGGTACTACAAAGCGGGAGATTGAAAATCTGATTGCCGGAGAGTGCATTGAAAAGGAAATTCATTTTGATTTGACTTATCCGGAGATGTATAAGACGATTGACCACATCTGGAGCCTTCTTTTGACCACAGGCTATCTGACCCAGAGGGGAAAACCGAAAGGCGATGTGTTTGACCTTGTGATTCCCAACAGGGAGATTCGGAAGATATTTACCCGCCAGATAATGGAACTGTTCAGGGAGAATGTCAAAAAGGACGGAGAAACACTGAATCGGTTCTGTGAATGCCTTCAAAACGGGGACGCGGAAAATGTGGAAAAATATCTGGAGGCGTACCTGAAGAAAACCATAAGTATACGGGATACTTTTGTAAAAAAGCAGTTAAAAGAGAATTTTTATCATGGAATTTTGATTGGACTGCTGGGAGTGAAGGATTCATGGGGAGTTGCGTCTAATAAAGAAACCGGAGAAGGTTATAGTGATATTCTGGTGGAAGCAGGCGACGGGGAGACGGGAATAGTACTTGAGATAAAATACGCGGATGACGGGAATCTGGAAACGGCCTGTAAGCAGGCGCTGCGTCAAATCGAAAAAATGAATTACGAAGAAAAGCTGCGGGAGGATGGGATTGAAACCGTTTTGAAATACGGTGTCGCTTTTTATAAAAAGCGGTGTAAAGCGATGCTTGCACAGTAAAATAGATGTATATTTCCCCCGAAAAAAAACATACTGTTTTTAGAGACAACAGGATTTTCCTGAAAGAAAGGACAGTATGGAATGCAGCAGGAGATAAGCGAAATAAAAGAAGAAAAACGGCTGCCTCTGCGCAGCGGCAGTAAATACTACGAAATCCGGCTGGAAAGCATCGGAGGCCTTGGAGCCAATCTGTGCGGAAAAATGCTGGGGGAGCTTGGCGTAAAGTATCTGGATTTAAACAGCGTGAGTTTTTCCAGCTACGGCTCGGAAAAGACCGGCACCCCGGTTAAGGGATACATCAGATACTGCGGAAAGGAGACGGAAATCAGAATCCATTCTCCGATAATCCGGCCCGATTTGCTGGTGATTTTTCATCAGGCGCTGATGCAGGACGAAAAGGTATGGGAAGGCTGTGATGAAAATACGGATGTTATTATTGCGCTGGAGAGCGGGCAGGAAAAGGCGGCGCGTATTCCCGTAAGGGTGAAATCCTGTTATGGGGTAAGGGCCCAGAAAATAGCCATGGAAACCCGTTCGCGGATTAACGTGGTGATGTTGGGAGCCATGGCAAAAGTGATGGGATTTACGCCGCTTTCAAAGATTAACAGGATATGCGAAGACACGCTGGGAAAGAAATACCCGGACGCTCTGAAAGGGAATCTGGAGGGCATAAAACGGGGATATGAGGAAACGGAGGAGCTTGCCGGCGCAGGAACGGGGACGGATTTACCGCGAAACCAAAGAAAGAGCAGCGGACAGGCGGCCGTCTCTTCCATGCCCGAGGGCGGTATCAATCCAAGGTACGGAAGCACGGTGGTGGCCGACCTTTCCCCGTCAAGACAGGGCTATATTCCTGTTTTTATCAGGGAAAAATGTATTAACTGCGGATTCTGCGACTCCACATGCCCGGATATGGTGTTCCAGTTTGCAAAAGGAGAATACAATGGCCGGGAAATGATGGTGAACAAAGGGCTTGATTACTATCACTGCAAGGGCTGTCTTCGGTGTGTGGACGTATGCCCGGTGAATGCGCTGGTGCGTGGACTGGAGGCGGAGCATCCGGATAAAAAATATTTTCTGCCCAATCAGGATTTGCTGCGTAAACCCGACTATTATATAGAAGCGGGACCTGACGGATATATAACTTCGGAATCTTACCTGACGGAAAAAAGAATGGAAGGAGGAGAAGTGTAATGGAAAAGCAGGTAATGGAATACGCAAGCGGAAACGAGATGGCTACGATTGCCATTAAGCAGATAGGCTATGATTTGATGGGCTATTACCCCATCACGCCCTCGACCCAGATAGCGGAAGGCCTGGACACCATGAAAGCCGGCGGGGAAACCGACCTGATTATGATTGCGGCGGAGGGAGAACACAGCGCGGCGGGGGTGTGCTATGGGGCTTGTGTGGGCGGCGGCAGGGTGATTAACGCCACCAGCGCCAACGGCCTTTTATATGCTTTGGAGCAGTTCCCGGTGCAGTCGGGGACCAGATATCCCATGGTGATGAACGTGGTCTGCCGGACGATTTCAGGGCCGCTGTCCATAAAAGGCGACCACAGCGATATTATGTTCATGTTAAACGCCGGCTGGCCCATTCTTTTTGCAAAAACGGCTCAGGAAGTATACGATTTTAATATCATAGCCCTGAAGCTTGCGGCTCCCGGTGGTGGTGGCTTACGACGGCTTTTTTACCAGCCATCAGAAGCGGAGGTGCATGAGATTTGAACGGGAAGAGACCGTACGGGATTTCATTGGAGCGAAAAAGGAGGAATACCCTTTTCTGGATTTTGAGCATCCCATCACGGTAGGCTCATATATGAACGAGCCGGATTTAATCGGAAACAGATACCAGCTTCATCTTGCAATGGAGGAGGCCGCAAAGAGGCTGCCGGGATTTTTTGAAGCTTACGGAAAGCTGTCGGGAAGAAGCTATGACAAGGTGGAAGGCTATTGCAGCGAGGACGCGGACACGATTCTGCTCACCCTTGGCTCTTCCTATGAAACCGCCGGGGAAGCCGTGGACGAGCTTCGGCGGAAAGGGAAAAAGGCCGGGACTGTGACCGCCCATGTTCTGCGTCCCTTTCCTTATGAAGAAATTTATGCTCTCTGCAAAAACGCGTCCAATCTGCTGGTTGCGGACAGGCAGGACAGCTATGGCGCGGGAGGCGGCAATCTGTCCTTAGAGGTACGGGCGGCCATGCAGAGATATAAATGCAGCGTCAGAATCAAAAGTCTGGTTTACGGGCTGGGCGGTCTGGACTTTTTTGCTAAGGACGCCGTCCGGATGCTGGAATGGGCGGAAAATCCCGACACGCCCGATTTTGATTATTACGGTGTGGATGAGCTTAAGATACAGGACGCAAACTCTGAAAAAAGCGGGAATGAAATGCCAAACAGAAGTGACGATGAACCGTTCTTTGCGCCTCTTACCGCCGGGCGGACAAAGATAGGGGCTACCACAGTGACGGAATCGGAATCGGGCTTTGCGCAGGTGACGGGCGGAACCCTGAACGCCACCGCCGCGGTGCCCAAGCGGATTGCGCCGGGACACGGGGCCTGTCCGGGCTGCGGGATTCCGGTGAACATCAACCTGCTGCTCCGTGCCATTGAGGACCCGGTGGTTCTTCTTTTCCAGACCGGCTGCGGAATGATTGTGACAACCTCCTATCCCCGCACCAGCTTTAAGGTGCCTTATCTCCACAATCTGTTTCAGAACGGGGCGGCAACCTTAAGCGGTCTGGCGGAAATCTGCTACCGAAAGCAGAAAAACGGGGAAATTCCGCCCGGGGATATTATTTTTGTAATGGTAAGCGGCGACGGAGGGATGGATAT
>OFHB01002037.1_pt1 | contig 11011 bp, 10 predicted proteins | sample 1521881 | NCBI WGS metagenome assembly OFHB01 (sample SAMEA3504090, study PRJEB24116) | mouse gut metagenome | biome: mouse gut; feature: mouse-associated habitat; material: faeces | place: Denmark | collected 2011
CAGCCGCCATACATTTTTAACTGTTTTCCATTGAGGCACAGTCCCCGCACCGGGTCCAGCGTGAGTGTACGGACACCGGTGAGAAATTCCATTTCGTCCAACACCTTCCCGTCTTTTACAACAGACGCCTTACAGGTATACAGATTCGGACTGTCCGTATCCCAGAGTTTCGGATTGCTGATATAGATCCTTGCTGTCAGCTCCGCCTCGTCATTGCCGTACACGCTCACCCTTCTTCTGTCCACAGCCGCAGCCTTGCCGTCCGCATCCAGAAGTTCGATCACCGTCTCCACCGTTTCCGGCAGGAATCCGCCATTGACCAGATGCAGCCTGGCCTCCATGACCGCCATGGAAGCATCCGCCTCTTTTGTGCACAGCTTCACGCCGGCCAGTGCTGTCTGCTCAACCATAACGTCCGGCATGTGGAAGTCCCGACAGAAGATACGGAACTCTGTTTCCTCATGCTCTCCGACCCTTTTCTCTTAACGCTCATACAAAACGATATTATTTTTGACAAAGAGGGGCATCCCTGCCAGACGCAGAATCCTCTCTACCGGTTCTTTCTGGATTGCCGGAAAAATACTGACAGCCGTAAAAAATACTACTGGGATTTCTATCCGGTCATTCCGGCCGGTCTGATCGTGCCGCAGTTGGAGCATCTATTTGCCGGAATGATCCTGGAAAGCAAAGAAATGTCAGCCGGTTCTTATCTGGCCGTCCAGTCCATGATCGCCCGGTTATTTCAGACCATGCTCGATCCGGCGTTATATCATAACCGCAAAATTACTTTAGAGGGAAATAAGAATGAATATCTGTTTTCACAGATCCAGATGATCCTGGAAGAGAGAAACGGCCGCATCAGCCGCGAAGAACTGGCAACTGTCTTAAATTACGACGCCCATTATTTAAACCGGATCGTAAACCAGTCAATCGGTATGAGCCTGCTCGAATACTATCCTCCACAAATAGTGCATTTCCCACCTTCCCGGCAGGTTCTTCCTGCTGCGGGAAGCCGCCCGCCTGCTGATCCAGACAGACGATAATATCTCATCCGTCATGGATCAGCTTGGCGTGTCCAACCGCAGTTTTTTCTACCGTATCTTCAAGGAACAATACGGCCTCACCCCGAACGAATACCGGAAGCAGATACGGAAAGAACAGCGGAAATGATCAATGACTCCCCAAATTCTCCGGCCCAAACCCGAACGGCAGCATTTCCTTCAAGGTACGCTGCAGGCACCGGCCCCTGCCGTCCGCCAGAATGATCTGAAAGGTTTCCGGATCGCAGAATTCCATCATGACCTGCCGGCAGACCCCGCAGGGAGCGCACAGTTCGTCGGCATCGCTGCCCTCCGGGCCGCCCACCACCGCGATTTTCGTAAATTCCCGCTCCCCTTCGTAAACCGCCCGGAAAAAGGCCGTCCGCTCCGCACAGTTTGTGGGCGTATAGGCAGCGTTTTCGATATTGCAGCCATGATATATTTTACCGCTCTTTGTCACAAGCGCAGCTCCCACCTGAAAATGAGAATACGGCGTGTATGCATGCTCCCTGGCTTTTTTCGCCTCCAGGATCAATTCTTCGTTGGTCATTTTTACCTCCATGCCGAAGCAACTAAACGATTCTTCTCTTTTTATATTGTCTATCTAAAATCTTACACCCCCTCCGCATTTTTGACAAGGACACCAGTCTCCTTCATTCTCTTTTTTACATCTCCCCTTTACGGAAACCGTTCCGGATTACATACAGCAAAATGTATATATGGAACAGAATTTCTTTGTTCCTTTTTGCAGTTGTTCCTGCTCTCTGTTTTATGTTATACTAGGGGCATTAATATATGGAACACGAAAAGAGGGATACACCACATGGCAACAATGAGAGACATTGCCAAAAAAGCCGGTGTCGGAGTGGGTACTGTATCGAGAGCCTTAAGTGACACCGGCTATACAGCCAAAGCTACCCGCGATAAAATACTTGCCGCCGCTGATGAAATGGGATATGATTATGAATCCTCAGTCAGGGCCCCTGCAAAGACTGCTACAGTTGCTGTCACACTTCCTTTGCTGCAGCATCCTTTCTTTGCAAAAATGGCGGACGCTGTCGAACTCGAGTTACGGCAAAAAGGGTGCAGATGCCTGTTCTTCAACAATTTCAACGCGGGATCCTGCCAGACAGAGCTCTTATCTTTACTGGAAGACGGCCTGATCAGCGGCCTGATCGCTCTGGATGACCCGCCGCCCGGCTTTTCCGGACGAAGAGGCAGACCGATCGTTGCCATGGACAGGAACTGGGGAGAGGATGTTCCTTTGATTCATTCTGACCATGGACAGGGCGGACGCATAGCCGCCGAAGTTTTTCTGGAAAGCGGCTGCCGCAAAGTCATCCAGTTCATGGGTGGAAATTTTACTACGAATTTCAATCCACGCCACGTTGTTCTGGAACAGATCCTGAGGGCTAACGGCTGTCAGGTCACCTCCGTCCATACACCATGGAACTTTATGGGTTACTCCTATGACAGAAGCGTGATCCATGATTACTGGAACGTGATCCGGGAAATGGACGGCTGCATGACCAATGACATTGCCGCCCTGAGCTGCCTTTCCACTGCCCTGGAAATGGAGCTGCCGGTTCCCGAACAGCTTCGCATCATCGCTTATGACGGAACGGAACTCACCAGCCTCTGCCAACCGGCGCTGTCCGCAGTGGAGCAGGACTGCACGGCACTGGCCAAAGCCTGCGTTGATCGTCTTATGGAACTCCTGGATGGAACATCCGTCACAGAGATGCAGACACTCGTCCCTGTAATCTGGAAAAAACGTGGAACAACATAAACTTTAATTTTGCATAAAAAAGAGAAACCGATGCGATTTATCTTCAGATTGACAGCGTTGGTTTTCTCTTTTTTTACTCTGTTTTCTATATCTCATCGTCATTTTTAACAAAAAAACTCCCGGAAAACTATTCACAATAATGAAATATTTTTTTATCGTTGACACCCCCCCCCGATAAATTATCATACTCTTATAAGTTTTGTTCCACATTATGAGACGAGGAGGATACTATTTTATGAAACAAAAAAGGAGTGTAATGCTCAAGTACAATCTAAAAGAAGCATCTAAATGCTGGCAGCTGTATGTACTTCTGATCCCTGCTCTGCTATGGGCGATCATCTTTGCATACTATCCCATGTACGGTGTTATCATCGCGTTCAAAGATTATAAGATCCGTCAGGGAATCATGGGCAGTCCCTGGGCTTCACCGTTTTTCAGGTATTTCCAGGACTTTTTCAGCACAAGTATTGCCGTGAATGCGATCAAGAACACTATCGTAGTCAGTCTTGAAAGTCTTGTGATCGCATTTCCCATTCCGATTATTTTTGCGCTGCTCCTGAATCAGATCAGAAGCAAAAAGGCCACCAAGCTTATCCAGACGATCAGCTACGCCCCTTACTTTATGTCTAATGTTGTCGTAGTCAGCCTGATCACCGTATTCTTTTCCGCAAACGGTGTCGTTAACTGGGTGATCACCTCCAGCGGTAACAAAGAGGTTCTTTTTACTTCCGTTCCGGAATGGTTCAGAACACTGTTTATTGGATCCAATATCTGGCAGACCATGGGATTTAATGCTGTCATCTTTATCGCCGCCCTGACAGCCATCAGCCCGGACTATTATGAAGCAGCCACAATCGACGGTGCATCCCGGTTTCAACGAGTGCTTTTCATAGATATTCCCATGATATTGCCAACCATCATCCTGATGCTGATTCTTCAGGTCGGTAACATCATGAACGTCGGTTATGAAAAAGCCTATTTGATGCAGAACGGTTCCAACACGATTGTCAGCGAATTGATTTCTACCTATGTATATAAGGTAGGTCTGCAGACTGCACAGTACAGTTTTGCTACCGCAGTCGGACTGTTCAATTCAGTTGCCAATTTTATCATTCTGGTTCTTGCTAATAAAGTTGCAAAGAAATTCAGTGATATCAGTATCTTCTAAAAAGAGAGACGGGAGGAAATTTCAATGAGCAAAAATAAAGAGCTGGCAGTTCATAAAACAAAAATGAAGCTCTCCACCGGTGACAAGATCTTCAATGCAGTCAACATAGTAGTCATGTTTCTCATATGCCTTATCATTGTATATCCATTGTATTACGTGATCATCGCATCCATGACGGATCCGGTCATCGTAAATTCCGGAAAACTGCTTTTCTATCCGGAAAAACCATACTTCGAAGGCTATAAAACCACTTTGACATACATGCCTTTGTGGACTTCCTATAAAAATACGATTCTCTACACCGTAGTCGGCACTCTTGTTTCCTTATTTGCCACCATTCCTGCCGGTTATGCTCTTTCCAGAAAAGATCTGGTCGGCAGGCGTGCACTGATTTTCGTATTTACCTTTACCATGTTTTTCAGCGGCGGTATCATTCCTCTCTACCTGACCATAAGAAGCCTTGGCATTTACAATTCCATCTGGGCTATGGTGCTTCCCGTGGCAGTATCCGCATACAACCTGATCGTATGCCGTTCTTTCTTTGAGTCCGGCATCCCTGATGAACTGTTGGAGGCAGCCAAAGTAGACGGTTGTTCAGACTTCGGCTTTTTCTTCAAAATTGCCATTCCGCTCTCCAGTACGATCATCGCAGTTATGGCTCTTTTCTATGCTACAGCTATGTGGAATCAATTCTTTAATGCCCTGATGTATCTTCAGGACGACAACAAGATGCCTCTCCAGGTGGTACTCCGCAACCTGGTGCTGATGAACCAGGCCAATCAGATGGGATCATCCGGCGATGCCATGATAACAAAGCAAAAGCTGGCAGAACAGTTGAAATATTGTATCGTGGTCGTATCCGCAGTTCCGCTTTTGGTGGTATATCCTTTCGTACAGAAATATTTTGCAAAAGGTGTTACCATCGGTGCCGTAAAGGGCTGATCCGTCAAATACCAAAGGATATCCTTACCGGCAGCTTATCCATGTTCAGAACATTCCGTACGGATCAGCATCCGTCGAGTGTTTGTATAAAACAATTAAAACAAAAGGAGGACTACATGAAAAAGAAAACTATCTCAATCTTACTTTCCGTTGCCATGACTGCCAGTCTGCTCACAGGCTGCGGCGGTGGCGGGAACACCGAAAGTCCCATTCCTCAGGAGAATGCGGAAAACATTCAGGAAGCGGTTGATGCCGCTGCAACGGCAGAGGATACGGGCCTTACGCCCGAAGAGCAGGAAGCGGTTGATGCCGGCCTGATCGCTCTGGACGGATCACTTCCCATCATCAAAGACCCTGCAGCTTTTGAAGAAAAATATGGTAAGATTTCCATGCTCTTTGTCAACAATCCGGAACGTGTTGTCGAGGTCGGCGAACTGGCCATGTGCCAAAAATGGTTTGAGGACACCGGTGTGGAATTTGACTGGCAGTCCATTCCCAATGAGGGCGCGCAGGAGAAGATCAATCTTATGCTGGCATCCGGCGAAGATCTTCCCGATGCATTCTGGAATTTTGGAGACGGTAAGTCCGGCAATATCGTAGTGCAGTATGCCGATCAGGATATTTTCCTTCCTACCGAAGGTCTGATCAACGACTACATGCCCAACCTTAAGAAGATTCTGGATGACCACCCGAATTACCGCGCAGAGATCACCGCTCCTAACGGTCATACATACGGCTTTCCTTATATCGAAGAAATGTACGGTCTGGTACTCACCGGCGGTCCGCTGCTGATCAACAAAACCTGGCTCGATAAGGTAGGCATGGAAGTACCCACCACTGTCGATGAATGGGTTGACTGTCTGAAAGCATTCCGCGACGGCGGTGACCTGAACGGTAATGGCGAAGCCGATGAGGTTCCCATGGCAACATGGTTCGGCGCTGACGACAGCTTCGGTTCCTACAACATGTTCTACCGTTTTACGGGGGCTTTCGGCTGCGGACTCCTACTGCGGCGGTAATGAATACGCAGATCATTTACGGCTGATCGACGGTAAAGTGACTTTCACCGCAATGGACGAAGCTTTCAGAAAAACTGCTGAGTTTTTCAATATGCTTTATAATGAGAACCTGATCTGGAACGGCTCCTTTGAAGCCGATGTAAGCGCTGCTTATCAGACTTCCATGATCAAAGAAGATGTTGCAAGAATCGGCTGCTTCGGTACATGGACCGACCAGGAAATCACGAATCTGGATGTGCATGACGAGTATGTTCCTCTTCCCCGTCTGGAAGGCGAAGCCGGAAAGATCGGTTTTGAGAACAACTACTCCGAGCTGCAGGATTCTTCCGATACGGCCATCACTACTACATGCAAATTCCCTCACGTAATCGCAAGATTCGTAGACTACATGGTAGGCGATCCCGCTATCTCCATTCAGTCTAACTGGGGTGCAGAAGGATACAACTATCAGAAAGACGAAAACGGAATACTGAGAACTCCGCTCGATGAACAGGGCCGCTATGTAGCCCAGCAGGAAGGCGCCGATTATGATACTTTCGGCAAGGCGCGTTCCAACTCTACTACGGCGCGTGGTTCCATGATCGTATTGGATGAATATTACGAGAAATACGCAGGCTACGCCTATGATGCAGTACAGCTTCTTGAATGGCAGAGAATTAACGGTAAAGATGAAGTCATGGAAGAATATGACACCATTCCCCGTGTTATGATGACCGTTGATGAGCTCACCAGACTGGCTCAGATCCACTCAACCGTCTCCGATACCGTTGACAGATATATCAACCAGTGGGTAACCGGAGGTGTTACGGACGAGAACTGGAATGCTTATCTCAATGAACTGGAAGCAGCCGGCGTAAATGAGATCGTATCGATCTATCAGACCGCTGTAGACAGGAGCACCAAATAACCAATAACCTTACTGGCATTCGGGCGGGCTTCAGACCTGCCCGAATCTTTTTTACAGTTAACGGTATGAAAAATAAAACATCTCAAAAACGGAGGAAAACATGGATAAAATTCCAAAATCCAGACAAACTTACGATTACAGGCCGGCGGTTCACTTTACTCCGCCCAAAAACTGGATCAACGACCCAAACGGTATGGTATATATAGACGGCAGGTACCATCTCTTTTATCAGCACTACCCCACAGCTCCGCACTGGGGTCCTATGCACTGGGGTCATGCGGTTTCCGAAGATCTTCTGCATTGGGACCATCTTCCCATTGCACTGTATCCGGACGAACTCGGGTGCATATTTTCCGGTTCCTGTGTCTATGACCGGGAGAACCTTTCCGGCTTCGGAACCAGGGACACCCCTCCCCTTCTGGCGCTTTTCACCCATCACAGCACAGACGAGAGTCACATGGAGCATCAAAGTCTGGCCTACAGCACGGATTATGAACATTTTGAGAAATATTATGGGAATCCCGTCATTCCCAATTCCGGCCAAAAAGATTTCAGGGACCCCAAGATTTTCTGGAACCCTGTAAGAAAGTGTTACTCTCTCGTACTGGCTGCCGGCGACCATGTAGAATTCTATGCCACCCATGATTTTAAAAAATGGGACAAAACCGGTGAATTCAAAGCCGGCGATCACGGTCTTAAAGGAATCTGCGAATGTCCGGACTGCTTTCCCCTTCCGACAGAAAACGGGGAAAAATGGATCCTCATTATCAGCATGATCATTGCCCGGGAGCAGATCGGCGTGAACAACAACGTCTACGACCGCATGAGTCATCTCACCCAATACTACATCGGCAGTTTTGACGGAGATACGTTCCATGACACGGAACAATCCGACATACCGCTTCTCCTGGATTTCGGTACGGACAACTACGCCGGCGTCACCTTCCAGAATCTGGAGGAAAAGGTCATGATTGGCTGGGCTGATAATTGGGATTACGCCAATTTCGCTCCCAGCGATAACGACGGTTTTCGCGGGAAAATGACGCTCGCCCGCAGAATGAGATTGATCCAAACCGGCAAAGGCCTTCGTCTTGCTTTTTCTTTTGAGGGCATTGAGGAAGCACGTGCACACGCCTGCCCCCTCGCAACAGGCGAAAACCGACTGCGTTCTCAGAGTTTCGGCTTAAAGATAACTGCCAATGGCCCCGGAGCCATACTCTTAAAAAATATACAGGGAGAATTGCTTGCGATCAGGATCACGGACAGTGAGATCATTGTTGACCGTACAGAAGCCGGGCAGGACGATTTCAGCGCAGCCTATGCACATCCGGCTTATGGCCGGACGCACGCACCAAGGGTCCTCAAAGAAGGCACCTCTTCAGAAATAGAGATCATCCTGGACAAGTGCATCCTGGAAGTACTGGCTGACAACGGTCTTATACCGATTACTGCCAGTGTTTATCCAACAAGGCCATATGAAAAGCTCTGTCTTTCCGGTTCCCTGAACGCAGAGTATTACACACTTACTTAATACTGCCGAACAGCCGAAGAGGACATCCACACATGGGATGCCCTCTTCTTTTTGGGCCGCCGGGCCACTTACGAAGCAGATTACATTTCCTAATAACCTGCCCCGTCATCTGTCTGTTTGATGATCTTAACAATCCTGCTGGTGCCAAGTCTGTCTGCTCCCAGCGCAATGAATTTCTCCGCATCTTCCAGCGACGCAATGCCGCCTGCGGCTTTCACCTTCACTTCTTTGCCGACATGCTTCCGCATCAGCTCCACATCCGCAAAGGTAGCTCCGGCGGTGGAAAATCCCGTGGAGGTCTTGATAAACTCCGCCCCGGCACTGGTAACGGTCTCACACATCCTGATCTTCTCCTCCTCGGTGAGCAGGCAGGTCTCGATAATCACCTTTAAGATCTTTCCGCCGCAGGCTTCATGAATCTGCCGGATCTCGTCCTCGATCTCCTGATATTTCCCGTCTTTTACCCAGCCGATATTGACCACCATGTCAATCTCTTCCGCCCCATTGGCAATGGCATCCTTCGTCTCAAAAACCTTCACGGCCGTAGTGCTGTATCCGTTCGGGAACCCGATCACCGTACAGATCGGCAGCCTGCCTTCCACATATTCCGCCGCCTGCTTCACATAAGCCGCCGGAATACAGGCGGATGCGGTCTGATATTTGATCCCGTCATCCAGAATCCCGCGGATCTCCTCCCAGCTAGCCGTCTGCGTGAGCAGTGTATGATCCACTGTCTTTAAAATGTCTTTCCTGTCCATAACCTTCTCCTTCTTATTTCTTATTCTATTCTTGTATATTCCGTCTCCCGTTACACCATTTTCTCCAGCAGGGAAGTTCCGATCGTGCCTTCCGGCATGGCAACTCCGAAATTATCGGCAATGGTGGCCCCGATCACCGCAAAGGTCCGGGTGTCCTCCAGCCTCCCGCTGCCCTTCATGGATGGAGAGTACGCCAGGAACGGCACCTTCTCCCTGGTATGATCCGTCCCCGTGTGGGTCGGGTCGTTTCCGTGGTCCGCGGTAATGATCAGCAGGTCGTCCTCCTTAAGCAGCGGCAGGAATTCTCCCAGCTTTACATCAAACTTCTCCAGCTCCCCGGCATATCCTGCCACATCACGCCGATGCCCCCATAGCGCATCGAAATCCACCAGATTCACGAAGCACAGCCCCTCGAAATCCCTGCCTGCGATCTCAATCGCCTGCTCCATACCGTGCACGGAACTTTTGGACTTGTTGGATTCCGTCAGGCCTTCGCCGTCAAAGATATCAAAGATCTTTCCTACAGAGATTACGTCCAGTCCGGCATCTTTCAAGGCATTTAAGGCCGTCCGGCCATAAGGTTTCAGCGCATAATCGTGCCGGTTGCTGGTGCGCTTGAACTCGCCCCGCTTTTTTCCCACGTAAGGTCTGGCGATCACACGCCCCACCTTCCACTCATCCTTCATGGTAAGCTCTCTTGCGATCTCGCAGCAGCGGTACAACTCTTCCAGACCGAAGGTTTCCTCGTTGCCGCAGATCTGCAGCACGGAGTCTGCGGAGGTATAGACGATCATCGCACCTGTGGCGATCTCTTCCTCTCCAAGTTCCTCAATGATCTCCGTACCGCTGGCGCTTTTATTCCCGATCACCTTTTTTCCGCACCGCTTTTCCAGCTCTTCTATTAATTCCGGCGGAAATCCCGTGTCCGTAAAGGTGATAAAGGGCTTTAACGTTTTGATCCCCATCATCTCCCAATGACCGGTCATAGTGTCTTTGCCATTGCTTGCCTCCCCCATTCGCAGATACCTTCCAAGGGGCGCTTCCACTCCGGTCATGTTCCCTGCCGTATGGAGGTTTAAAAGCCCTAGCTTTTGCAGGTTGGGGATATCCAAAGTTCCCATTCTATCCAAGATATGCCCTAAGGTATCCACCCCCTCATCCCCAAAGGAAGGGGAATCCGGCATTGCTCCAATACCAAGGGAATCTAAGACGATCACAAACACTCTCTTATATTCACTCATATTCTTACCTCTTTTATCTCAGGCCGGAACCCGGCCATATTTTCGGGGCCTTCATGCCAGATTTAAAGGACCAAACCCCAAAGGAAGCATTTCTTTTAATGTAAACACATCATACTGCTCTTTACTGACGGCTAAAATGATCCTAAATGTTTCCGGATCACAAAATTCCATCATCACCTGCCTGCACACGCCGCAGGGATATGCATAGTCTGTTGGATTGTCCTGCGAACCGCCCACGATCGCAATCGCTTCAAATCCACGTTCTCCCTCGCTTACCGCCTTAAAAAACGCCGTCCGTTCTGCACAGTTTGACGGTGTGTACGCGGCGTTTTCGATGTTACATCCTTGATAAACTTTGCCCTGCTTTGTCAAGAGCGCAGCGCCCACCCTGTATTTTGAATAGGGTACATACGCCATTTGACGTGCTGCCAGCGCTAGTCTGATCAGTTCTCTGTTATCCATATCTTTTATCCTCACTTCATTATTTTGCTCTATACGCTACTGTTTTACTATACCATATATTTCAAACCAGAACAACCAAAAACAGGAGACCGCTCTGGTCTCCTGCGTGTTATATGATAATGCAGACCATCCCACCATTGGAGTCATTGACAAT
>OFHB01002046.1_pt1 | contig 10982 bp, 8 predicted proteins | sample 1521881 | NCBI WGS metagenome assembly OFHB01 (sample SAMEA3504090, study PRJEB24116) | mouse gut metagenome | biome: mouse gut; feature: mouse-associated habitat; material: faeces | place: Denmark | collected 2011
AATTATAGAGGTGCACCACCGCGTGGGGAGCCCCCTTCACCGCCTCGAAGGTCTTCTTGATGATATGCTCCCTGGCCTGGGTCAGCACCTGGATGGTCACATCGCCGGGGATCATGTCCCGCTCGATTAGGGCCCGGATGAAATTGTACTCCGTGTCGGAGGAGGCCGGGAAGCCCACCTCGATTTCCTTGAAGCCGATGTCCACCAGGAGCTTGAAGAACTCCAGTTTATCCTCCAGGGGCATGGGGTCGATCAGGGCCTGGTTGCCGTCCCGGAGATCCACGCTGCACCAGACGGGGGGCTTCTCTATGGTGTCCTTCTTCACCCAGTCGTAGGTCACTTCCGGGGGCATATGGTATGTTTTGCCGTATTTCTTGCTGATTGTCGTCTTATCCATCCTTCTGTATTCCTTTCTATCTGCGCACTCCGCCGTTTCATGCCCGGATTTCAGAAGACACTGTCATCTTCTTCCCTATGTCCTGTTCCAGCACTGTTCCCGCTTCATATGGATATTTCCTGATAAAGCATGCCGAATCAGAAAATCTGCGCTGCTGATTTAAAGATAGTAACACAGATTCCAATGTTATGCAAGTGTCTATTTAATTCTTATAATTGACTTTTAATATTGTCCATGTTCTTTATAAATTCAGTTTTTGGCTCATTTTCTGTGTTTACTCCAATTATTCATTGTCTTATTTTTATCCAAATATACGTCATATTTTAACTTATCTTTTTTCTTGAAAAAGAAATCAATATGTGGTAAAGTAGAGACATCAGATAAATTTCCTCAAAATGGGAGTCTGCCGGAAAATCGTCATGGAATCCGGTTTCTGTAGTTCAGCTGATTTGCATTTCAAGGCAAGGGTAATGTTCGATGCACAATTCCCAACACCACAATACAGTTTCGTCAGGCTTTGCCTTGTAGGACTGGCGGCGGCAGAAAGGCTTACAGATTTTCAGGCGGATTCCTTTGCAAAAAGAAAGGAGGCACATACCGTGACCCTGACCCATGAAGATCTGCTTTCCATCTCCAATCTGCTGGACATCAAAATCCAGGCAGGGCTACAGGTCGAACTGCAACCTGTGAAAGACAGCATACGGGATCTGAGATTCTTCATCCAATCCGAACTGGAGCTGATCAAGAACGACATCCGCAACCTCTACGCCGAGCTACAGGCTGTCAAGGATGACATCCGCAACCTCTACGCTGAGCTACAGGCTGTCAAGGATGACATCCGCAACCTCTACGCCGAGCTACAGGCTGTCAAGGATGACATCGGCGGCTTACACTCTGAGATGCAGACCGTCAAGGACGATGTCAGCAGCCTGACGTACCGCGTAACGAGACTAGAACTGCATATCGAAAACGTCACCGACAAAAACATCCAATTACTGGCAGAAAACTACGTGCCCGCCGCCAAGCGGTACGAAAAGGCATCGGCCCAGATCGATGCCATACAGGCAGATATAGAAATCATCAAAGGCGCCATAGAACACCATTCAGAAGCGCTCCATAAATTGGCATAGCGCAGATTCCATTGTGTTCTTTATGCCCATGCCATTGTTTCGTTTTCTATCCGACCTTCCCCAACGTTCCGCCGAGGAGGTTATATCTGCCAATCTTACCTATGCGGCTACATAATATCCATTTCAACAAAAGACATGAGACGATTTCCCAATATTTCGGCACGAAAATATCCGCCGGAACACACGCTCCGGCGGACTCCTTACTCTTCTTATACTTCCTTATCGTGGAGATGCTAACGCTGACTTACGACTGCGATTTCAAATCAATGTAAACGGTCCTATAAAAATCCAATAGCTGCTGGTTCGTAGTCTCCCGACAGCGGACAATGCTTCCCAATGCCTCAGCCCTCACTTCCGCCGTGTTGCCGCCATTTTCACCGTCATCGCTGCCATAGGTACCGGCAAGCGCGGATATCGCTTCGCTCAAATATGCCGTATTGTCCTGAATCGCTTTTACCTGGGCCAATATATATGCCACATCCACCGTCCGGCGCCAAGGCGCGGCCCGCCCGCACAGCCTGCTCAGGCTTTGTCCAGGAGCCTGTGTATCTTCTCGTGGGGATCCAGGAGCTTGGAGATGGACTTTCCGGCGTTCACGGAATGGATATAGATGGCGATATATTTCGTGATGTCCACCTCCCGGTACCAGGGCGCGTTCAGAATCTCGTCCCGGCGGTAAGAAGCGTTCGTGATGAACACGGCTTCCAGCACTTTCTTCTTGTAGGCCTCGTCAAACCGCTGGAGCCCCTCCGTGAACAGCGCGAAGGTGGCCGCCGAGAAGACCCTTTTCGCCCCCTGCTTCTTACAGTATTTCGCCACGTCCAGCATGGTGGTGCCGGAGCAGATCATGTCGTCCACAATGAACACATCCTTGCCCTTCACGCTGGGGCCGATATATTTATGTACGTCCACCACATAATTGCCGCCCACCACCTTGGTCCTGGACCTGCGCTTATAGAAGATGCCCATGTCCAGCCCCAGTTCATTGGTGTATTTGAAATTCCTCGTGGTCGCCCCCAGATCCGGAGAAATGAACAGGGAACTGTCCTCCGAGAACGTCACGTCTGGATAATTTTTCTTGATTGCCTTGATCACCTGATAAATGGGAAACAGGTCGTCGAAACCGTTGTACGGAACCGCATTTGCCACCCGATTGTCGTGCACATCGAAAGCCGTGATGTTCCTGACGCCGATGTTCTCCAGCTCCCGCAGCGCCATGGCGCAGTCCAGGGACTCTCTGGAAATCCTTCTGTCCTGGCGGCTGGCATAGAGCAGCGGGGAAATCACATTCACCCTGTACGCCTTCCCGCCGATGGCGGACACTGTCCTCTTCAGATTCTGGAAATGCTCCTCCGGCGACATGGGAACCGTCTGGCCATACATCTGATAGCTGCAGGAATAGTTCCCCACATCCACCAGGATATACACGTCCGCCCCCCGGACAGTCTCTTCCAGGACCGCTTTCCCGTCTCCTGTGGAAAAACGGACAATCTGCGAATTCACCACATGGCATTCTTCCTTGTTGTAGGTCTCCCTCAGATAGTACTCAATCTTGCTGGCTAGCTCCTCCGTCCCATATAAAGGAATCAGCACAATGGGAATGGAACGGCTTGCTGACAATAGACTCATATTTCCCTCCTTATGATACGCCATATCCTCCCGGAATCTCCAGACCGCTTATCATGCATCTTTCCAGATGCCTTTCAGCCCCCAATGCAGGATTCCGCTTCCTGGAATCCTGAAATCCTATGCGGCCTGACGCGCTCCCGGCGACCTCACCACCTCTTTCCTCTTCAGTTTATAATATTTTCTCCATCTTTACAAGTCCATCCGGAAAGATTGGAAAGATTACCGGAAAAGAATACCATCTCCTCCGCCAGCCCGCAGATGCGGGAGGCCGCGTCCCGCCGGATATATCTGCTCTGACAGTCCACCATCCCGGCACAGGCCTGTTCGTCTTCCAGCATGCGGAACACGGTCTCCGCCCCTCCTTCAGACACTTCACAGGGCGCGCTCATCCCATGTTCCAGGAAATACCTTGCGTTGTGGGTCTCGCAGCCCGGAATCGCCGGCATGTGCAGCAACGGTATCCCGCACACCGCTGCTTCCGTGGAAGAGAGCCCTCCGGGCTTGGTGATGTAGAGACTGCTGATTCGAAGATAGTCCGCCATGCAGTCTGTGTGCCCTACCACAATGATCCGCGTGCCGTACTGCCCTTTCAATTTCCAGTACAGCTCCTGATTGTTCCCGCATATCACAATGATGCCGGTCTCCCGCCTCAGGGCTTCCCGCTCTGCCCGCTCCAGCAAAAGGCCGATCAGCTTGTCAATCTTTCCGGCACCGATGCTCCCTCCCGCTATGAGGATGTATCTCTTGCCGAATTGACAGTGTACGCCGCTCAAAACCGGCACGCTTCTCCTTCTGCCTGCCCGGAAGCTTCGATCCACCGGAATCCCCAGAGGATATATCTTCTCCCGCGGTATCCCTCTGCCGGCGAATTCGTCCGCCAGCTCCTCCCCGGGCACCACGTAGGCGTCGCAGTCCGTCTCTTCCGTAAAGGGGATGCAGCAATAGTCCGTGGCTAGGAACATCGTCCCGGGGATGTCCATGCCCCGGCGCTTCATATTCGTCATGATTTCCGCGGGGAACAAGTGGGGCATAATCACCACGTCAAAATGGTTTGCCCCCAGATACTCCTCCATCTGTGAAATCATCGCCTGGTTGGCATAGTAGACCGGAGAGCGGAAAGGCAGCCGCCGGTACAGCTCCCCGGCCTCATACACGGCCCCAAAGGCTCTGGGCGCTTTCTGGGCCGTCGCAATATACATATGGTCAATCTTTCCGGCCAGGCCCTGCCCCCGCAAGACATAGGGGTTCATCATCACGGCGCGGTGCCCTCTCCGAATCAGCTCCTCCCGGACGGCCTTTCCGGCAGCGTCATGGCCGCCTCCTGTGCCGCAGGAAAGTATCAGCGCATCCATAACAGCTTCACCCCCATCTTTTCCTTTCTCTCCTTACTGGTCAGCAGCCTTGCGCAGACCGTCACCACAATCAGCAGAAATCCCAGTTCCACGGTTCTGCTCTCCGCCGCGTACAGGACGGAGCAAAGGGCGCACAGATATGCCGCCAGCGTCCGGTGATAATGGGGCGTGATCCGCAGCACCACAGAAAAGAACAGAAAGAACACCGCCAGCGCCGCCACAGGCCGCCACAGGGGAAGCAGCCCCAGCAGACAGCCAAAGGTGACCGCTATCCCCTTTCCGCCCCTGCCGCCGTAGAACAGCGGAAAAGCGTGGCCGATTACTGGCGCCGCTATGACCAGCCCATTCCAGAAAAGGTGCGGGCCTTCCGGCATATCCGCATGCCAGAACAGAAACACCGGCAGAAATCCCTTCAGCAAATCTCCCAGAAGCGTCAGAAAGCCGCACCAGAAGCCGCCGTAGAGGAACGCATTGGCCGTTCCGGGATTCCCGTCCCTGCTCTGCTCCAGCATGCCCTCCTTCCGGAACACATGGGAAAATACGCGGGCATACAGCACGCTTCCCGAAAGATACCCTAAAATGACGAACATCACTGTCCCCAGCATAAAATCCACCCCCTGACACGGCATGTGCACCAGCACAATATTTTATACCGGAAACAATATCACAGAAAGATAAACTGAAACGAAACTGGAGCCGCCTAAATCCTCCTGGGCAGTTCCACCGAAAAAGAAACGATCCCCCCGCCGCTGTCCACGGAAACTTTCCCCCGGTGCAGCTCCACCACCCGTTTCACGATGGCGAGCCCCACCCCATTCCCCTCACTGCTGTGGGACTCGTCCGCCTGATAGAACTTATGAAATACCCTTTCCCGGGCCTCCTCCGGAATCTCCGGGCCGGTATTGGCCACTGTCACGGAGACCCGCCCCGGAACCTCGGAAATGCTGATTTCCACAGTCTCCCCCTCAGGCGAGAATTTAATGGCGTTGTCAATCAGATTGACCCATGTCTGCTTTAACAGCTCTTCGTTCCCGGCCACCTCAACTTCCCCGAAATCAAGCTTCCAGTTCAGAGCCTTGGAGGACCATTTGTGCTCCAGCAACAGGATACAGGAGCGAATCTGCTCCGAAAGATTAAATTGTGACACATTTGTCAGAATGGACTGGTTCTCTATCCGGGTCAGGTTCAGCACATTGGTGGCCATCTCCGAGAGCCGCAGAGACTCCGCCTCAATAATGTCCAGATACTCCGCCTGCTGCCCGGGCGTCAGGCTCTCCCGCTTCAAAATCCTGGCAAAGCCCGCGATAGACACGATGGGTGTCTTGAATTCATGGGAAAAATTATTGATGAAATCGTTCCGCAGCATCTCCGTGCTGCCCAGTTCCTCCGCCATCTTGTTGAAGCTGTCCGTAAGCTCCGCAAAAGTGGGATGGCTGGTCAGAAGCCTGCCGAAATGCAGACGCGCCTGGAAATCACCGGAAGCCAGCCGATTCATCTGATTGATCAGATTCACCACCGGCTTCAGCGGAATGGCCGTGGCCGTGATCACCACCGCAAAACCGATGAAGGTGTCCACACTTGCCAACAACAGGAACACCCGGCCTGCGCTCAGGTTTTCAATCCGCCCTGTGCTCAAATCGGCGATCCACTCCATGCTGACCACCCCCGTCCTCACCAAAACGAACAAAGCCAGCAAGGCCACCAGCACCGTCGTGAACTGAATCACAAACAAGACCAGAAACACAAGCAGTCCCAGCTCAAAATTATGCTTATTCTTCCGGTTCTCTTGTCTTCCTCTGGCTCTTCCGTCCTTCCGCCTGTCACCCTTACCCTTCATCCTGCCATTCCCTTCCCATCCATTCCAATATCCTCTCCCGATGCCCACCTTCCCCTACCAGAATCAACCCAAAACCGCCGCATTTCTGGCACAAAGCCAAAAGCTTCCCTTGCGCATTCTTCCCTACGAGACTGGCCAGCAATGCGGATTTCTTCGCAAGCGAGCCTGAAAGTTCCTGGCGGATGCCTTAAAGAGACGGACGATGCCACTCCTGGCCGCCTAGGGCTTCTTCTCGCATTTGACGGCTTTGTAGCCAAGCCCCCTGACGGACTCTATCCCGAATTCCTCCCAGCCCTCGAAGCGCTTGCGGAGACGGCCGATATGGACTGTGACGGTCTCCCACCCCGTCTCGCTGTCCGCTCCCCAGATCTCATCCATCAGCTGGATGCGGGTGAAGATTTTTCCCGGATAGGACAGCAGCTTATACAGCAGCAGGAACTCTTTCTGGGGCAGTTCCTGTACTTCCCCCCTTCTGGACACGGTGAGCGAATCATAGTCCAGTACCACATCGCCTATCACGATTTTCCTCTCGCTGACGATCCTGGCCCTTCGCAGCAGAGCCTTGATCCGCAGCAGCATTTCTTCTTCATCGATGGGCTTGGTCATGTAGTCGTCCGTCCCCACCAGGAAGCCTTTGCGCTTGTCCGCGGGAAGCTGTCTGGCCGAAACCATCAGCACAGGCAGATTGTCGTCCACGCTCCGCAGTCTCTCCGTGAATTCATACCCGTCCATCTCCGGCATCATGACATCCAGCACCACCAGATCCACATGCTCCCTGTCCATGATTTCCAGGGCTTCCGCCCCATTGCGCGCGGCGGTCACCGTGTAATTCTCCGCTTCCAGCACTGCCCGCAGCAGAAGCCTTGTGCTCTTATCGTCATCCACCACTAAAATATGGAACATTCCGCCCTCACCTCACCATCCTCTTGCCGCGATGTAGGAGACCAGCCCTTGCCGGGCCGAATGGAAATACCTGAGCCGTCGGATGCTCTCATGCACTTCCCGGCTCCCCAGCTCCCTCTCCTCTTCATCGCCGCATTCTATCCCCAGGGCCCGCCTGGCATTATAGGCAAGCCAGTCCAGCCAGCCGTAGCCAACGCCGGAAATCCTGGCCCAGTCTGTCTTCACGACCCCATACTCGGCCTGATAAGCTTCCAGAAACCCTCCAAACCGACCCAAATCCAGTTCACACGCCGGCCAGCCCGCCCAGCTCAGTGCCAGCTGGAACATCTCCAACAGGGGATTCCCGTAATCCAGGCATTCCAGATCGATGAGGAGCGGCTCCCCGTCCAGCCACAGGACATTTTTGCAGTCCATGTCCCCGTGGCAGAAGCAGCGCATGTCCGGAATGCTGTCCAGCGCGGCAGCATATTCCTTTTCTGCCAGAGATATCAGCTCCCGGTTCCCTTCCAGAACCTCCGCGATATCAGGCCGACACTGCCGGGCCGCTTTTATGTAGGCATCCCAGTCTGTTGCATTCTCCCCTACGCCTTCCGTACATGTCGCCATGGTTCCAGAGGTGGCTGCTGCCGCTGTGGATGCTGCCTTGTCGAAGTCGCCTGTCTCTTCGACACCTATATCTTCAAAGTTCTCCTCCGCCTTAACCTTTGTACTTCCTGAATTCTCCTTCGCTTCAGCCCTGGCACCTTCTAAGCTGTCTTTCTCTTCGCCACCTACATCTTCGCAGCCCTCTGCACGCACCTTCATACAGGGTATTTTATGGATTCTGGCCAGGAGCTTTCCTATGATCCGGCAATGGTTTTCTTCAATCTCATGCCAGCCCATGGCTTTGCCTTCCGACCAGTCAAACAGATAATAATGCTGCCCTTCCAGGCACTGCATCTTTCTGCCATCCCGCTCCAGCGCCGGAATCATGGGAATGCCCTGTTCCCACAGCAGCCGCTCTATCTCTTCTGCCCTCCTGTAGTTCTCCATTGTCCCGGGACGCTGCATGATTACCGGATTCAACACTTTCAGCGCATACTTCCCCGCCGTAGTTTCCAGCCGATACATCCTGTGCAGAAATCCTCCTGTCACTCTATCCGGCGGCGCTGTCAGCTTCCCTAACCCAAACTGCTCCGCTACTTTGCCACAAAATTCTATGTATTCCATACGCTCCATCCCAACTGCTCCAATCTTTCCGCCATTCTTGCCCTGTCTGTCCTCACGCGCTCCATTCGTAGACATCGTAGGCATGGCTGAAATGGTAACCCAGTTTTTCTGCCAATGCCACCGACCACAGGTTCTGCGCGTCCCAGCTAGGGTACCATCCCCGCTCCAGACAGTCCAGAATCAGCTTCGCCCCGCAAATGTACGCCAACCCTCTCCGCCGATAATCCTCCCTGGTGTCGATTTCTATCTCTATGCCCCCTAGATAGCCGGAATAGGAAGACGCCCCTGACACAGGCTCCCCAGCCCTCAAGATGACTGCCCCCAGCCCGTGCGCCTCATACTGGGCATAATCACGATACTGGGACACCAGATCCCTGCACCAGGGGATTTCTTTACAGCGCCGGAACAATGTCTCGTCCATCCGCTTCAACACATAGCCCTCCGGCAGACCCTCCACTGCTGCCTGCAGCTCTTCCCTGCGGAACACGTCCGGTTCCTTACGGATGGCATACCGGACCGTTTTCCTCGCCCTTTGGCCATGGCAGTCCTCTATCACTTCCGCCCAGCGCCCATTCTGCGGCACCATGATCAGGAAATTTCTGCCGTCCTGCTCCGGCGCTTTCGCCGCCAGCTCCCTGTCGGGCTCTCCCGCCAGGAAGCAGAAGTCCCCCAGCAATGCTATGGCGGATACAGGGTTTTCCTCACAGTTCCCGTAAATCTTTCCCATCACGCCCTGCAGGCATGACGCAATCATGGTCTCCTCCCATCCGGCGAACAGCGGTGCCGCTTTCTCCGTCCGGCTTATCTCACAAATCATCGCAGCCTCCTCGCTCCTTCCTCCCTGGTGTCCTGTCTTCCAGTTCATTTCCCTCCCCATAGGACACATCCAACCCGCCGGTTCCTCCATATCCTCCCCTGCTGCCATCTAAAAACCATACCTAAAATGCCAATTCACCGGCTTTCCGCCAAACAACAGGGGCAGCATTCGCGGCCGCCGGGCCAAAAACGGCCACACCATAAAACCATCGCCCGGCAACAATATTCTAGCACAGCTGCAACCCTGTTTTCAAGGGCGCTTCTCAAAAGCAGCCGCCCGGGATGCCCCGGCGCAATTCCGAATGCCAATGGAATTTGCCACAGGCACATCAGTTTTATATTTTTCTATATTTTTTATGAAAATAAGAGAAAAAAATGATGAAAATGCACAAATAATCTTGCGGCAGCAGCCATTAAGCCTATCCCTTTTTCTTCAAAATCATCGAAAAAAGTGATTTCTAAAACGATTCTTTTACTTTACGCGGGAAAAATTTGTGCTATAATCATGTGTGGTTAGAAGATATCAAATAAAGAAAAGAGTGGTTGAATCATGGAAACATATGCTATTTTTAAGGATCTGGCAATCATCATCATAGCAGCGAAGTTTTTCGGGATATTGGCCCGGAAATGCAAAGCGCCGCAGGTAGTGGGCGAAATCATCGCCGGGCTTCTGATAGGCCCCAGCGTGCTGGGCCTGGTGCAGCAGTCGGATTTCCTGAACATGATGGCGGAAATCGGCGTGGTGCTGCTGATGTTCTCCGCGGGGCTGGAGACGAACCTGAAGGATTTGATGAAGACAGGGCCCGTGGCGCTTCTGATCGCCTGTTCCGGCGTGTTCATCCCTTTGCTGGGCGGCTCCCTGCTCTATATGGGCTTTTACGGCATGTCCCCCTGGGGATCGGATGCTTTCTATAAAGCAGTGTTCACCGGCGTCATCATGACGGCTACCAGCGTCAGCATTACGGTGCAGTCCCTGAAGGAGATGGGGAAGCTGAAGGGGAAGGTTGGCACCACGATCCTCAGCGCCGCCATCATCGATGATGTCATCGGCATCATTGTGCTGACTTTTGTCATCGGCTTCAAGAACCCGGAATCCAATCCGGGCGGCGTGGTCATCTCCACGGTGCTGTTCTTCGTCATGGCATTGGTGGTGGGCGTCATTGTATTCAAAATATTCCAAAAGCTGGACGACCGTTATCCCCATACCCAGCGGATTCCCATCCTGGGGCTTTCGCTGTGCTTTTTCTTCGCCTATGCGGCTGAGCGCTATTTCGGGATTGCCGACATCACGGGAGCCTATGTGGCCGGCATCGTTCTGTGCTCCATCCGGGACTCTTCCTATATCGACCGGAAAATGGAAGTCAGCTCTTACATCATCTTCGGCCCGGTGTTCTTCGCCAGCATCGGCCTGAAGACCAGCATCGACCATATGAGCGTAGGGATTCTGCTGTTTTCCGTAGGGTTCGTGGTGGTGGCTCTGATCACCAAGATCATCGGCTGCGGCCTGATGGCAAAAATCTGCCGCTTCCGCTTTCAGGACTGCCTGAAAATCGGCGTGGGCATGATGACCCGGGGCGAGGTGGCCCTGATCGTGGCCCAGAAGGGGCTGTCTGTGGGGCTGTTGACCGCGGAGTATTTTACGGCTGTCATCCTTCTGATCATCGTGTCCAGCATCTCCACCCCAATCCTCCTGAAACTGTTATACTCGA
>OFHB01002052.1_pt1 | contig 10958 bp, 11 predicted proteins | sample 1521881 | NCBI WGS metagenome assembly OFHB01 (sample SAMEA3504090, study PRJEB24116) | mouse gut metagenome | biome: mouse gut; feature: mouse-associated habitat; material: faeces | place: Denmark | collected 2011
CTTTATCCTGTAGGAAAGCGTCATTCCGTGAGGTGCGGTAAAAACCGTCTCAAAAAGGCAGTTATTGAACAAAGTCTTTCGTCTTAATTGCCCTTCAGGTGAAAAGAAATAAGTATGATACCGGCTTCTGTCAACGTCTGACGGCACTTCATACAACCCCCAGTAAAACCCTGAAAGAGAACTTTTTCTCCCGAGTCTTTTCAAAGATTCGTCAAGCTCTTTTTGCATGGTGCCAACCCATCCACTGTCCACAAGTGCAGCCGGAATCTCCTCAAGTAATCCTTCCTGTCTTAGATATTGTTCGTAAGCCGGTAATGCCCGGCGGGAATTTTTTATAAGATTTTCTGTAAAAAGGCAACTATCCGATAGTTGCTTTTTTATGAAAGCAAGTTCCCTTCGGGGTATTTGTTCATCTTTTCCATAAGGAAGAAGTCCGGCCTTATGCATGGCATCCCTCTGCATCTTATCAAAACCTGCCCGCAGGTAAATCTTTTCCGCCGTTACATTAAGACCGCCTAATGTAATGTATGACATAGCTTTTTCGAGAGCCAGATGATAGCTGGGAATCCGCACGGAATATCGGGAACAGTAAAAATACCTGCACTCAACAGGTAGTCTGAAAGCTTCCACATATCTGCATGCGGTCTGATACATGAAATATCCGTCTCTTGCAAGAAAATACAGTCTTCGGATTCCCCGTATCATTGCCTGAGACAACACCCATACCACAAATCCGTTCAACGCCGGAGCCAGAACATAGTCCGTTACCGAGCAGACGCTCTTGTGATACTTATCTTCCACAAATCCCAAAGAGCAGCAGGCGTTTTTTCCTACCGATGCCTGCTCTCTGTTTTTTTGTCCTACATCTTCCACGCCTACCATGTTAGCAAACAGTTCGCTTCTTTCAAATTGTCTCCTGTATGTTTTTCTCCTGCTGTCCTGAGTCACATTCTCCCCCCATGCCTCCGATGCCCGCGTTTATTCCAGGTCTTTTATGTATTGCATGTTTCACTTTTTTCGGCACCATCCATACAATCACCGGCTTTATCACATATACCATGGATTTTAAAGAGATAATCCCCATCCGGCGAAACCCCTCAAACCGAATCCCCGCCTCCTGAAACTGGAAACGCAGTTTCCGTCTGTCGTAGGAACTTCTTGTTTCCCGATACTGTAGGAGAATCTCCTGCAAATTGAATCCTCGTTCACCTGCTCCGTGAAGCCGCATAAAGAGTTCATAGTCCTCTCCTCTGCAGGCTCTTTCACCTTTGAAATAGCCTCCGTATCTCAAAAGTTCTTTTCTGCGGAACATAACTGACGGATGCGCATAGGGGGAATATTTAAGGAAATCCCTGCTTTCCGGTATCATGGGATAATGGCGCTCTCCCCAGATTTCACCTTTTGAATCAATCAGAGCGATATTACTCCCCACCCACAGATACTGGCGGTGGCTTTCCAGAAATGTAAGCTGTCTGGAAAAACGCTCCGGAAGAGAAATATCATCGGGCGGCATATTCTCCCGACGCCATTTTCAGCGACTGATTCAATCCATAAGCGAGGGAATGATGGTCAGAACTCCGTACATACCGGATTCTCTCATCCAGAAGGGATATTTCATAAATAAAAGCCTTATAATTCTCATCAGAGCCGTCATCATACAATATCATCTCCCAGCCTGAAAAGGTCTGCGCTATCACAGACTGTACTGCCTCAAGCAGCTCGTTTCTATCGGGGTTATAGACACTGAGCAGTACACTGATTTCTGGCATCTTCATAAACTCTTTTCATAACCGCCTCTGTTATGGACTTATCAAAATTTTCTGTGGTTTTTCTGATGCTTGCCCGTCTGTCCATATTTTCTCCCCATTCTTTTCTTTCTGAATACATCCGCATAATATATTCGGCATAAGCCTTTGGAGAGTTTTCCCGGCATATATATCCGTTTATCCCATCTTTCATATACTCCCTGGTACCCCGGTTATCTGATGCAAGCACGGGAACGCCCATAGAGAGCGCTTCTAACGCCGCCATGCCAAGCCCTTCCCTGATTGTGGGAAATATGAGAATGTCAGCGGCCATAAGATAGTCTCTTACATCGGATTGATACCCATAAAATACAATATTTTCCAATACGTCAAGGGATTTGGCTTTTTCCCTCAGTTCATGCTCCTGCTTTCCCGCACCCAGCAGTCCATAACGAATATCGCTGATTTCCCTGCCGCTGCTTTTCAAAAATGCCAGCGCATGAATAATTGTCATAGGATTTTTATTCTCCCTCAGTTCCCCGACACCAAGCATAAAAAAGTTCTCTTCCATCCCCAGCCTCTTTCTTTTTTCTCTGCGCTGCTTTTTTGTGGTTTCGTGAAAATAGTATCTGTCCAGACCTACGCCGGGAAACAGTTACGCACCCTTTTTTTCATGCATCTTCTCCGCAGCCTGATAATCCTCATGGTTGATTGTCACAATCACGTCTGTCTTGCGGCTCAAAAAATTTTCCACAGTATGATAGATAAAATTATGTATCCGTCCTGCTCCCTGATAAAAATGAAATCCGTGGGCGGTATAAATGACATAGACTTTCATCCCTATAGCTGCCAGTCTTGCAACCAGACCGCCGGAAGGCGGAAGGCGTATGGCAGTGAACAATCTGAATCTTTTCTTTCCTGATAATCTCACGTATCTGCCGGATTGCCCTGGTATTATGGCTAATGCCAAAGGGAGACTGCCAGATTTCCGTATCATGGTAGATAACGCCCATTTTTTTATAAATATCTTTCTGAAACCGGAAAATAGGATTACTTTGGTTAGAAGCAAAATGCACTTCATACCCCAATTCCTTTAAAAGCCTGATATCTCCGGCTTCAAATTTCGCTGCAAACCCCCAGACTGAAGCCACTATCAAAATTTTTTCATTCATGCCAGGCTGTTACCCGCTTTCTTTTAACACCTCGTATTCTACATAGCAGCCGCCGCATTATCTGCGGCGGCGCCAGCCAAACCACACTCGATTTTTTGAATTCAAAAAAATACTGTCAACCCGTTAAGGAAGCGCAACAAATGCAACCGGCCCGGCGTTCTTTAAATTAAGAACCACATGGTCAGCTCTTGCTTCAACTACTTCCACGTCTGTCCATTCGCCTTTAACAAGCTGCTTTGCAGCTACCTTTGCGCCGTCGGCAAGACCTTTTACATAGAAGTTGATTGTCGCTACATTGTAGTTTGCGCCCGGGAAATCAACCTTTACAACATTCAGCAATGTTCCGCCAAGTGCTGCTGCCTGCGCATTAGCGGCGTCTGCCGTCGCCTTTGCCACTTTGGACAAAATTGCCGTCAGGTTGGTAGGTACTCCGTTTACCAGAATCTTTCCGCCCTGTCCTACAGGCATAGCGTTTGTCACGCCCGGTGTGGACACTACAACATTGTTGTAATATTCCCCTGCGCTCATACCGCGGTCTTCCGCTGCCTGCTGGTCTGAGGAATTGTTAAAGCCGTCCTCAGTGTATGACGGTGCGGACGCAACTACGGCTCTTGCCGTAACTGATTCCGACGCTGATACCGTCATGGAAGCAAACAGCATGGACGCTGTTAATAAAGCAATAAACTTTTTCATTGGCATCGTCCTCCTTTCCTTGATTTAAGTGTGGTATATATCAACATCATAAGATGTTAATATCTGTCTTAAGGTAAACTTTTCACCAGTTACGCACCGTCTTCTTCTGGCCGTTTCATCATTCATAAATCACCCGGTCAATTTTACCCGCCGCGTCTTTTGTCAGAATGCCAATCACCACAAACTGGGTATCATTATCCCGAAGCTGCCCGTCAAGCGTTACCAGAAAATGAAGGGGCGTCAAATCTTCCCATCCTTCGCTCATATTCTTTCCCATACTTCTTGTTTTTGTCAGTTCGTCCAGATAATCCTGGCATCCTTTATATGTGGTATAATCATGTCTCCTCAAAATATCGCTGCCTTCATCATAAAATGCCGCAAACACCTCATAGGTCAGTACATTATCGGGCAGATAAATATAAAATTCCCTGTTATCTGCAAAAAAATCCGGACTTTCAAAATTATGAAGTGTATAAAAAGCTTCCTCTTCTTCCAAATCTTTCCCATGAATAATAGTATTGAAATCACACATATTCATCATATTGGGCATCTCCGTATAGGGCGCGCCCTTATCGTCCTCATTGCCCTCTGCATTGTGAGATTTATAATAATCATCCGAAACCGGACTCTGAAGCACCGGCGTGTCAATCTCTGTTCCCGGCACATACAGCCATGCAAAAATGTCGGGATTTTTTTCCTGAAGCATGGAAAAATCGATTTCTCCATCCTTCGCCGATTCCCCTAAAATGCCGTATTGATTTTCTGTCTGTTCCGTCGCCGTTTCCTGCGCCGGTTCACCGTCCTTCTCCTCTTCTTCTGCCGTTATACTACCGTCAATGTCCGTAGAATTTTCCTCTGTCGTCCCGGCTTCCCGGCCGCATCCCGCCAGAAGCAGCGCTGCCAGAAGTCCGGCCGCAATTAATTTTTCCTTTTTCATTCCTCTCTCCCTGTCTTTCATCCTTTTATACTTTCATTTTCGCAAATATCAACTCCCTGTCACCGGTTCATAAAAAATCTCAATTATCAGTTCATACAGAGCCTCCTCGTCTATATAACATTCTTCAAAGTACTCCCCCTGAACGGTTTCTCCCTGCAGCATATGAAAGCTGTTCTCTCCCACCTGATAACTGATTGCAAGAGACGTCAGATATAATGCCTCGTCCAGAGAAATATCCGTAACCATCATAGGCGCCGCTGCCTGATAAAGCGCAGCCACAGTTGAAATATCCTCCTTTACGGCTTCCCTTGCCTTATCGATAAAGGCTGTCAGATACTGTTTCTGTCTTTGGAAACGTCCGTCTGCGGAAGCAAATATATCGGGGTCCCGGTACTGCAGATACCAGTATGCCCAAATACCTTCCAAATGCACTCTCTCGCCTTCCTTCAGACCGGGGTCCAAAACCGTCATATCCTCCAGTACCACCAAATCCACACCGCCGACGGCATCGTTCATCACGGAAATCGCACTCATATTTATTGCCGCATATCCGTGCACGGGAAGTCTGTAAAACAATCTGCTGACTGCCTCTTTCTGATACTCACAGCTTTCTTCCAGACCGTTTCCAAAGCCGTGCTGCACAGCTATCTGTGCCCTGACCGTATCTACGCAATTCCCCTGTTCATCATAAATATCAATATCCGCCATGGTATTGCGGTTGATTCCGATAATATCAATACTTTTCCTGTGAGGATTCAATATTACAAGAAACAAAGCGTCTGCCTGTCCTCCATCGATTTCATCCTCCGCTTCCTGAACAACGGTATCCAGCTTATCAATTCCCATAACCAGAAAGGTAAGAATATCCTCATTGTACGCATAAACATTGTCCTGATATTTTATCCACCCTTCCTGCCACCCTGCTTCCTGCTTTTCAGCGGCGGTTTCCTGAGTTATTAATGTCATTTCAGGCCTTTGGGGCACATTCCTTTTAAGCCGCATTTTCCCAAGATAGCCAGTACCTGAAAAAAGTATCAAAATAAGCAACAGGGTTCCGGCTAAAATGCATATACCATACAATAACCGTTTCCTTATTTTCTTTTTTCCATTCTCATTTCCCTGCTTTTTGGACATCCGGCTTTTATCCTTTTTATATCCATATCTTTATTTTAGAGTTTTTAACTCTACACCATTTTAGAGTTTTTAACTCTATTTGTCAACTGAAATTTATTTTTCACATATACTTTTTAATAGAATTCTTTTTTGATTGTTAAAGTTTCAGAGGTATCACTGTATGAAATATAATGAACGCATCCGGGAAATCAGGGAAGATTGCGGTCTGACCCAGCAAAAGATTGCGGATTTACTCCATATCGGACAACGCACATATTCGGACTATGAAAGCGGTAAAACCAGGATTCCCGTTGATAATCTCCTGATTCTTGCCAGATTTTATGATGTTTCCATGGATTACATTACAGGCGTCAGCAACGTCAAATCCAGGTTTCCATCCTCATAAAAATGCATATATTTTCACATAATTCTATTTTCCAAACAACCGCATTTCACCTGTCAATTTTCTCAGAATTTGCCGTATCAGTCTTTTTTCTCTCTGCAATATAAGCGTCCAGTCTGTTAATTGCCCCTCTTAGCTCCTTCTGCAGACCGGTTAGATAATACCTTGTGCTGTTAGTAATCATAGCTTCTTCCTGCCTTTCATCAAAACCGCCTGCAAGCGCATCCAATATATACCAGAGTGATTTCTGGTTATATTCCAGCTCCAGCAAATCACTCATAATCATATATAGTTCTTTCATTTTTACAACCATGCTCCTTTCCAAAGCCCGGAGACTTTGTGCGCAGCGCAAATCTCCAGATTGAAAATTTTTAATCTTCCTCCCGCCATTGCGTAAATCCAACACATTCTGCCGGAAAATCCAACAATTCTTTCAATTCCCCGTCCAGTTTCATTAATGTAAAAGTTGCCCCCATCATATCCAAAGAGGTAAAATAATTCCCAACATATGATTTATAAATTTTGATTCCTTTTTCTTCTAAAATAGATGCAATCTCATTATATAGAACATACAGTTCCATGACCGGCGTAGCCCCTAAACCTGATACAAGAATTGCCGTTTCATCACCGCTATGAAACGGATAGTCAGGCAAAACAATATCCGTCATTCTTTTTGCTATTCCTTTTGCATCTTCCAGTGGACAGATTTCTATTCCAGGTTCTCCATGATGTCCTATTCCTACCTCCATAGTCCCTTCCCGAATCTCAAAATTAGGATGTCCGACTGCTGGAAGTGTACAGGGTGTAAGTCCAATTCCCACACTTCTCGTATGGTCAACGGCCTTTTGCGCCGCCGCAATTACCTCGTCCAGATTGCCGCCCATTGCCGCCTTTGCACCACCGGCCTTCCACATAAAAATTTCCCCGGCAACACCTCTGCGTTTTTCTTTTTCTTCTTTTAGAGCCGATGCCACATCATCATTTGCTACCACAGTCTTTAATTCAATTCCCTGCTTCTTTGCCATTTTTACGGCTAACCTGACATTCATGTTATCCCCGGAATAGTTTCCATAGAGGCATGCTACACCTTTTCCCTGATTAACCGCTTTAGCTGCGTCCAAAAATGCCGATGCTGTCGGAGAAGAACAAATTTCGCCTACTGCCGCCGCATCACACATATTTTTTCCGACATATCCAATAAAAGCCGGCTTATGACCGGAACCGCCGCCTGTAATAACACCAGTTTTACCCTTTGGAATATTTCTCGCCTTAATAACTCTGGAATTTTCCGTATTTTCAACTATAGTATTATGAGCTTTTAAAAATCCCTGAAGCATTTCATCCACAATATCATCAGCATTATTTAATATTCTCTGCATTAACTATTTCCTCCTCCTTCATATCCGGCACCAATATCACCTTCAAAGTTCCTTCTCCACTCTCAGATGCAATACGAAATCCTTCCTTCCACATCTCCAGAGGAAATTTATGCGTTACCACTCCTTCCGTCTTCATTTTTCCATTCCCAATCCATTCGATTACCGTATCATAACAATAGGGACTTAAGTGTACTCCCAAAAGGTCCAGTTCTTTCCTGTCACTGATAATACTCCAATCAACAGTAACTAAGTCTCCAAAAACACTAAACTCGACGAAGCGCCCCATTTTTCTGATAGCTTCCAGTCCCTGTCGTACACTGGAGGGATGCCCGGCAGCCTCTATATAAATGTCACACCCATATCCGTCAGTTAACTGTCTTATCCTTTTTACCGTATCTTCTTTTCCCGGATTTAGAACGATATCAGCGCCAAATTCCTTTGCCTTTTTTAATCTCTCATCATTTAAATCCAGAACAATAAGCTGCCTGGGATTTCTCTGCTTAATTGCACTAACCATACCTATTCCCAGAGTTCCGGCGCCGGATAAAACCACAACATCCCTATTCCCGATTTGCGCTCTGTCTATGCAATGCCAGGAACATGCAAACGGCTCCACTAAAACCGCTTGCTCAATCGGCATTTCCTCAGGTATCAGGTAATTTAGCGCTTCCTTTGTCAGGCGGACATATTCTGCCATTCCACCGTTTACATTACTCTGAAATCCAAATAAATCATGTTTCTCACACATCCAATAGCGGCCGGTTCTGCAAAACATGCACTCGCCACAAGGTACAATCTGTTCCGGACAAATTCTGTCTCCTAGTTTCCAGTTACCTTTTACATTTTTTCCGATTTCTACTATCTTTCCTACAAATTCATGTCCCGGAATTACAGGCGCCTTTATGTACGAGGGATTTCCTTCTCCTCCCCAAAAGCTTACCGCTCCTTTAAAAGCCTTAATGTCGCCAGCGCATATCCCGCATGCTTCTACTTTTAAAATTATTTCCCCCTCTCCCGCTCTTGGGGTATTCACCGTCTCCAGCCTGTAATCCCCGGGTTTATAGGCTACTAATGCTTTCATCGTTTTTGGGTAAATCACTCATTGATTCTCCTCCTTTTGATTGTTTTATTTACAAAAGAATTGCTATTTTTTTATATATATCATAAAAACTTTTATAATAAACATCCTTTTGTAAATATTATTTACTTAAGTTTATTCTTTTTTAATTTTTCTGTCAATTCGACAATAAGCACAAAAATTTGATTACGGTTTCATAAAAAAGTTATAAATCTTTTTATCTTCTTGATACACTTTTTTTCTTATGCTATACTGACTTGGAATTCAATAATACCATTTCAATACCGTGCTTTCATATCAGAGACATTTTTATGAAGAAAAATACTACTTCCGAATTAAGACAGGCTAATACTAATATAGTTTGCCAATATTTGTATCAGGTTAAGTCGACTTCCAAACTGGATATCAGCAATGAACTGAATTTAAGCCGTCCTACCGTAAATTTGATTCTTAAAGAACTGGAGGAGTCCGAATTAATAGAAAAAAACGGCTTCTTCCATTCAACCGGTGGTCGAAAGCCAGAAGCTATTACGTTTCGAGAAAATCACAGAATTTCTTTAGGTATAGAAATTCTTAAAAACTGCTTTGAAATTGTCGCTATTAATTTATACGGAAATATTCTAAAATCAGAAAAGTTTTCTATTGCTTTTTCCAATACGCCTGATTATTTCCAGTTTCTATGCGACAGCCTTCTTGGTTTCACAAACGCTTTACCATGCTCTTCTAAACAGATATTGGGCGTCGGTATCGTTTTACAGGGTTTGATTACCTCTGATGGCACCAGCGTTACCTATGGAAAAATCCTGGATTGCACTGGCCTGCATATATCCGCTTTTTCAAAATTATTGCCCTGGCCCTGCAAAATGCTCCATGATGCTGAGTCTGCTGCTAATATAGAACTTTGGGAAAATCCTGATATAAAAGATGCAGTTTTTTTTCATATTCGCGAAAATATGAGTGGCGCTTTCATCGTTAATGGTTTGTTTCTTCCGGGAAAAGAATTGAAAAGCGGCGTATTTGAACATATGATTATCATTCCTGATGGCCGCCCCTGCTACTGTGGAAAAAAGGGCTGCGTAGAAACTTATTGTTCTCTGCAGTCCCTCTTAAAGCCCACAGAAAACATAAAAACTTTCATGTATCAACTTCGTTCCGGCCATCCTGCTTTTATTGAACGCTGGCAGGAATATCTTAAATATTTATCTATTGCAATTGACAATCTGCATATGGTAATTGACTATGATGTTATACTTGGTGGGTCATTAGGGCAATATCTTATTCCTAAAGATATTAAACTGCTACATGATTTTGTTAAAAAAAGAAGTGCTTTTCCTACAGAGCGAGCCTTTATCCGAATCAGTTCAAGTTCCTCCATGCCAATTGCAAAGGGAGCTGCTTTGCTTTATATAAAAAAATATCTGGAATCTATCTTTGACCTTCATTGAGAATATTTCGTTTCATTCCTGATTCTTTCTATAAGTAAAATGCCGGATACAGGCCGTTTTTTTGAACCTGTCACCGGCATTCTCTGATTTTTTGTATAAGCAAATTCGCTTCCTCTCTTTCATATTCACAATTATCAATATCCGTAAATGCAATAATCCTTGTTTGCGACTCAGCTTTTTTGACAGGTTAATGACTATGAACATAAAGAAAGCCGACAGACTATATTTTCTCACAAGTCTGTCAGCTCTGCGTCTTTTATGTGTCGGACAATAAAGGGGAAAATTTTTCGGTTCTGTATCTATCTGTATTTACAATCTTTTTTGCTTCCACAGACAATACAGCAAGTCCCCTCTGTTTTCCCGCTCATTCTCTGTTTTCTCCCGTTATAGCATTTTCAACAGCTTTCTTTATGACAATGCTTGAATTTGTTGCGCCTGATACTACGTCAACATCTATTTTCTGCTCTTCAATGATTCTGTCTGCGACAATTTCCGCAGGGCTTCCCCGCCCGTTTTTATGCTCCAGAATATCAATGCCAGCGATTACACCATTTTGAACCGTTACTTCCACTTTGACATAGATAAAATCCACATCATATTCTCCCACGTAAACACCATCGGGAATATTGGAAATATCTAAGTTGCTAAACGTTGTTTCCTTTACCGCCATTTTATAATCTGCCACGTCTTTCAGATAAACTGCCGTAAAAACAACGAGAACAAAAAGGAAAATTACACAAACCGCTTTTCCTGCCGGTTTCACGCCCACCATCGTTCTATTGGTATGAGAACTGCTTAAAATGGAAAGCACATTTTTTTTACTCATAAACCGCTCTCCTTAATAGCAATCGAATGATAAATAAGAGAAAAACCATATTCTAAAAACTTTTCTTTAGACAGCCCCATTGACTTTTTTATATATTCCTCTTTGTTCGCAGCAAGATGAATGATTCCCGAAAGCATACCCCAAAAATTAAATATAGCAGGCATAAT
>OFHB01002054.1_pt1 | contig 10953 bp, 10 predicted proteins | sample 1521881 | NCBI WGS metagenome assembly OFHB01 (sample SAMEA3504090, study PRJEB24116) | mouse gut metagenome | biome: mouse gut; feature: mouse-associated habitat; material: faeces | place: Denmark | collected 2011
TGGAACAGGGCGAGATTACCAAAGAGGAATACGACCAGTGGCGGTACAAGTACCCCGAACTTGACACATCAAAGCATTGGGCGAAAATCCCCTCACAGGCGGTCAGCGATATGCTTATGGAGGAATTTCAGAAAATCAAGAAAGAAGAAAAGAAAACAGCAAAAAAGAAAAAATAGAAATAAGCATAAAAAGACCTTGCCGATATTCAGTTACATATCTGAACCCGCACTATCGTGCGGTTGTCGCGGCATTCGTCAAATGGAAATGCAAGCATTCCCATTTTCCTCATTGCTCGCGCAAATCAGCAAGGTTTTCTTATGCCATTGATGTAATCATTTAGTGCGTGATGTGAAAAATGTTGCCAAATCGTTGCCAGCACCTAAACAAATTTGCTTGCAACCCGCATAAACACTAGCTTCTTAAAGTCCATTTCATCACTCGAACTCCTCGGCGGATAGCTTGAACTGACTGTTTTTCCCTCATTTTTCAAGCATTTATTATCCATATTCTTTAAAAATCGCTCTCGTTTTTGTGCCAGTCAAAATTTTTAGAGCCAAAATAGAGCCAACTATTCATCCCCCTCTCACCACTATAAAGTTTTGACTTTTAGTTCCATAACAATGGCAGAATGATCTGTGAGACCATTTTTTCTTGTATCATGAATATACTTACATTCTGCTATTTTATCTCTTAAATCTGCAGAAGCAAAAGCATAATCATATCTATATCCATCATTCGTTCTACCTACCCAACTATATTCTTGTTTTTCATGATTACAATACTTATATGCATCAACGTACCCTTCGCATATAATTTTATCATAAAAACTATATTCCCATTCAAAAAAAGTGGAGTAATGCGGTATATGATTTCTATCTAGAATATTAAAATCGCCCATAATTACCCTAGACACATCCCTGGACTCTGTTATAAACTCTTCAATACTATCAACAAAACTTTTTTTCCTCATAATTTTTTCATCACTTCTATCCCTTGATGGAACATACAACCCAACTACACTTATTTGCAAATTCTCTATAGAAATAATAGTTTCTAGTTGCCTAGCGTAAAAAATACTATCCTCCTTAAAAAAATTCATACTTTTTACAATTTGGTGCTTACTTACTATCATCACTCCCAAATCTCCTGTTTTAGATTTAGGAAAACTCACACTAAAATCTAATAAAGAATTCATAGAAAACAAATCATATCCATATTGTAAAAAAAAATCTTCTATATATGAACATCCTTGACTATTTTTCGTCTCAGTTAAAATAAACACATCTTCTGGTCGTTTATCCAACCATTCGCATTGCTTTCTCGCTCGGTCTAAGGATGGATTTCCAATATTCAAGGACAAAAAACTAATTTTCTTATCCATTTTGCTTCTTCCTTTCTAATTTAGTAATAAATTCTTTAACATCATTTAAACTATTGCTCAACTCTGATTCCGTATCATTATAAAAAGTCATAACGTTAAATCCTTTAACCTTTAAAAACTCTGCCGCTTTTATATACCTTTCTATTTCATCTCTTCTTGTCATTTTTTTCTCAAAACGAGTTAATACATTTCGTTCCAGTAGTCTACGCTCCAATATTTCTTCCGTGCCTAATAAAATTATACTTAAATCTGGAATCATAAAATTGCAATTCAAATGCCAAATATCTTCTCTTTTCACTCCATCAAATTCTTGCAGTACTAAGCTGGACTCTATATATCTATCACTGATTACGATTTTTCCTTTATCCAATTCAGGCTCTATGTAATTTTTAAGATGGTAACATCTATCTGCTGCTATCAAGTATGCATATGCTTCTCCTTCCAACATTTCCTCATTTTTCTTTACATAATTCCCAAAATTTGTATTCGTGGGTTCCCTTGTTAAAAATACCATATACTTTGATAAAAACATTTCCTCCAATCTTTTTATAAATGTAGACTTTCCTACTCCATTAGGTCCCTCAACTGTAATAAAAATTCCCATCACAAACTCCTTTACGCATCTTCCAATGGACACAGATCATAGTCTTTTTCTACCAACTTACTGCCACGTGATATTTTCGCTGCATAGCATCCCTTTTTACACTTCTGATTTTCACACTTTAGGCATACCTCATTATAATTTATTGGAAATTTATAATCATTTAGACTTTTTTCCCAATCAAAATCTTTCATAAAAATATTGCCTAACATAAAATCCTCGGCATTATATAGACTACTAAAATCTTTTGCAGCAAAAACCATATATGGACAAAAAGCAATATCTCCATTAGTAAAAATATACATTACCTTGCCCGCTACGCACTCACTTAAGGGCTTATTCTCATTATTGGGAAATCTAATATATACCATTTCCATATCATTATCATTAAATTTCTTAGTTGCCTGCCTCAACTCGTTCATTTGCTGATTATCAAATGCCAAGTTAATAGTTTTTTCTCCGCGACCAAACTGCGATAATGGATTCATTAATACATATTTAGCATGGCATTTTTTTGCGAACTCACATAGTTCCACATATTCATGTACCGATGAATAAATATTGGGAGTAACCAATACCCCGTTAAGCAATCTTTTCTTACCTACTGACTCAATATTGCTAATAATTGTATTATATAGTTCTGGACTTTGATTTCCCCTAAATTTCCCATGTGACGAAGAGGAAAATCCATCCAAACTCACATTAAAATGCAAATTTTCATAATTATAAAAACGTTCTAAAAATTGTTCCGTAATCAATGTTGCATTAGTACATATACTGACAGCAATATTATTTGCAAGCAATAACTCTACTATATCTGATAATTTAGGATGTACAAATGGCTCGCCTCCAGTCAAAGTCACTTTTGCGATATTGTTTTTTAAAAGTTGGGGAAGAATAATATCTTTTATTTTTTGGATATCCATTTCTTGTCCAATATTATTTGCTGATACAAAACAATGTTCGCAACACAAATTACATTTCTCTGTTATTTGTATTAGACATTTTCTTTTCGGATATTCAGCAATCGTTCTAAAATAACATGCCGCACAGAATTCTTCATTATATATCTTTGTTCCGTTCATCTTCTCCTCCTTGATTTGAATATATTAAATTTTCCTCACTTATTAACTCTCCTATTTCTTCTTCATATATATAATATAATCCTTCTTTTACTTCTTTTTTCTGATTACAAATAATACAGGGCAAATTTAAAGATAATTTATTACTTATTTTGTTGGATACGACTACAATTCTATTATCAAATTTATACAGTGAATGAACTGGATTTCCATCAAAATAATATACTTTTACCACACTTTTGGCACTTACTTCTTTTCCCAACTCCTTCCAATATTCAGTCACTCTTTGTATAGAATTAGCCATACTACCTTTTTCTTTTCCATAATGTACTTCAATACTGTCACAAAATTTAGAATTTATAGACAACAATATGACTGTAATATCTAAATTTCTTTGCAAACATTGCTGTTTTATTATTTCAATATAATTTCTTGTCCATGTTGCCCCATATGCATGAACTATTGTCATCGCTGACATCGTTTCCCTTATCAACTCTCTGTATGGCACATCATCACTTCGTAGCATTATATCATTAATACCAACTTTATCAATACTACTCTTCAACTTAACCTTTTCAACTATCAAATTAATAAGTTTTGTTTTTAAAATGTATTCATAAATAACATTATATACTCCCGAAACAATTAATACCGCTCCTACACTATTAAAAAAATTAAGTAGCGCAACACTTTTAATTTTATTTGCAATAACAAACAATGCTCCACCCATTATCACAAACAAAATGCTGCTCAACCACAGACGTATTATATAATCGTTTTCAAACCATTTTTTCATTCACTTCATAACCTTTTCTTAAATAATATATCTATTACCTACCCCTATGCTTCTCTTTCCTTTTTTGCTGTTTCAATTCAAACTGCCGTTGTTTCTCCGCTTCCCGCTGTTCACGGTTCACAATCTTACGTTCAATTTTCAACTGCTCCTGCTGTAATTTCAAAGCCTGTTGTGATTTTGTTCCTATCCCGGTATTCTGTACCTGTTTCCGCACTTCACGCTGTACTCGTTTAGGATTGCGACCAGCTTCTTTTACATCAGTTGCCACAGCCGGACTAAATCTTAACCGATAGTAATTTTTCAGAACGAAGTCATATACCTCATAGTCTTTGGGTTCTGCCCGTGTCAAGTAAAGGACAAAAAATTTTTCAACTTTTTTCTTTACATCAAAACTACCTTATGCAATTTTCAATACTTCATAGATTGCTTCTAAACAATCTTCTATTGTAAGTGCTTTACCGTTTTCAAAAAACACTGATGTGACAGCCCGATTTTTGCAACTCTCCTGAGTGGATAAAACATCATCAAAAATATTCCTAACCTCATCCAAATCTGCTCTGGAAATATCTAATGCATTTTTCCAATACCTAACAAAATGTTTCTTAAAAGATTCATAGTCCGAATAAAGCCCCATTGGATTATCTTGCAGGCCATATCGCATCGGCTGAAAAAGAGACGCTATATCCCTTACATATTCATATACCAACTTTTCTTTACCTCTGACATTTGACATATTTACTGATGCCGAAGTGATGTCAAGGTCAAACTTCGTCCACATATGTCTTTGAAACTGATTTCCTGTGATAAAATATTGCTGCATATTCCAACCCTCTTTCTAATATTTTTCATTAACTAATTATTGCTAACAACTCTCCACAATCCCCATACCGGTCCTCCAAATTTCCCGCCAGACACTTCATCACAATATTAATCTGCTTATCTAATAAATCCGGAGCGGCATTGCTCAAATATGTCCTCATGTCGCTCCCATGGGGCGCTCTCCCACAAAGTAGCCAGTACCAGATTGCACCTATGGAATATATATCACTCCTGCAATCTCTCAATTTCGGATTTTCCTGCAATAAGGGATCAATAAAAGCACCGCCCGCCACAGCTTCGCCCGTCTTGGTTAGTTTTGTATTATTTTCCGTATCTAAAAAAGCGCTAACTCCAAAATCAATAATCTTAAATATCTTCTCCCTCGTTGAAAACACCACATTGCTCGGTTTTAAGTCCCTATGTATAATCCCCTTTCCATGGGCATATCTTAATCCGTTCAAAATAGGCTTTATTACTTTTACACTATATTCAAAACTTAACATACCATACTTTTTCTGCAGTCCATTCAAATCATACCCCTCAATATACTCCATTCTTATAAACGGTCCTTCTGAAATCCTCCCCGCATCATATATTTTAACAATATTCATATGATTTAACTGAAACAGCATTTTAGCCTCTCTGAAAAAGCGCCTCTCCCCCTCTCTCTGCTCATCCGATGATACAAAAATAGGCGAATATACCTTCACAGCAAAATCCATATCCAAACAAGCATTGTGATATTTAAAAACAGAGCCAAAGCCCCCATATCCTATCTGTTCAACTCTTTTATACTGCTTTATCTGTGAAAACGGATCTGCTTCTTCATCAGAATGTTCCTCTATATATTCAATCAGACGATTTATGGAATCCGTAATCAACGTCCTTCTTCCCGCATAATTGCCGGACTCATTCTGCATATATCTTCTAAATTCATCTGCTGTCCTGCAGCTTCTTATAAATTTAGGAATCTGTTCTTTAATACTTACGTTTTCCAGCAAAGCGTTTCTCGTCTGGATATAATATTTATCGTCAATCGTCCCATCTGTCGCTTTTGACAATAACCCCATCTTATATTCGTCCAGCATATCTATCAATTCTGTTTTTGTCACTGTCTCACCTCTCTCCTTAATCCAGCTTCTTTTCAGACAAAAACAATTACATTTTTCGCATCCACAGCTATTATACCCCAAAACCAACAAAGCCACAAGCACCCCGCTCATGGCTCCGTCAATCTTCCTACAAATTTTTACGAATCTCCCCCGCCGAACATATCCCCACCCTTCCAAACCACCTCAATCCGCCCTTCTCCAAACACCCTGATCCTCTCAATCCCCTTCCGCAGCACCCCCTTATCAAACTCCCGCAGGGTAGCTATCCCTTCCAGCACAGCCTCTCCGTCCCGGGAACCGCACCCTTTCAGTCTCTCAATCCCATCCTCTGCTTCTCCCATCTCCTTCCCAATTTCCTCAACCCGCACACCCATACTCCCCGTCCTTGCCTTAAACTGCTCCCGTGTCATACCCCCGGACCGATACTTATCATACAAAAACATCTTCTCCGCCGAAAGCCGCTCCTTCTCCTTCCGCAAAGCATCCAACTTCTTCTCCAGCGTCTCCCGCTCCGCTTCCACGTCCTTCCTCCCGGAATTGCCCAGCATCACCTCCGCCGTCTTCCGCACATACTCCATAACGCTCCCTTCCAGCGTTTCCATATCCTCCACCGCCCTCCTGCACTCCGTATCAGAGCCGCATGTCCGATAACGGCAGCAATACTTATGATTCTTCTTCACCATGGACCGCCCGCAATACCCGCATACAAACAGCACCTCCCGCTTAAAGCCGCTCATATCCACGCCGCTCCTGTCCCGCTTCTTCGGCTTCGCCCTCTCATTCGCTAGGGCAAACAGTTCCTCCGACACCAGCGGCTCATGCTGCCCGTCCACAACCACCCACTCCGAACGGTCATGCCACAGCATCTTCTTCCCCGTAGTAATAGACTTCTCCGAACGGTTCCACACCACCTTCCCGATATAAGTCTCATCCGACAGTATGGAACGCACCGACTGGGTCCCCCACAGCTTCTTCACCCCGCCGCCCGGATGCTGATACCTGCTGTCCTTTCTCTGCTTATACTCCACACAGGTAAGCACACCATTATCATTCAGATACCGCACAATCCCGGAAATCGTAATCCCTTCCGCCGCCATGGTAAATATCTTCCGTACCACCTCCGCCGCTTCCGGGTCAACCACCAGCCGGTGCTTGTCCTCCAGGGACTTCTCATACCCATACCTTGCAAAGCCGCCCAGATACTCCCCTTTCCGCGCCCTCGCCATCTGCGCAGACCGTATCTTCTTAGACAGGTCCCTGCTGTACAGCATATTGATCAGATTTTTAAAAGCCACATTCAGTCCGCCCGCAGTCCCCAGCACACCCTCACTGTCATAACGGTCATTCACAGAAATACACCGCACCTCCATCAACGGAAATATCTGTTCCAGATAACTCCCAACCTCAATATAATCCCTCCCCAGCCTGGAAAAGTCCTTCACAATGATACAGCCCACCTCGCCCTGCTTCACCGCCTCCATCATACCCGCAAAACCGGGACGCCGGAAATCAGTCCCGCTGAACCCGTCATCACAAAATTCAATGATCCGGCACTTCCTAAGCTCCCCATCCCCATCAATAAACCCGTCCAGAAGTCGCCTCTGGGACACAACACTGTCGCTCTCCTGCTTCACGCCCCTGCCAGTATCCACATCCTCATCCGACAACCGAATATATTTAGCCACCACATCAACCTTCACCGTTCTCCGCCTCCCTTTCCCTCACGGCCTCCAAAAGCTCCACAAGCATGTCATCATAGGCCAGGACCACCTCACAGTCCCCGTCCTTATCCACCGAAACCCTCGTCACAAATGCGTCCACCATCCCCTGGGTCAGCTCCCTCTCCCCCAGGAACCCACGCACCGTCTTCTCCCAGCCTTCCTCTATATGGAAATCCCGTGCGTACCTCTCCCGCTCTTCCAGCAGTTTCTCCAGCTCCGCAGAAAGCGCCTCCGCCTCCTTCGTATACCGCTCCGATAGCGCCGCATATTCCTCCCCGTCGATCAGCCGCTCCGCAAAATCCGCATACAGCCCCGCCTTCTTCCCTGCGTCCTGCCGAATCCGCTCCCTGATACGGTCCGCCTGCCTGGACATCAGCCTGTATCGCTCCGTCCCCTGCCTCCCGGCATTCAGCTTCCGGACCAGCCGCTCCGTATCCAGGCAGGCATCCATATGGCTCCTGATAACCCCGAACACCGCAGCCTCCAGATCCTCCAGCATGACCTTATGCCGGTACGGGCACACCTTCCGGCTCCTGTTATGGGAACTGCAGCCATAAAAAAACCTATCCCCCTCCTGCGATACCGCCCGGAACAGATACATGGTCTTCCCACAATCACTGCACACCACCTTCTTTTTAAACTTATTCCTCCCTGCCGCACAGCGCCTGCCCTCCGCACGTTTCCCGTTGTAAACCCGCGCCTGCTCCGCCTTCATCTCCTGCACCCTGTCAAAATCAGCCCTGGAGACCAGCGCCTCATGGGTATCCCTGACCACATATCCGGCAGAATCCTCCGCCCCGCCGGAACCGCCCGCAAACAGCTTCCCGCCGGTCTTCCCATGGACAGAATCCCCCGTATAATACTCATTCGACAGCAGCCGCTTCACCACGATCCCGGTCCATTCCACACACCCCTTATGCCCCGTCACCGGAAGCCCCTTTGACTTCCGGTAAACCTCCGGGCATGGGATGCCCTCCCCGTTCAGGATTCCCGCGATCCTCCCATAGCCGTTCCCCTCCAGGAACAGCCGGAAGATACGCTTCACAACCCCCGCCGTCTCCCCGTCCACCACCAGGCTCTGCTTATCCTCCGGAAATTTCAAATAACCGTAAGGAGCCAGCTTAATCACAAACTTCCCCTCCGCCCGCGCCGTATTCAAGGCAGAAGTCACCTTCCGGGAAATATCCTTCGCATAATAGTCATTTACGATATTAGACAATGCCATTGATAGCTGTGCCTCGTTTGTGAGTGCTGCTGTATCAAATCCATCGTTTACCGCGATAAAGCGCAGTTGATAGAACGGGCATATCTTTTCAATGAATTGCGATGTCTCAATATAATTTCGGCCCAGGCGAGACAAGTCCTTGACCACAACGCAATCGATCACACCAGTCTGAACAGCCTCCATCATGCGGTTGAACTCAGGGCGGTTGAAATTTGTGCCAGTGTACCCGTTGTCTATAAACAGCCCGGCCTTGCTCAAATCAGGACAGCCAGAAACATACGACTCCAGAAGCGCAATCTGATTTTCTATGGAGTCGGCGTCCTTGCCATTATCCTCTACAGACAATCTCACATAGAGCGCAGTTTTCCAGATACGGGAAGCAGCTTCGTTCGTTGGGTGGTTCTTCCGCTTCCTTGATACACGCGCCATACTATACCGCCTCCCTCCTGAATGGAACGATTCCAGTGTCTGCCTTGGCCCGCTGCTCGTTCAAAAACGCAACGATAGAGGCAAAGTGGTCGCTATGCAAAAGACGAACATCAATATCTTTACTCTCACGAATCTCTATATGGTCAACCAATGCAACTACGCTGTTTCTGGAGAGCTCCTGGATATTTTCATACTGCGTAAACTGCGCCAACCAGCCTTGCTGTTTTGCAAGGCCGCCCATAATGCTGTTTCGCTCCCTGTCCAACTGCGCAATGGCTTCCATCGCCTCCTGAATCTGACGGTCAAATTGTTCTGTAAAGGTTTTGTAGTCCTCTCTGCTGATGAAACCATTTTTGAAGTCATCATACGCTCCAACTTTTAAGCGTCTGTTCTTATCTGCAATTTCCTCTTGAAAGTCGTGTTTCGACTTGATCCGCTCCAGCTCCCGGTTCTCCCATGCAAGGCTGTCCACCTGCCGCAGCGCCGCCGACATATCCATAGCAACCGCAATCTGAGCCTGTATGACAGCCAGCACTGTCCGATACACCATATCTTCCCGAATCATGTGGCTGGAGCAAACATGTTTGTCGGCCTTGTTTCCGCCGCAAATAAAATATGTGTATTCACGGTCCTGGTAATGAGAGACTTTCCGAACCATTGGACTTCCACAGTCAGCACAAAAAACTTTACCAGAAAACAGATGCACGCCTTTCGCCCCTGCGGGGCTTCTCGTATCATCAAGCATGAGTCTTTGAACCAGGTCAAACTGGGCTGGCGCTATGATTGCCTCATGAGCGTGCTCTGTTCTGGACCACTCATTGGGAGCCTTGGGAACAGTCTTCTTTACTTTATGGTTGGGGGAAGTTGTTTTGCCCTGAATCAGTGTGCCCGTATAGATCTCGTTCTTCAGGATACGATAGATCGCCACCGCGCTCCACTGCGCCACCTCCTTTGTCTGAAAGCAGGTCCGCTGGTTCAGCCCCTTCCCCTTTTTATACTCGATAGGTGATGGGATGTGATTTCGATTGAGCCTGTCCGCAATTTGTGCCGGAGACTGCCCGTCAATTTTCCAGCGAAAAATGTCCTGGACCACAGCAGCAGCTTCCGGGTCAACTACCAACAGATTTTTGTTCTCTGGAGAGCGCATATATCCATAGACAACTTTACTTCCCACAAACTGACCATTCCGGCGCTTTGCCTCCAGATTACTTCTAACCTTAATAGAAATATCCCGGCAATAAGAATCATTCATTAAATTTTTGAATGGCAGGATCAGCTCATTGTCCGCTGCTCCAGGCTGTGCGTTGTCGTAATTGTCGTTGATTGCAATAAAGCGAACTCCAAGCAGCGGAAACAGCTTCTGAATATACGCTCCGGCATCAATATACTCTCGCCCAAAGCGGGAAAGGTCCTTCACAACAATACAGTCTATCTCGCCTCTTTGGACCGCTTCAATCATCTTCTGAAAATCCGGACGGTCAAAGTTGGCGCCAGTATAGCCGTCGTCACAATATTCCCTGACAAATGTGATTTCCGGGCACTTTTTGAGAAAGTCCATAATCACCAATCTCTGGTTTGAGATGCTGTTGCTTTCAAGTTTCTCGCTGGAACAAGAAAAGTCGCCATCTTCCCGGGATAATCTCAGGTAGATGGCGGCTCTATAATGTCTGTCTAAAGATAATTTCAACATCAGCCACCACTCCTTTGTGATATTCCTTGCCCAATAATCGGAAAACACAAGGGTGGTGTTTCGCGTGATTTTGCCCATTTCGATGATAACATACCAC
>OFHB01002058.1_pt1 | contig 10921 bp, 6 predicted proteins | sample 1521881 | NCBI WGS metagenome assembly OFHB01 (sample SAMEA3504090, study PRJEB24116) | mouse gut metagenome | biome: mouse gut; feature: mouse-associated habitat; material: faeces | place: Denmark | collected 2011
TCGTCTTCCGAAGGCATCAAATAAATGTCGGCTTCCTCCCCTTCCAGAACAATCTTTTTGTATTTGCCGGAATAATGATAGGAATTGCCCTCCTGCGCCGCAGGGCCTTCCTGCGCTGCATTTGCCGGCTTATTTTCGCAGCTCCCGTTTTCAGTGCCGTCCCCGGCACACATCCCCGTTCCAGTCGTCTTCTGGCATTCTTGTACGGGAACCCGCGATAATCCTTCTGCGCCCGGCATCCCACAGACCATGTTTTCCTTCAGCTCCGACTCGGAGAGTTCCCTGACCATATCCTCAATATTTCCCAGTTCCGCTATGATCTCCTCGTCAGTCTTACCCTGCAGCTCACCCTCCGCAAAGTGCTGGTGATAATCCTCTAAAATATCCTCCCGCAGCTCTTTGCTGAAATTGTCCAGTTTTTCTTGCAATCTCCGCATATACTCTAACTTTGTCATCTGATTTTCCTCCTATCTTTCAACACTATAGTTCTTTTTCCGCTCTTCTCTTACTCTTCTTCTGTTTTTCTCTTGCTGTTCTTCTCTTGCTCTTTTTTATGCTCTTCTCTTGCTCTTCTTCTATTTTTCTCTTGCTCTTCTTCCTCTCTTTTTCCGCGCTTCTTTCTCCCGCCTATAGGCTGCCTTTCACAAAATCCAAGCTCGGCCTCTTCAGTGTTGTACCTCTTTTTCTTCCACCTGCAAGCCGCCTTTCACACTGATTCCCACAAGCCCATCCTCCAAACTTCTGCCGCGCGGGCATATGGCCTATCTCACTCTTCAATAAGCCGTCTGATTCCTTCAATAAAGGAATCCCATTCATTCTTCACCGTCTGCTGATACAGCTTGCCCTTATCCGTCAGCTGATAATACTTTCGGGCCGGACCCGATTCCGATTCCACCAGATATGTGGTCACATAATCATCCTCTTTCAGCTTTCTGAGAATGGGGTACAAGGTACCGCTGGCAATGGACATTTCACCGGATATCCGTTCCGTCAGTTCGTATCCGTACTTGTCTCCCCAAACCAGTTGGGACAGCACACAAAGCTCCAGAGCGCCCTTTTTAAATTGTGTATTCATGTATAACCTCCTTCCAATACTTTGTTTTGACCAGTTCATTGTATCACATACTATTATATATTGCAATATACTATTTAAAAATAAATATAAATAAATTCTAAAATACGAAAAATAAGGCAGGGCTTGTCTCCCGTATAAATCAGAAGGCAATCCCTGCCCGCCGGCCAAATGCCGGTTTCCTGTCATTCTACTCTTCAATATAATCTCTGTAATCCGCCTCGCTGGCGAATAACACATATCTGCCGTCTACCAGCCCCATATAACCGTCTGATGTATGATAACCCTTCATTCTCACTTACCTCCTGTCAAAATCAGTTTTTAAACTGTTCTGAACAGAAGATACCATATTTTAAGGGCAATAAAACTCCCTCAAAACACTTGTTCGGCAGAAAGAATTCTCATTTCCTCCAATAGAGTCTCGGTTTTGCATAGAAGCAGCTCTGCATCCTTCTCGATCATGCCGATTTTTTTGTATCTGCAGGTCAGAAAAGGCTTACCGTATGCCGTAAAGGTCAGATCTGACCCGTATTTCTTCAAAAGTTCCGGAATCCGGGCCGGATTAAGCTCTGCATCCGGGCGGAAGGTAACGGCGATCTTCTCGTTCTTGCCCTTTACATCCGTCACATACAGTCTGTGGGCCGCCACCCTGATCAGTGCAATACGCAGCAGATTGTCCACGGATTTCGGGATCTCCCCAAAACGGTCCAGCAGCTCATCCTTCATATCGTCCCGTTCTTTTATATTCTCAATACCGGCGATCCTTTTATAGATATCCAGCTTCTGCACTTCATTGACGATATATGTGGGCGGAATAAAAGCGTCCACATCCAGATCGATAACGGTAGCAAAATCCTGAAACGCCCGGCCCCCCTTCTGGGTCTGCACGGCCTCATTGAGCATCTTGCAGTACAAATCATAGCCCACCGCTTCCATATGCCCATGCTGGCGGACCCCCAAAAGGTTCCCTGCCCCGCGGATCTCCAGATCACGCATGGCAATCTTGAAGCCGCTGCCCAGATCCGTGAATTCCCTGATGGCTGCCAGCCGCTTGTCCGCCACCTCCCTGAGCATCTTGTCTCTCTTATACATTAAAAAGGCGTAGGCCGTCCGGTTGGAACGTCCCACCCGGCCCCTGAGCTGATAGAGTTGGGACAATCCCAGATTGTCGGAATCATGGATAATCATGGTATTCACATTGGGAATGTCCAGTCCGGTCTCGATAATAGTGGTGGACACCAGCACGTCGATATCCCCGTTTATGAAATCAAACATGATTTTTTCCAGCTCATGTTCCTTCATCTGACCGTGGGCAAAAGAGACCGCGGCCTCCGGCATCAGAGCGGCAATCCGTGCAGTCACATCCGCAATACTGTTTACTCTGTTGTATACATAGTACACCTGGCCTCCTCTGGCCATTTCCCGGGAAATGGCCTCCCGTACCAGTTCCTCATTGTACTCGCACACAAAGGTCTGGATAGGGTGGCGGTCTCCGGGAGGCTCCTCCAGGATACTCATGTCCCGGATGCCGATGAGGCTCATGTGCAGCGTCCTGGGGATGGGGGTGGCTGTCAGAGTAAGCACATCCACATTTCCCTTCAGCTTTTTGATCTTTTCCTTATGGCTCACACCGAAACGCTGTTCCTCATCGATGATCAGCAGGCCCAAATCCTTAAACTGCACATCCGCAGACAATACCCGGTGGGTGCCGATGACGATATCCACCTGGCCCTTCTGCAGATCCGCCACCGTCTTTTTGATTTCTCCGGGCGTTCTGAAGCGGCTCATCAAATCCACCCGGATGGGATAATCCTTCATCCGCTGGACGAAAGTAGTATAGTGCTGCTGGGCTAAAATGGTGGTAGGTACCAGGTACACCACCTGCTTCCCCTCCTGCACAGCCTTGAAGGCGGCCCGGATGGCGATCTCCGTCTTGCCGTAGCCCACGTCGCCGCAGATGAGGCGGTCCATGATCCTGCCGCTCTCCATGTCGGACTTTGTGTCCGCGATGGCCGCCAGCTGGTCCTCCGTCTCCTCAAACGGGAACATCTCCTCGAACTCCCGCTGCCAGACGGTATCCTTTTCATAGGCATGGCCCTGGCTCTGCTGGCGCAGGGCGTAGAGCTGCACCAGATCCGTGGCCACCTCGCTCACCGCGCTGCGGACCTTGGTCTTGGTGCGCTCCCATTCCTTGGAACCCAAACGGTTTAGCTTGGGGGCCTTGGCATCGGCGGAAGCGTACTTCTGGATCACGTCAAGACCTGTGGCCAGCACATACAGATTGCCGCCGTCCCGGTATTCTATCTTGATATAGTCTTTGACCACCCCCTCCATCTCAACCTTTTCGATTCCCCTATAGATGCCAAGACCGTGGGTTTCATGCACCACATAGTCCCCCACCTTCAGCTCGTTGAAATCCTTGATCTTCTGCCCCTGGTAGAGTTTCTTCGCCTTTCTCTTTTTCTTTTCCGCGCCGAAGATATCCGTCTCCGACAGCACCACAAACTTTAACAGCGGATACTCAAATCCCTTGTCCACATGCCCGTAATAAGTTACCACTTCCCCGGGCTGTACCTCCCGCATAGGGTCCTCGGTGTACACCGCCGACAGCTCCTGATCCCGCAGATCCTCCGCCAGACGCCTGGCCCTGGTGCGGGAACCTGACAGAAGCAGCACCCGGCAGCCGTTCTTCCGGTACATCTTCAGATCCTTCAAAAGGGCCTCAAAGCTGTTGTTGTAGGAGGCCACATTCCTGGCCGAGATATCCGCCTTCAGATCCGCCTTAAAATACCCCTTGGACTCCATGGTGGCTATTGTCACCACACAGCTGCGCTGGAGCCTGGCCGCCACCTGCTCCCCGCTGTAGAGCAGGTTCATCTGGCCCGGCAGGATATACCCCTTCTCCGCCCGCTGCTTCATGCTCTCGGAAAATTCCAGCTCCACCGCCTGGGCCTGCTCCCGGACCCTGGCGGGCTCCTCCACGAAAAACAAGGGCTTCAGATTCCCTCCCGCCCGCAGGAAAAGCTCCGGCAGCGTCACCGTATCCTCATAAAAATAGCGGATATATCCCTCCAGATTCACCTTGGTGCGAAACTCCAGAAGCGCCTCCTTCAGCTCCCGGATCTGAGCGGAAATCCGGCCTGCCTCCTCTGTCCGGAAAGAGTCTCTGAAAATCTTCTGCTGCCTGGCCGCCTCCTCCTGCAGCTTCTCCAGCCCCGCCCGTATGCGCCCTTCCTCCAGCACAAATTCCGTGGCCGGAAACACGCAGATGCTCTCCAGTTTTTCTATGGAGCGCTGGCTGAGCACATCAAAGCTGCGGATGGACTCCACTTCTTCCCCCCACAGCTCCACACGGTAAGGATTCTCCTCCGTGAGGTCAAAAATGTCCACAATGCCGCCCCGGACAGAAAACTGCCCGGGACTTTCCACCTGGGGCACCTTCTCATATCCCATGTCCACCAGGCGGCGGGCAAACGCCTTCTCCTGCACCAGGCTCCCCAGGCCCAGATCCAGGATGTCTTTCTCCCTGTCCCACATGGCCAGGGGCGTCATCAGAGCCGCATAGGTAGTCACCACCGTGACGGGCTTTCTCTCCATCAGCCTCCGCAGCACCTTCACCCTCTCCCTGACCAGCTGGTTGCCGTGGATATCCGCCTGGAAGAAGATCAGATCCTTGGCAGGAAAGAGCATGACATTCCTATCATAGAACTTGTACTCCTCATAGATCTCCCTGGCCTTCAGATCGCTGTAGGTGACGATGACTTTGGTGCGGACCCCCTCGCTGAGCCCATAGATCATATGCAGCTTCTGAGAGTCCACACACCCGGTCAGGGATACCACGTATGAGGCCCCGTCGGAAAGCGTTCCCCCCACCCCCGGCTGTCCGCCGGCAGTTCGTATGCCCTTCCTCAGCAGCTCCTTGATGCTGCCATATTCCGCCAGTTCCCGGAGCGGTGCCAGTAATGCCTGCATTGTCTGCCTCCTAACCCGGACATACCGGAGTCAAATTTGCCCTTTTGCCAAGATTTCACTGGGAAGCGCTGTCCCTTGGGTTTCTGCTCCCCTTCGTCATATACGCCTGCCTTCGACGTTCCTGCTCTCCCCGCCCTGCGGCACGCTCACTTCCGGTTCCCTGCGCTCTCCCTTATGCACTTCCGCGCTTTCAACGGCTCTGCTCTCCCCGCCCTGCGGCACGCCCGCTTCCGGTTTCCTGCTCTCTCCCTTATGCACTTCCGCGCTTTCGGCAGCCCTGCCTCCCTGCACCGCTTTCTTCTCCTTCTTCGGGACGCTGCCTCCCTTTGGAGATGCGTTATACCGGTTCATGGCTGCGTCCGGACCCTCCGCAATTATCATGCGGATGGCATCTGCAGCCCTCTCCGCCGCCTCGTCCACGGACTCCCTGTCCTTCGCAGAAAACCGGCCCAGCACATAGTCCGCCAGATCCCATCCCGCAGGCTTCTCTCCCACTCCCATTTTTACCCGGATAAAAGTATCATGCCCCAGAACGGCTATGATGTTCTTCAACCCATTATGCCCGCCTGCGCTGCCTTTCTTGCGGATGCGTATCTGCCCCGGTTCCAGGCTGATGTCGTCGGAAATGACAATAAGCTCCGCCTCCTCGTCCACCTTATAAAAATTCACCAGCTCCCGTATGCTCTCGCCGCTTAGATTCATATATGTCTGAGGCTTGGCCAAAATGCATTTCTGCCCGGACACCATCCCCTTTCCGATGATTGCCCTATGCCTTTTCTCCAGAACGGAGATATTCTCCTCCTCCGCCAGCTTCTCCAGGACGCAGAAGCCAACGTTATGCCTTGTATTCTCATATTCTCTGCCCGGATTTCCCAGTCCTGCTATAATATACATTTTTATACTCCTGTCCTTACGCTGTTAACAATCCCGCCAACGCCTGCAGGGCGGCAGCAGCGACATACCGCAGCCCCCTGCAAAACCGCAGAAGCCGCCATGGCTTCGCCCTTCGGGATCTCCCTATTACAATCTACAATCAAACCCGGAATGTGTCAAGTAATCCCCTTCAGTTTTTCCGTTGAAAATATGTAACAATTCAGCGCCCTGTCTGAACCGTTGCGAAAATATTCCGGCATAACCGTTTCCGTGCCTAAATCGGTTGAAGGGATTTCCGCGTGTATAAAAAGGCTTCTGCAGGAAGATATCGTGCCTTTTCCGATATCCTTCCGCAAAAGCCAATGATTCGGCAGCTTTTCATGCCGCGCCGCTTTTTATCTCCAAAGCCGGAAAACGGCCCCTCCAAGTCAAATTGCCGCCTCCATGGGACAGATTGTAAATGAGCCTGTAGTCATGCCCTACCTGGTGAAATCATAAGTTAATTCCTTGCGTTTTGTCTCAATAATATAGTCTTCCTCATCAAGCTCATATAGAACAATTGTCAGAGTATGCTTGCCTTCAGGTATGGTAATACCATTGTATATAGACAGGTTCAGCACATTGTTTTCCAAACCTCCCTCGGATCCTTCAGTTTTGCTAATCCCTGGTTTTCCGCTAAGCCCGCTGATCTGTGTTTCATTATTCTCATAGTAAAACCCATCCAGCGATTTGTCGAATACCACCTTCAGCGACTTATCGCTCAAGACTGTCACACTGCTTATCTGGGGCCATTTATCCTCGTCCGGATCCGGGGCGGTATACGGGGGAATTTTCTCGTAGGTATAAAAATCCTCCCTGTTTTCCATGTTGTCCTCCGAGGCACAGCAGAACCATTGCCCCTCACGGACGCCCTGGACGGTGATATAATTTTTACCGTATCCCATCTCGATTCTCGTTCCGTTGGCATAAATCTGAGAGGGATCCTTGCCTTCGATGGTACCCTCTCCCTCTACCGTATCCTGAATCGCATAATAGAGATAGCCCGCTTCGTTGGAGTTCACAGTGACCTTCACCGTATTCGTATCTGTCCACTCAAATCCCCAAATGCTGACCTGAGGCGCCTCCAAATCCAGATAGCACGTACCTTTCAGCTGTGTCCCGTCCTTCATATTGATCAATATGGTATAGGTATTATTGCCCTTGGGTATGGTTCCCCTCTTCATATACACACGGTAAGTCTTGTTGTCCGAGGTCCTGACTTCTCCCAGTTCTGTCTCGTTCAGCGGGCAGCTTATATGAAACTGCTCCAGGGACAGTGCCTCCGAAGTAGCGGCTTCCAGCTCTACCTCAAAACCATAGAGAAATTCGCTGTCGTTCAGCCTCTCCGCAAACGCCTTGGCTCCCTTGATCGCACCCGCCGTCTCCTCATGGACATTGCTGCCAATGGAAAGGCTGTGTACCAGCGTGGATGCCCCCTCCGTATTGACGGCCACATAATACATGGTATAGGACATGCCGTCGGACAGGCCGGTTACAGTGATTGCATTCACATGCTGCTTCATCTCCGTTTTGATACCCTCACTGATAACATCCGCTTCCGTAGGTTCCGCCGCTTCGCTGACTTCCACCAGAGAAGCCTCCGCACGCGCCACACTCTGCCCGTTTTCCCTCAGAACATAATAAAAATAACCCGGTTCGTTGGAATTGTAGGTAATCGTGGCCTCAGTTGCACTGGTGCGGACAGCGTTAATGCCCGCGATCTGCGCGCAGTCCGTCCTGTAGGTAAAGACCTTGGAAATCGTACTGCCATCGGGCAGCGTAATCTGGATATCGTAATCCTGGTCCCTGTAGTAGGTCGTGGTCAGGTCATAGACCCTGTTATCGTTGGTGGACACGGACAGTATCGTCATATCGGAGCCGCCGCTGTTACATATGATGCTGAAGGCTTCCAGGGTGAGGGGCCGTTCCGTCTCCCGGCTCAGAATGACCCTGATGCGGCCGGTGCCTGTGACTTCCACGCTCTGAATCTCAATGGCTTCTTTTTCCGGTTCTTTACCCGGCTCTTGTTCCGGCTCCGAAACATCGGGGGATTTCGGCGGCTCATTTTTCTGGGCCGGTGCCTGTGTCCGGGCCGCGATTACGGCAGCCTCGCTTCTGCCCTCTCTCCCCTCCTGCTTCCCATATGTCTCATAATGCCGATAGGCGGCCAATATGTCCATGCCGAAGGCCTCCTGCAGGTCGCTGTATCTGTTAAGGTAATCCACCGGGTCGAAGTCCGTCCCGTTGTCCCTGTGCTCGAAAGCCCCATAGGTAAGATAGTGCTCCACATAGGCATCCCAGTCGTCCCCAAACGCCTCCTGGAGATCCGGATATTTCTCCCTGTATTCCACAAGGTCCAGCAGCCCATTCATGTTCCTACCTTCCGAAAGGCCGAAGGTCATGAAATGCTTCAGCAGAGCCGCCCTGTCATAACCGTATGTATCCCGGAGGTCCGGATAGTTCTCTGCGTAATAGCGTTCATCAAAAACGTCCTCTATGCCTGCCCCTCTGCCGTTTGCCGCCTGGACATAATCGATGCTGGTCATCGCCAACACGCCAGCGGCCGCCACGATGGCAAGCCTCCTGCCCTTTCTCGCCGCCTTTGCCAATCTTTTCCTGACTGTCTCCGTCATTGCCCTGTTTTCCTTTCCTTCTTTAACCTTCTTCAAGAGCACTTTCGAGGTCATTGATTTCCTCGCATTCTACATTATCATAATGCTTTTTCGTCCTCGCGTCAAGTGATGAATTGGGCATTTGGATAAAGTCAGGTCTTTCTGTCTCAGGCCAGGAATCTGTCCACAATCTGCTGCCTGTATTTCGGCGACAGGGAGGAGAAGAACGCGGAATACCCCGTCACCCGCACCATCAGGTCTGGATCGCTGGCCGGATCGGCGTGGGCCTTCAGCAGCCTCTCTTTGGTCAGGCAGTTCAGATTGATCAGTGTCCCTCCCATGTGGTTGTGGGCATGGATCAATGTCTCCAGCGCCTCCACGCCGCCCTCCTTGGTAATCATGGAGCTGTCCACGTCCAGGTGCAGCGGGGAGGAATTCCCGTAGCCCGGCTGGAGCCTGGCCACCGTGTTGGCCTTCAGGGAAGGGGCAAAGGTATGTAGGCCGCTGGCGAACCCCGGGTCTGGCTCATTGGAGTGGGAAATGGGCTCCCCGGCTTTCCGTCCGTTGGGCGTGGCCGGAAGGGCCTCTCCGTACCTGACGATATCTCCGTGGGAGAACATGCCCGCCACCACCTTCAGATGATGCTTCGGGGTAGGCTCCTCCATGCACAGATCCACGAACAGGTTCCGGATCCGCTCCGCCCACTTCATGGAAGGGGAATGGGGCGCCCCCAGCCGGTCTATGTTCTTCAGCATCAGCCGGATCCTCTCATATCCCTGGTAATCCGCTTCCAGAGCCGTATACAGCTCCGGATAGGTGAGCGCCCGCTCCGTCTCGATCCGCTGCTCCATGGCGGCAAAGGAATCCGCCACCGTGGCCAGGCCGATGCCGTCTATGTTCAGATCCATGATGTCCACGCCGCCCTGGGCGCAGTTCAGCCCCCGCTCTATGGGCCCGTGCATGAACAGGTTCAGCACGATCTCCGGCGTGTCCTGTGACACATGCTCATAATGCCAGTCGTACCCCTCCTTCACGCAGTCCACCATCACCTTCAGATGCCCGGCGAACAGCTCCCACAGCTTCTCCGTCCCCGGCTGCTCCATGCCCTTCATCTCCTCCATGGCGTGGCAGAGGGCCATGGGCATGCTGATCCTGGTCACGTCCTGCAGGGGGTATTCCACCCCGGGAATGGCCGTCCAGTTGCAGCCGCATTTCACCCGCATCCGGGCCAGCTCCCTGGGGAAGCCGTTCCTGGCGAATCCCTCCTCGCAGCCCTGGCTGCAGGAATAGCACACCCCTGTGCCGTCCTCCATGTTGTATTCCAGGGATCTGCGCAGAAGCGTCCCGTCTATCCCGTCATGGACGCGGATCCCCACATTGGAGGGAATCTTCAGGTAATGCACCGTATCCAAGATGAGGAAACTGACTCTGCTGGTCAATTCCGCGTCTCCCGAGGGCGTCAGGCCGCCAATCTGGGAATAATGGGTATCGTTGAAGAACAGGCTGGCGAAATACCAGACGGCCTCCTCGTCCGTAAGGCCCAGCTTTTCCCTGTCCCTTTCATAATAAGGCCGGAACAGCTCGTCCATCTGCCCCAGTGCGCTGGGCACCATGTAGCCCACGCAGTCGATGAGCCGGACGGAGAACACCCCGCCGTCCTCCATGCTCATCTCCACCGCGTCCTCCGGGACGAATTTGGGTTCGGCGGTCATCACCACCCGCCCGGAACCGCTCTGAGGCAGCTCATCCCTGGCCCGATCCCGGATGTAGGCGTTCTCGATCTTGGGCAGAACCAGGGTCTCCATGAACCGCTTGATGAAGGTGGACTTCCCCGTCCGCACGGGGCCTACCACGCCGATATAGATATCGCCCTGGGTGCGCTGGGCGATATCCTCATACAGTTTGTTTTCCAAAGCTGAACCCTCCTCACCGCATACTCGTCTTATATGTATGGGCACAAGCGGGAGAATATGACAGGGCGGAATGGATTTTGTCCACGCCGCCCATTCTGTTCAGCATCTTCTTGCCGGGATCAGCAGCAGCTCCCCCTGCGCCGCCTCCCGCGCGGGCAATCCGTTGGCACTGCAAATGTCCTCCACGGTGGAGCCGCAGGACTTGGCGATGTCCCACAGGGCCTCCCCCCGCTCCACCCGGCGGATCACCACCGAGGGCCGCACACCCGTCTCCTTGGCTGCGCTGGGCTTCAAATCGGTGACGCAGGCCGCCTGCTCCTCCTTAAGGGTGGTCCAGGCAAACTCCGCCTCGAACCGCACCTCCAGCCCTCCGGTGACAGGGACGGCGGTGGCCTCTCCCACAGGGCGGCAGGTGCAGGAGCAGGTACAACCCGAGGGCA
>OFHB01002062.1_pt1 | contig 10904 bp, 11 predicted proteins | sample 1521881 | NCBI WGS metagenome assembly OFHB01 (sample SAMEA3504090, study PRJEB24116) | mouse gut metagenome | biome: mouse gut; feature: mouse-associated habitat; material: faeces | place: Denmark | collected 2011
CCGTCCACGGAGGGAAGCTGTGTCAGCGAGGCCTCCGGACTTAAAATTTTCCACTGGGCATAATTGATCAGGCTGTGCGATGGCACATAAAATCCCAGTTCGCGTCCGTACCGGACAGACGCATATTCTTTCAGCGCAGCGCTGACGCGGCCGAGCGTGCGCGCATAGAGATACACTTTCAGCCTGGACGCCTTATAATGCGCATCCAGCGAGATATGGGGCGGCTTCCACTCCTCATGGTAATACAGCCGGTATTCCCGCCGGAATGCCACGGAATAACCGCTGCAGTTCCAGAATTCGGGTTCCTCCATATGGATCGCCTCCACCCCGGAATCCACCGCCCGTTTCAGCCGGCTTGTCAGATAATCCGCAAACGCGACAGACGGCACCAGATAAGGCACGTCCTTTCCGTGCAGAACCGGATTTCCGGCCCTGTCCGTCTGGGCTTCCTCCCAGTGTTCGCGCCCGTCCCAGCCGCCGGAGAGATACTCCTGATATTCTCCCCATGCACATCCGGTCATCAGATGAACCCGGTACCCCGCCTCCCTGTATTTTTGGACGCGCGCCGGCATCCCGTCATCCGTCCCGTACACCATGACAAAATCACACTGCAGATCAATCTCAGGCGCAAGCCCGGCCCTCTCCTGATAACCGGTCAGCTCTTCCTTCCGATCCCTGATATATCCCATAATTCAGCCACCCTTTTTCTCCCTATGCATTCCGCTCCACAGCCTCGCGACAACGGTCCTTATCCTTTTCGCCGCACTCCACAACGCACTTCAGCTTCCAGCGCCCCTGGAGAAACCGATATACATTTGCCAGCCCTGTCAGCGCCCAGGTCAGCCCGTTGGTATACCAGATTCCCCACATTCCAATTGACGGAATCATCATCAGAACCCAGGCAAATCCGATTCTGCCGATCACCTCCGTGACGCCGTTGATCATCGCAAAGGCCGCATCCCCGACTCCGTTTAGCATCCCGCGCATCACATAGATCAGACCGAGCGCCACATACATAATACTGGTGATCTGAAGACCTCTCGCACCGATCGCGATCACCTCCGCGTCGCTCACAAACAGGCCGATAATCTGCTCCCCGAGCAGAAACATTACCGCAATCATTACAACACTAAAACAGACCACCAGAAGCACACTCTTTCTGCATCCTCTGCTGACACGGTCGTACTTTCCGGCGCCCGCATTCTGTCCGGCAAACGTAGACACCGCAGTCCCCAGGGAACCAAACGGCTGCTGCACCAGCTGCTCCACCCTTCCGGTCGCCGTGTAAGCCGCCATAGCCACAGAGCCAAACTGATTTACCACACTCTGAAGCGCCACACAGGAAAGGGCAATCAGCGCATTCTGGGCTGCGAGCGGAATCCCGAGCCGCACGCTTTTTGAAAAAATTTCCCGCTCAAACCTCCGGTGAGAGCGCTGCAGTTTCAGGTAAGGATTCTTCCTCACGCCGTACCAGACAGAACCTGCCATCGCGATCAGCTGGGATATCACCGTCGCCCATGCCGCACCGGCCACACCCATGTCAAGCCCCGGAACAAATAAAAAGTCAAGAACCACATTCACAACGCAGGAAATCACCAGAAAAATCAGCGGCGTCCGTGAATCCCCCAGCGCGCGCAGAACCGCAGAGACCGTATTGTACCCCGCCACAACGACAGTCGCCCCGCAGACAATCCGCATATAGGTAAGGGCATCGGCAATATTCGCCTCCGGCGTCTGCATGGCGGAAAGCACCGGCTTCGCAAAAGCCACGCCGCAGATGCCCATCAGAAGACCCGCTCCTGCCGTGATATAAATGGCGTTTGCGATAATCTTTTTCACATAATCATCTTTTCCCGCGCCGAAATACTGGGAGATCAGAATCCCGATTCCGGCTCCCAGCCCCATACAGAGAGAAAAAAACAAAAAATTAATGCTCCCCACGGAGCCGACGGCGCCCAGGGCGTTCGCGCCCACAAATCTTCCCACAATAACGGAATCCGCCATATTATAAAGCTGCTGGAAAATATTCCCCACCAGCATTGGCAGGGTAAATCTGACCAGAAGGCCCAGCTCATTTCCCTCCGTCATATCACATACAGATCTGTCGCGCATATCCCATTCCTCCAGTCATACATTCGATTCGCTCTACTATAGCAGGATTCTTCTGGAAATACCATAACAGATTTGTACAAAAATCAGAAAAAACTTGCCCCTTTCTTCGTCATACCGGACTGCTCACTGATGGCAGGCGCGCTCGCGCAGATATTTGTCCTTCGTCGCAAGTCCGCCCCTGATATGCCGCTCCGATTTGTTCACGTCGAGAACCTTGCGCGTCTCCGCGGCAAGGGACGGATTGACCTGGGCGAGGCGTTCTGTCACATCTTTATGTACCGTACTCTTGCTGATTCCGAAATGCCTCGCCGCCTGACGCACCGTTGTATTATTGTCGATGATATATCTCGCGATCTCCATCGCCCGCTCTTCAATATAACTTTTCAAAACTTTCCCCTGCAATACTTGTTTTTACATTGTATGCAGGGGAATTTTCGTATATACTTATTTTATCAAAACCAGAAAGGGGGCATCTGATATGCCTTTTATCAACACAAAAACCACCGTCAGCCTGAGTGACGCCGGAAAAGACACCCTGACCGCAGCGCTCGGCCGCATCACCCGCGAATGTCTCGGCAAAGGGGAAAACTGGGTTATGACCGGCTACGAGGACAATGCGGACCTTTCTTTCCAGGGGAGCAGCGGCCCGGCCGCCTATATCGAAGTCAAAAGCTTTGGCACTCCCTCCGCCTCCGGCACATCAAAAATGACGGCGGAAATCTGCGCTCTCTTTGAAAAAGAGCTGTCCATTCCCGCAGACCGCATCTATGTCTCCTATTATCCGACAGGAATGTGGGGCTGGAACGGCAGCAATTTTTAGTCCGCGCCCGGACAGGCAGGGGTTCTCAGTCTGCGGCCTGCCAGCCTGTCTTTTGAAGGATTTCCGCACAGACGGACCGGATATCCCGTCCGTCTGTTGTCACAGTGATGTCTGCCACCGCTTCATAGCGGGTTCTCCGCTTTTCCATCAGCCCGCGAATGTATTCCACATTCATATTGCCGTTTAAAACGGGACGGTTTGTACTGTCCTTCACACGCTCATAAATTGTTTCGGGCTGTGCGGCCAGCAGAACAATCTGCCCGCTCTCTTTCATCAGACGCGCATTCTCCTCCCGCAGCACGCTTCCGCCTCCGCAGGAAACGATCTGCCCGTTTTTTCCGCTAAATGACCGCAGGACCTCTGTCTCCAGGTCCCGGAAATATGTCTCTCCGTGCCGCGCAAAAATATCCGTGATCGCCATATTCTGCTGTCTTTCAATCAGCTGGTCCATCTCCACGCGCTCCGCACCTGTCAGCGCCGCCAGCTCTCCCGCCACGGTACTCTTTCCCGCCCCCATAAATCCGATCAGAAAAATATTTTTCACTGCCCGTTCCTCTCTTTCCGGCTGTCCGTGCCGGCGAACAGTTCTTTCACCTCTTCCACCGGCATATCCTGCCCTGTGAAAAGCTTAAATGCAGACACGCCCTGCCACAGCAGCATTCCTCTGCCGCCGATACAGGTACAGCCCGCCGCTTTCGCCTCCCGCAACAGGCGCGTCTCCTCCGGATTGTAGACGATATCCGATACCACAAGTCCCGGGCGGAACGCAGAGAGATCTTTCACCACACTCTCCCCGTCCATCGGCTTCATTCCGACTATCGTGGCATTTACAAACAGTTCGCCTGACGCGATCTCCTCCGTCATCATCGCCGTGTCGGCAATGTCCCGGACATTCACCGTGCACCCCGGCACCGCTGCGCGGATTTTCTCAGCCGTCCGCAGGGTCCTCTCGAAAAATGCATCTTTTTTATTAAAAATAGAAATCTCCCGCGCACCGTCCAACGCGCACTGTACCTGGATGGCTGTCGCTGCGCCCCCGCCTCCGGCAATCGTCATCTTTTTTCCCCGGATTTCAAAACCATGATCCCGCAGATTACTGACAAAGCCCTCGCCGTCCGTCATATATCCGGTCAGCTTTCCTCCGTCATTGACAATCGTATTCACGGCGCCGACGAGCTCCGCCGCAGGCGAGAGGGCATCCATATACCGGAGGGCCTCCGTCTTGCAGGGTGTCGTCACATTGCAGCCCCGCATCCGGAAGGTGCGCATCGCCGCGACCGCGTCCTTCACCCGGTCAGCATCTGTGTCAATTGCAACATAAACATAATCCAGCCCCAGCCTCTCAAAACTGTAATTGTACATGGCCGGGGAACCTGAATGGCCTACCGGCGAACCAAACAGCGCCATCAGTCCTGTGTGTCCCGATATTCTTCTCTCCATTGCTGGCTCTCCTTCCTCAAACGCCCTCTCTTATGACAACCGTAAAAATCCACCATTTGGGGAAATGGTGGATTTTCAAAAAAGGGGGAGAATTTATGAAAAAAAGTTTTATCACTTCTCGTGACAATATTTAATATACCCCCTATTTATGAAAACAAATTGTATAAATTTTGAACTCTCTTTGAACGATATGTTAAATAATATTCTGTGACCGGATTACCAGCAGAGCACCTCATGCCCCGTCTCCGTGACAAGCACCATGATCTCCCACTGTGCCGAGGGCAGCCCGTCCTCCGTGTATACCTCCCAGTCATTGTCAGAATCCACATAGATTTCCACTTTTCCCATATTCACCATAGGCTCAATTGTAAAAGTCATGCCGGGAACCAGAAGCATCTCGTGCCCCCGCCTGGAATTGTAACTTACCCAGGGCTCCTCGTGAAAGGCGAGACCGACACCGTGTCCGCCGATCTCCCGGACCACGGTGTAACCGTTTGCAAATGCGTGATCATGTACCGCCTGCCCCATATCGCCGAGAAAGCCCCACGGCTTTACCTCCCTGAGCCCCATCTCCACACATTCCTTCGTGACCTCCACCAGCCGCTTTTTTTCCGGACTGACTTCCCCGATACAGTACATCCTGGAGGAATCGGAAAAATAGCCGTTGAGGTTGGTGGACACATCCACGTTTACAATATCGCCTTCTTTTAAAATGACTTTTTCCGACGGAAACCCGTGACACACCTGGTCATTGACCGATGTGCAGACGCTGTATGGATACCCCTCAAAATGAAGCGGAGCGGGAATCCCTCCCATATCTGTCGTCATCCCGTAGACGATCCGGTCAATCTCCGCGGTATTCATCCCCGCGTGAATATGCTCTCCAATATAATCGAGCACCGCAATATTGATTTTGCAGCTCTCTTTAATACCTGCAATCTGCTCAGCATTTTTAATGATATCGTGCGTCGGAACAATGTGCCCCCTGGACGCAGCCAGCGCAATCCGTTCATCAAATGCCTGATGGCACACCTTGTATTTCCGTCCGCTGTTACACCAGCACGGATCATTTCTCCCAATTCCTGCTCTCATCTCTCCTGCTCCCCTGTCGCTGTCCGTGTGCGGTGTCACTTTCCGCAGAGCTTTGCAACTACCTGATTAATCACGCTTCCTTCAGCTTTCCCCCGCAGCTCTGGCATCACAGCTTTCATCACTGCGCCCTTATTCTTCCCTGCCAGCACATCCGCGAACTTTTCCTGAAGCAGCGCCTCCACTTCCTCCGCCGTCATCATCCGCGGCGCATACTCCGAAAAAATATCATACCGGGCCTGATACTCCCCGAGCAGATCCGTCCGCTCCGCCGGACAGGTATCTATCTGCTCTTTCACGGTCCTGACCTCCTTTAAAATGACACGGTCCGTCAGCTCCTCCGGGATATTATCCCTGCATCCCTCGTCGATCGCCGCCTTCTTCGCCGCCGATACCAGCGCTGAAAGTGCGTCTTTGCGCACTTTATCCCGCGCCTTCATCGCCGCTATCATATCCTTCTGCAGCTGCTCAAACTGCATGATCCTCACTCCTTCCGCTGTCTGCGCCTGTCAGTCTGCCTGTTCCTCATTCATCCCTTTGTCCGCGCCCGTCAGTCTGCCTGTTCCTCAGTCATCCCTTCCACCGGCTCCGCCTCCGTGCTCTCAACGGTCGTGGTAAAGAGATTGTCAAATTCCACCTTCTCCCAGTTCTTCTCATTGACCGTCCATGTATGGCCTTCCTCCCAGCCCGTCACAACCTCGTCATAATGTTCGCTGCGCCGGTCTTCTATGATAGACTTTCTGGTCGCCTCTGTCGCATCGGCATCTTTCTCTGCATCCAGACGCAGGATGTAATAGTTCTCCTCCGTCTCCGTCACGCCGGAGACCTCTCCCTCGCCGAGTCCCTTTAATGCGGCAAGCACTGCCTCATCCAGCGACTCATCCTCCGCCGTAAAAGTACCGCTGCTCACAGTATACTCCTGCTTTGCCGCCGCGTTCTCCAGACTATCCGCCTTTGCCTCCTCTGCAACTTTTTCCATGGTCTCTTTCAGGGCAGCCTGTTCCTCCTCCGTATATTCCACGGAATTGCCCTCCTCGTCCACGTGGGTCTTCCGGGATACCGTTACGTAGCTGTAAGTGCCGGTAGCCGCCTCCTCATCGCTCACACTGGTATCCGTCTCCGCCATAATCGCATCCTGCATGCGGCTCTGAATGGTCTGGAGCGTAAGATACTCCTCCACAATCTCCTGCTCCGCGCCAAGCGCATTGAGCGCATCCTGCCGGTTATCCGCGATAAAAGCGGCCGCCGCCTCTCTTATGGCCTCATTGTCTTCCTCCGTAACCGCGACACTGTATTCGTCCATGTGGGCTCTCAGAATATACATGGTCTTCAGGCCGTCCAGAGTACTCTGCTTTGCCTCCTGTTCCATGGTCATCCCGCCCCCGAACAGATCGGAAATCCAGACTTCCTCGCCAAAAATGGATCTGTAATAATCATCGTAACCCGCCTGATAGAGCCGCACCGCAAAATTTGCAAGCCCCAGTGAAACTTTTGTCTCGTCAAAAACCGCTGCATCCGCGTCTTTATTCAGTCCACCGCATCCGGTCAGAACCGATGCCGCCATTGCACCGCCTGTCAGCAGTGCGGTCAGTTTCTTTACTCTCATATGTTCCTCCTGTATCCCCCGAATCAGAAAAACCGGGACAATCATCTGTCTATTATAGTGCTTTCAGGGGAAAGGTGCAAGAATTTTCCGCTTTTTCAGAAAAAAAGCTTCAGATTCTCTCCTGTCATCCAGTGCAGACAGACACAAAATTATTCTTGCTTTTTCCATGGATCCTTATTAAGATAGAAGTATACATATTTAACAAAAAAGGGAAACGGAGCAGGTAAAATGAACGATTTACAGACACAAAAGAAACGCAGAAAAACAGGACGTCTCGGAACAAAGGTCAGCCTTCTGGCGGCAGCCCTTCTGTGCGTCAGCAACGTCCTCATCGTGGCACTGTGCGTCTCCATGTATTATAAACAGACGCAGCTTATGCTTGAAAACCGGTGCGTCAACGGCACAAATATGCTGGCTTACCAGAGGCAGCACGGTTTCGGGGAGGCAGACCAGACAAAGCTTCTGGACGACCTGAAAGAACAGATGCGATGCGAATTCACCATTTTTCACGGGGATGAACGCGCGTACACAACCATCCAGCAGGACGGGAAGCGCGTCACCGGCACCAAACTGAATGAAGAAATCGCTTCCATCGTTATCGGGCAGGGGCAGTCCTACGTGGGCGAGGCGGAGATCCTTGGCATCCCGCATCTCACTTCCTATGTGCCGTCCATTGAATCTGACGGTACCGTAAGCGGCCTGATCTGCTGCAGCATCTCCATGGAAGAGGTTTCCAACCAGATCAGCCTCACGGTCAAACTCGCCTGCGCAGCGGGGGCCGGCCTGATTTTTGTGGGAATCATACTGATGTCCCTGTATGTAAGGCATGCGGTATCCGTTCCTCTTTCCAGACTAACCTCACGGGCTAAGAGCATGGAGCGCGGGGAACTGGGACTCTCACAGAATAAAGATCTGACGGTAAATATCCATTCCAACGACGAAGTCGGCGTGCTGGCAGATATTTTTGACCACACAATCCGCCGCCTGAGAGGATACATCGGAGAGATCTCCACGATACTTGAATCCATCTCTAACGGCAATCTGGAAACCGCGACAACACAGGATTATGTAGGGGACTTTACTTCCATTAAGACCTCCCTGGACAGTATCCTTGGCAACCTCAACAATACCATGTCCCAGATTGTGGAGAGCTCCGCCTATGTCTCAAACGGCTCGGAGCAGATGTCCATCGGGGCACAGGCATTAAGCCAGGGCGCGGTGGAACAGGCGAGCGCCGTCGAGGAGCTCGATGAAACCATCCAGGATATCTCAGCCAAAGTCGGACAGACCGCGGAAAATGCTATGGAAGCCAGCCGTGAAGTGGAAAGCCTGGGTGCCCAGATACTGGAAAGCAACCAGAAGATGCAGGAAATGATACACGCAATGGAGGAGATCAACAACAGTTCCAGCGAGATCGAAAAAATCATCAAAGCTATCGAGAGCATCGCTTTCCAGACCAATATTCTCGCCCTGAACGCATCCGTGGAAGCTGCAAGAGCCGGCGAAGCCGGAAAAGGCTTTGCCGTTGTGGCGGAAGAAGTGCGCGACCTCGCAGGCAAGAGTTCCGAGGCTTCCCAGTCCACTGCCGCCCTTGTAGAGCGCTCCATCAGCGCAGTCGGCCATGGCACAAAAATTGCCAGCGAGACCGCCGCACGGCTTGAGGAAGTTGTCACAGGCGCCAGACATATTATGTCAACGACAAGCCAGATCGCCGAGGCGTCCCGCTCTCAGGCAGATTCCATTGCCCAGATACAGGAACGGATTAGTCAGATTTCAGATGTAGTTCAGACAAATTCCGCGACAGCGGAGGAAAGCGCCGCAACCAGCCAGCAGTTAAGCTCCCAGGCCGGTCTTCTGAATCGCCTGACGGGCATGTTCCATCTGAGATCATCGTAGCACAAAGAAAAATGCTACTGCACATGTGATGTGATGCACGCCACGCGATGCTATGCACGCCACGCGATGCGATGCACGCCACGCGATGCGATGCACGCCACGCGATGCTATATTAAGCAGACACAATGCCGGTGCCAATAAAGATACAAAAAAATGCTATGCAGTGGACGAACCTTCTGCATAGCATTTTTACATCTGCATAGCATTTTTGCATAGCATTTTAGCATTGCATTTTTGCATAGCATTTTTGCATAGCATTTTTGCATCAGCCATTCTGTTCCGCACGCCACTGCCTGCACTGCTCAAGCCGGACACCGTTATCGCTCTGCTCCATCTCATAGGCAAATTTATGTAACAGGGAACAGACAAAATTGCCGCACTCCCCACAGTGCCCATGTTCTTTTTCCTCACAGCAGGACTTCACTGGGCAGCTGTCCCCCCAGAACGGCTTCTCCATCTCCACACATCCCCTGCACCCCATCGTCTCACGGTACTGGCATGTACTGCACAACAGTCCGCATCTTGATTCTGTCATCTTTGTTACCTCCTGATTCTGAAATCTTATGTACTACGCCCACACAACGGCTCCCATGCCATCCTTACATGACCGGATACCCGCATATATATGATACAGGCTGAGCCAGTATACAGGCATATACTTATAAAATAACACAACGGACATGACAACTATATGTCATGTCCGTCTCCTTCTTACCCGTTTCGTCCCCGGAAAATTCCGGCACATTTCTTTTCTCACGCAGAATTTTAAAAAACCCCGCCAGACAGGTGCCCCGCGTCTTTTTTCCCCGCCTCCCGGAACACAAACAATTTACTGATTACATAATTAAGCGCAATCACAACAATCTGCCCCGCCACCTTGATTACCATACTGTCAAAGCCCAGCCAGGTGATAAATACCAGCAGAATTCCCTCTTCCACCACAAGTGTTGCAATCCTTCCCGAGAGAAACTTTCCAAGCTCCCGCACGATGCCCGCCGCATCCGGACTAACCTGCCCAAATACCCATGTACGGTTTGTGATATATGCAAACAGCACCGCAATCACCCACGAAAATACATTTGCGACCAGCTCATTCATTCCGGCAGCCCTCTCAAAAAGTGCATAAGATATAACGCTGATCAGAAACGTGAGTCCGCCGAAAAACAGATACAGAAGCACCTCTCTGTTCTTCTGATAAAATGGCTCCAGTATATTTAAAACCGGAACCTCCATCAGCCTGTCAAAAATATCCTTTTTTCTCATCCGATCCCTCTTTCCCGTTATCCTCTGTCTCCTGTGCCTGCCCTTTGCGCACCTGTTCTGCAGCCGCTGATTCCTGCATGGCTCCCGCGCCATTTTCCGGATCCTGACCTTCTCCTTCCACAGTCCTCTCACTGATGATATAGCGTGGCCGCTGTTTTACTTCCATATAAATTTTTCCGATATACTCTCCCAGAACTCCCAGGCAGACCAGCTGAATTCCGCCGAGAAAACACATCAGACAGACCGTACTCGCCCAGCCGGTCACTGTTTTTCCCAGCAGCTCCGTGACCACTGCCCACACGACACCCGCAAAACTAAGTACTGACATACCGGTTCCCAGCCCTGTAATCATCCTCAGTGGCCTCACGCTCAGACTTGTGATTCCGTCAAACGCCAGGCCCAGCATTCTGGACAGAGGGTAATGAGTCTCTCCTGCAAGCCTCTCATGTCTCTCATAATATACGCTTGTGCTCTGAAAGCCAACCAGGGGAACCATTCCCCGCAGAAACAGATTGACTTCCTTATAATCCATGAGAGCCTGCAGCGCGGCTTTTGACAGCAATCTGTAATCGGCATGGTTCTGCATCACATTGCAGCCCAGCAGCCCCATTACTTTATAAAAACCGGTTGCCGTGATTTTCTTAAAAAATCCGTCCGTATCCCTGCTGTTGCGGACTC
>OFHB01002073.1_pt1 | contig 10881 bp, 8 predicted proteins | sample 1521881 | NCBI WGS metagenome assembly OFHB01 (sample SAMEA3504090, study PRJEB24116) | mouse gut metagenome | biome: mouse gut; feature: mouse-associated habitat; material: faeces | place: Denmark | collected 2011
CGTTGTCGTCTTTGGCGGGCGTCAGCCCGCCTGCATCCTCCGCCTTGCCCCGCGCCATTTTTCCTCCCCTCCTTTTTACCTCTTCTCAAGTGCGTCGACTATAACCCGGAGAAAGAATAGTTTTTTAATACCATTGGATGGATTATTACTTGCGGAGAGAAATCAATCCCGGTAACATAGAAAGGAAAAGTTTGATGGGAAGAGGCAGATATCATGTCATTGGCGCATACGTTCCTTGAGACAGACAGAAACTTTTACCGGCGGCTGGTGAAAATAGCGGTCCCCGTGATCCTGCAAAGCCTGATCACAACGGGAGTGAATCTGGTGGACAACATCATGCTCGGCCAGCTTACGGAAACCGCCCTGAGCGCGGCGACCCAGGCCAATCAGTTCATCGGGCTGTTCACCTTCGCCATTATGGGCGTGAGTATGGGCTCCTCCGTTCTCACATCCCGGTACTGGGGCGCCCGGGACATGGTTTCCCTGAAAAAGGTGATCACCATTGCGCTCCGTTTCGGATTGCTGCTGGGCCTGATTTTCACGCTGCTGGACGTGTTCCTCTCCAGGCAGATCATGAGCCTGTACTTCAAGCCTCAGGAGCTGGCGGGAATTGAAAACGGGGTCGTCTACCTCCACTGGTCTGCGGCCGCCTTCCTTCTGATGTCAATTTCCTTTGTGCTGACCAATATCATGCGCAGCGCGGGATTGACCCGCGTCCCGCTGATTGCCTCCGTCAGCGCCTTCGGCGTGAACATCGGCGCAAACTACGTGCTGATATTCGGCAAGCTGGGACTGCCGGCCATGGGCGTGGCGGGAGCGGCGCTGGGCACCGTGATCGCCCGGGTGGTGGAAACCGGAATCATTCTCCTGTTCTTCCTCCGGAACAGGACCATTTTTTACCGGCTCCGCCATCTGCTGGAGCCCTGCGGCGACATGGTGGGAGAATTTCTGCGGATCAGCGTCCCGGTCATGATCAGCGACAGCCTGCTGGGATTGGGGGACAATACCCTGGCCATCATCATGGGCCAGATCGGCTCCAGCTTTGTGTCGGCCAACTCCATTGTCATGATGGTCCAGCGGATCAGCACAATATTCATCACCGGACTGAGCTTCTCCGGCTGCTTCCTGACGGGACAGGTGCTGGGGGAGGGCCGGGTGGACGCGGCGAAGAAGCAGGGGTATACCTATCTGTTTCTCGGCATGGGCGTGGGCCTGCTGGCGGCGGGGATCATCCAGCTGTTCAGCGGCTGCGTGATTGAAGCGTACAACATCACGGAGGAAACGAAGGCCATCGCGTACCAGCTGATGAACGCCATGTGCGTCTGTGTGATTTTCCGCTCGGTCAGCTCCATTCTGACAAAGGGCGTTCTGCGCGGCGGCGGAGACACCCGCTTCCTGCTGGTGGCGGATATGACCACCATGTGGTGTATTGCCGTACCGCTGGGCGCTCTTGCGGGCCTGCGGCTCCATCTGCCCGCGTTCTGGATTTACCTCTGCCTGTATTCCGATCAGGTGATGAAAGCGGTCTGGTGCATTTTCCGGCTGCGAAGCGGAAAGTGGATCAAGAAAATCAAGGGCGCCGCCTAGAGCCTGTTTGAAAACCGGCGGCATCTTTTTCCACATCAACAAATTCATTATGAAAAGGAGAGCTTTTACATGGCGCTGATGCACGTTACCTACTTTTCCCAGGCACTGGCGGGACAAAACGATTTTTACATGGCGATTCCCAATGATGTGCCGCCCTTCATGATGGAGGGCAGCCCCCATTATCAGCGCGGGATGAAAACGCTGATGCTGCTTCATGGCTACGGCGGCGGCGCATCGGACTGGGTCCTGGGCAGCAGCATCCAGCAGCTGGCGACGCGGTATCATCTGGCGGTCATCATGCCCGGCGGAAGAAACGGCTTCTATCTCAACCAGGAGGCGACGGGCGGGCAGTTCGCCACCTTTGTGGGGGAGGAGCTGCTCGGCTATGCCAGAAGGAGCTTCCATCTTTCCGAAAAAAGAGAGGACACCTTCATCGGCGGCTACTCCATGGGCGGCTTCGGCGCGCTGCGCACCGGTCTGGCCTATTCCCACAACTACAGCAAGATTGCGGCCCTTTCCAGCGCGCTGATCATTCACCAGCTGAAGGAGCTGTCTCCCGAAGCGCCCTCCCCCATGGCCAACTATGCCTACTACCAGCAGGTGTTCGGTGATCTGAAAACCGCCGCGGACCGGGACTGCAACCCGGAGGTGCTGATCTGCCGGAAGCTGGCGGCGGGTGAGCCGGTTCCGGATATTTTTCTGGCGTGCGGCAGCGAGGACACGCTGGTGGAGACAAACCGCGCCTTCCGGGATTTCCTGAAGGAAAAGGGGGTTGCCGCGCAGTACCATGAAAGCGCCGGAAATCACGATTGGACATTTTGGAACCAGTATCTGGAGCCCGCGATCCGGTGGATGCTGGGTCAGGACGGCTGAAAGGAGGAACCGCCGGTGAAAGAGCTGCGCATGAAAGACGCCCTGGGCCTGGTGAAGACGTGGGGGCGCACCTATTGGGATGAGCAGGACGGCGTGCTCTACGCCAACTATACCTGCGGCGCATTTGAAGTGGATTTTCAGGGAACGGAGCTGACGGTGGAATTTGCCGCTGTGCCGGATACCTTCGTCCCCCCTTCCGCCGCCGGGGAGCAGCCGCCCCGGGAAGACTGGCCGTTCATCGCCGTGTTTCTCGACGGCGGCGGCGAGCCCTTCCGCCGCCTCCGGATTCGGGACGGGGAGCGCGTGTGCGTGTTTCAGGCCGGGCAGGAGGAGCGCCATCGAATCCGCATGGTGAAGCTCAATGAGAATTTCCGCACCTGCCTGGGCATTCACGCCCTGCATATGGAGGGGTCTCTGCTGCCCTTTGAGAAGGAGAAGCGGGATATCATTGAATTGATCGGAGACTCCATTACCTGCGGCTTCGGCAACGGCACCACAGATATCTCCCACGAGTACGCAACCGCGGAGCAGGACGGCTGGATGACCCACGGCGCCATCGCCGCAAGGGCGCTGGATCTGGAGCCCCGGTTCATCTGCGTGAGCGGGATCAGCATTGAAAACGTAACGCCCATGCCCGGATTCTACTGCATGCGGGATTTGTACCCCTACGCGGACCGGGTGATTCAGGAAAAGCTGGCGCAGCGCCGGGGAGAGCCTGGGGACGCCCTCCTCCCCTTTGACTTTGCCGGGAATCCCGCGCGGTATGTGGTGCTGAACTTGGGGACCAACGACGCCAACCAGATTTATTTCCGCTCTGACAAGGAGCAGGCCGAGGAGGACTTTGAGCGCAACTACGCCCGCTTTGTATCGGAAATCCGCACGCTGAACGGTCCGGAGACGGTGATCATCTGCGCCCTTGGCTGTATGGACTACTACCTCTACGATAAAATCTCCATGATTGTGGAAAGGCTCCGGGAGGAGACAGGGGATCAGCGGCTGTTCACCTTGAAATACAACAAAATGATGAACGTGGGACCGGACGCGGGCGGCTGCCTGCATCCGACCATCCACCGCCACAAGCTGATGGCGGAGGACCTGATTGGAAAAATCCGGAGCATTCAGGAGAAAGGACTGTAAACGATGGACAAATGGGTTCCTTCCTGGCAGTATGTCCCCATCGACTACCACCAGGATGTGGGTGTCTTTGAAAATATAACCCAAAAGAGTATTTTTACCAACAATCTGAACGGAAAAAAGCTCCGGTTCCGGCTGAACAATCTTTTCAGCGGCGAGCCCCTGCGGATTCGGCATGGCGCCGCCGCTCTGCGCAACCGTGTGACAGGCAGACTTTCCCCCCGGATGCCTCTCACGCTTGACGGCAGGGAGGAGCTGACCGTGGCGGCAAACAGTACGGCGTACAGCGATGAGATCGACTGCCCGGTTTCCTGTGAGGAGGACGTGATCCTGTACCTGTATTTCAAAGAGAAATACACCGTCCGCAGCGTCTGCACCACCTCCACCTGGCAAAGCTGGCAGAGCGTGCAGTACACCGGGGACTTCACCCGGACGGAAAAGCTGGGCTTCACCGTCAAGCCGCAGCTGGTCCCGGCGCTTGCCAGGGAGCCCTATCCCAACCAGTTCGCGGCCGGCGTGTGCGAGGTTTCGGTGCTCACCGGCGCGGAGACAAAGCTCATCGGACTGTTTGGAGATTCCATTACCCATATGTCCTATTTCAGCGATCCGCTCACCGCCATACTCTACGACCGCTTCCCCGGCCGGTGCGCCGTCGTCAACGGCGGCATCTCCGGCAACCGGATTGAGAAGTCCCATCCTGTGCTCAGGGACTTTCCCGGAGAGGGACATCAGTTCGGCATTGCGGGCAGAGACCGCTTCCGGCAGGACCTGTATCATGGCGGGCGGCCGGATTACGTCTTCGTCCTGGAGGGCGTCAACGACTGCTCCCACAGCATTGTGTTTCAGGAGCCGGACGTTCCCGGCGCGGAGGATATTTTCAAGGCGCTGGCGGACGTGGTCCATCAGGGGCAGTCCCTGGGCAGCACCGTTTATGTTTCCACCATCACGCCGTTCGGCGCGTTTGGGGAGCCCTGGCGGGACCGGGCGGAGACAATCCGCTGCGAATACAACGATCTTATCCGCAGCCGCTTCGCCGCCGGAAGCTGGGTGGATCTGGACGCTGCTTTGCGGGACCCGGATGATCCCCACCGGATGCAGGCCGGCATGGACCTGGGCGACGGCGTTCACCCGAACTGGGCCGGCGGCGCCAAAATGGCCCGGGCGGTTGCCGGCAAGTTTTTCCAGACGCTGTGACTTCCGCATGCAATTGCTCCCGCTGCGTTGTACAGCGGGAGCAATTGGTTCATTTCTGCGAAAATTCAAATTTCACTTCGTTGGTGCTCCGGTTCCGGATGGTGATATCAAAAGCGCTGCCGGCAAAATCCGCGGCGAGGAGGGCCGTCTCGTCTCCCGCCTCCCATTTCAGCTCCAGCCGGGAGCCCTCCGCCCGGGCGGAAACGGCGGCGTCCGGCGAGAACACGTCGAAGCAGCTGCGCATCCTGAGCAGCTCCAGCTGCTTTTGCACCACGTCCATTTCCAGCCGTTCCTCCATCTCCGGGACGGAGAGATTGGTGCGGTTGATTTCCTTGTGCCCGTCCTTACCGGCCCGCTCCATGGCGGCGTAATCATTCTTTCCCGCAAAGAGGTCAAGATACCACACCTGAGGTTTGCCGGGCATGAACATCTGCACTGCGCGGGAAAGCAGCAGCTTCCGGCTGTCCTCCCCCAGCGCGCTGTAATAGGTTGCGTTGACCTGGTAGTACATGTTTTTCGCGCCATGCAGATTCTTCACATAGCCGCCCCGGGAAACCAGCGTGTCAATCAGGCCCTGAATCCGCTCATCGGGCAGCAGCCCCTTCAGATCCAGCATGGGAATCCCGTCGTGGCACCCCAGCATATTGACGGTGAAAATGTGGTTTTCCACCAGCTCCTCTGCCCATCGGGCCAGATATGAGCCTGTGCGGTGCTCAAACGCGTCGATAATCAATCCCGGCAGGAAGAAATCATACGTGGCGTATCCCTTGCCGGCAATGACCTTGTAAACGCCTTCGCCGTAGCTGGCGTGAATCTCCGGCAGCAGGGTCAGTCCATACCGGTCCGCCAGCTGGCGGACCCGCTCCAGCAGCTCCCAGGTTTCCGGCTCGTTCATGAAATTTTTCTTGCCCGGAGACTTGGGCGCGTAGGCGAAGGCATCCAGACGGATAATCTTCGCGCCGTAGGAGGCCAGCTTCGCCAGAGTCTGCTCATAGAACTCCCACACCTTGGGGGAGCGGATATTCAAATCCATCTGCCCCAGGTATTTCCGCTCCCCGTTTTCCTCCCACACCTTCTGGTAAAAGGTGTTCCAGTATGGAACCTCTCTGCCGTCGGGGAAGCGGACCATCAGAATGGGGAGGCCCGGCTTGCGGAAGAACATTTTCTCTATGTACTGCGGCGCGGGCTGCACATAGCCGCCGCCGGTCATCTCGCCGCAGCCGTCCCAGAACTTGTTCCAGTCAATGAAAAAATCCAGATATTCCGATTCCTGTCCCTTTTCCAGCAGGTCCTGGAACTGCGGCGACATCACGGAGGCGTGGTTGAGCACGAAATCCAGCTTCAGGTCAATGCCCAAATCCCTTAGCCGGTCCAGATCGGCCCGCTGCGCCAGATTCCCGCTCAGATCGTAGTCCACCACGCAGAACCCCCGGTCCAGATCGGAGTGGTACAGGCTGGGTAAAATATAGAACGAGGTAAACGCGTCTTTGAGCTCCTCCTTTTCCAGCATGGCGGCAATATCCCCCAGACGGCCGCCGATACTGTCGGGATAGGCGTTCAGCATCGCGCCCAGATCATGTCTCCCCATACGTCACCCCTCCTGCCGCATCATGCTGCGGTACTGGTCGTAGGTGAGCACGCTGCCGCTCTTGGAAAGAATGATTTTTGCCTTATGGGCGCAATGGTCCAGCTCCTGCTGCTCAATTTCCAGCACCATGGTGGTAAACGGGGAGTCCGTCTTGCCGTCCCTGGCCCGGGCGCGGCGGTGGGCCCGGGTTTCCTCCGGCGTGCTGTTGAGCAGCACAGGGATGTCCACGCCCTCCAGATAGTCGCTGTTGCCATGGGTCCATTCAATGACCAGCACGTTGATCTGGGAAAAATCCACCGTATCGTACCAGCGCTCATCCTCGGTGCGCCCCATGCGCTTGAGGGGCAGCATGCGGCAGCCCCCCTTGAACGCGGCGATGACGGCGGTCAGCTCGTCATAATCCTGCTCGCTGGGGGTCCCCAGGTATCTGGCCAGGGCTTTCCGGCCCTCTGCCTGATATACCTTCAGCCACTCCTTTCCGGCGGCTTCCCGGGGGTCTGCGTCGGTTTCCGCCGCCCAGAGGCTGCGTAGCCGGGCGCCTGTCTCGTCGGAGTAAACCCCGGCCCGCAGCATTCCCCGCATCCCGCCGACCCGGAAGATGCGCACCCGCTCGGCGTCATTATACACCGGGATTCTTCTGGGGTAGTTGTCGCCGGACAGGGTGTAGGCCCCCGCCCCGGCGCTGCGGAAATAGTGGCTGAGCAGGCTTGCGGTTTCGGATTTGCCCACGCCCGAGCCGCCGCATACGGCCACAACCGCCCTTCCGGTCTGCCTGGCGGCTTCGGCCGCCATGGGAACCAGCAGGGGATAAATGGTATTCGCCTTGTCAATGTGCTCCTGACGGATTTCTACCCGGTCGCCCGGCATATCGCCCTGGGGAATGCCGCCGGTTATTGCCGGAGGCTCCCACTGCGGCAGCGCCGCGGCCGCTCTGCTGACTGCATTTTTATCCATAGCCGTCCTTATCCTTTCGGTGTGAACCGGGGCAAGCCGAACAGGGACACCGTATAATCGTTCACCATCAGCTTGTTGTAGAAATAGCGGTATTTGTCCATCTGCTCCTGCGGGATCATATGCGTATGGTTGCAGAGCTCGCAGATATCAAATTCCTCCTGATACTTTTTCCAATGGGGCCGGCCCTCTCCGTTGGGATCGCCGGAGGCGCAGAAGCTGTGCCAATAGCCCTGGATCAGCTCCATGAAGTCGTAATCCGCTCCCACCCAGTGATAGGGGAAGAAGGGATTGCGCTCGCCGGTGTCTACCCGGCCGAATACATATGGCATCTCGGCGCAGTGGGGACTGCCTGCGTCCCGGCCCCGCTGGGTTTCGTTCTCCTTGCTCATCAGCCAGACGTAGGCGCTGCGGCCGTTTTTGGCGCACAGCTCGCCCAGCTTCACAGAGCCCATCAGCATGATATCGGAGGCGATGGTGCTCGCCTGCTTCGCCGCCTGAATCCCGGTTTCGGCGGGATACCACTTCTTCATGTTTTCCGCGTTGTCCGGGAAGGCCTCCTCCAGATAGGCCAGATATTCCTCCACAGTGAACTTCTCCGGGTCCACGCAGGGGAACTCCTGGGAGCAGCTGCCGATCATGACGTCAAAATCATTGAACTCGCCTGCGTCCATGATGTCCGAGTAGCGCTTGGGCAGGAATTCCCCGTCCACGCAGAAGCTGAAGCCTCTGCCGAAGCCTTTTCCGCCTGCGAACTCGTTGTAGGCGTCAAACAGCTCCCAGGCGTCCCGGCTTCTCAGCTCCTCAATGCTCCCGCAGCCGATGCGCTCCATGAATTCCACGCCCCGCTGCTCCAGAACGGAGCGGTCCACCGGCTGCATGAACCCCCAGTAAATCGGGCCGCTTTCAATGGAGACCCGGTTGATCAGCCCCTTCATAAGGGGAGAGGCGTGGAGCGCTCCGGTTCCGGCCGCCCCGCCGGACTGTCCGGCCACGGTGATCCGGTCCGGATCCCCGCCGAACTGGGCGATGTTGTCCTTCACCCACTGGCAGGCCTTCCGCATATCGTAGAGAGCGTAGTTGCCGGAGGTCCCGCCGCCCTCGGCCGTCAGATCGGGATGGGCGAAGAATCCCAGAAATCCCAGACGGTAGTTGATGGTGACGACGACCGCGTCCTTCCGCCTGGCAAAGCCGGTTCCGTCGCACACCACCTCGCAGCCGCTGCCCGCCACCATGCCGCCGCCGTGAATCCAGATGAATACCGGCAGCTTGTCCTCCGGGGTTTCCGCAGGGGTCCATATGTTCAGATACAGGCAGTCCTCCTCATACTGAGAGGGAGCCAGAAACTGGGGAACGCCATGCACGTTGGCGGGCATTTCCGGCATCTCCATCACCTGCTGGATGGATGCGGCGGAATACTGGGTGGCCCTGCGCACGCCCCGCCAGCGGCCGGGATCCTGCGGGCGGCGGAACCGCAGCGCGCCGACGGGAGGCGCGGCATAAGGGATTCCCTTGTATATCTTCAGCTTTCCCTCCGTATAACCCTGAAGCCATCCCTGCGCCACACGGACCTTTGCGTTTTCAAAATCTCCCATAGTTGCGACCTCCTGAATTCAAGAATAGATAACCAGATATAATAGTAACCCCCAAAACTTCAAATGAACATCAAAAATGTGAACATCAATTTCGTTTTTATCGGTTGTTTCAGGAAAACACAATGGACTTATTTTTTAAAGCAAAGGCAACTTTTTTAAAAGCCAAATGCGGCGGCATGTGTTTTAATAGAGAGCAAGGCGAAAACCCCAATCAATTATCATGGAGGGAAATGAAACATGAAAAGAATCCTTGCTCTTGCATTGACGCTTGTAATGCTGCTCAGTCTGGCCGCCTGCGGCGGGGACAACACCTCCGCTCCTGACACGACAGCCCCCGATGCCAGCACCCCCAGCACCGGCGGCAGCGAAACGCCCAGCGGCGAGGTGACGCACATCAAGCTGGAGCTGGCCACCCTGATGACCGTCCCCAGTGTGGAAGCGACCAAGACGGTGGAAAACGTCATCAACGACTATCTGAAGAACACTCTGGGCGAGACCGAGTATGTTCTGGACCTGAGCATCCTGCCCATTGCCGACCTGTTCACCACCGTCCCCATGGAGCTGGCCGGCGGCGCGGGCCCCGATCTGGTCATGATGTTCGACAACATGCCCTCTTTCGTGGACCAGGGCTTCCTGATCCCCCTGGATCCCTACATGGACAACGAGCTCAAGCCCACCGCCGACAAAATCGGCAACATCATGAACAACGGCAAGATCAACGGCTCCGTCTACATGGTTCCCCGCTACTTCGGCACTGTTCTGGACTGGAAGTTCATCTATAATAACGATCTGGTCAAGGATGTGTACGACATGTCCAAGGTCCACGATATGGACACCCTGGAGGAGTGCCTGGCGGCTCTGAAAACCGCGTATCCCGACGAGCACTTCCTGGTCTACACGGATCAGTTCTATCAGATCAACAAGTTCATGACCCACACCGCCCAGATCGGCACCTACACCGCCACCGAGGGCGACAGCACCAATCTGGTGAACTTCTACGCCACCGACGCGTACCACACCGCCTGCCAGAAGGCTTATGAGTTCCGCCAGAAGGGCTATTGCGATCCCGAGGGCTCCGCCAACACGCTGACCCACGACGAGGCCGTCATGTCCGGCTCCTCCAAGGGCGTCATCATGGGCCACTCCGCGGACGCCTCCTCCATCGGCGACATGTTCGACAAGATGAACTACTACGGCGCCGACTTTGAGGCCGTGACCATCGCCATCGGGGATCTGACCAACGACGGCTGCGGCATCGGCATCTCCTACAGCTGCAAGAACCCCAGCGCCGCCGCCCGGTTCATCAACCTGCTTTACTGCGACGAGTTCATCTGGAACACCCTGATCTACGGCGCAGAGGGCCAGGACTACGTCTGGAACGAGGATCACACGGTCTGCAATTACCCCGAGGGCATGGACGCCAACACCATTCCCTATAACTGCATGTACAGCTGCGGCATCATCGGCAACGGTTTCCAGGGCCTGCCCTTTGAGAATTCCAACACCGGTTCCTCCAGCGAGTACGGCATGGAGCTGATGAGCAAGGCCTGGGAGCCCCCGCTCTATGGCTTTACGCCCAGCAACGCCAACGTTCTCAACGAATCCGCCGCCGTGGCCAACGTGGTCAGCCAGTACGAGGACGTGCTGAACTTCGGCGACGTTGATCCGGACGCGGGCACGTATGAGCAGTTCCTGAAGGATCTGGAGGCCGCGGGCATCAACACCATCATTGCCGATTATCAGACGCAGGCTGACGCCTGGCTGGCGGCAAACAAGTAATTCCACACCCATCCTGTGCGGGAGGAGCAATCCTCCCGCATTTTGGAGTTTCTGAGCGGCGGGTGGATTTTTTGAAGAAAGGCGCGAAAAATAATCTTCCGCAGGAAAAAAGTCTTCGCTATAATAGCATCATCTGAGACGAAAACCAGGGTACGCTGGTTTTCGTCCGGTGAGCCGGAG
>OFHB01002078.1_pt1 | contig 10856 bp, 6 predicted proteins | sample 1521881 | NCBI WGS metagenome assembly OFHB01 (sample SAMEA3504090, study PRJEB24116) | mouse gut metagenome | biome: mouse gut; feature: mouse-associated habitat; material: faeces | place: Denmark | collected 2011
ATCCTCCGGATCGACTGCCTCCTCTGAAAGTACCACCTTAGTAATTTCCTTTTTGCCGCTCACAACAACCTCTACGGCGCCTCCGCCTGCTTTTGCACTGAATTCTTTGGTTTCAAGCTCTTTTTGGCTTTCCTCCATCTGGCGCTGCATACGCTGTGCCTGCTTCATCAAATTGCTCATGTTTCCAGGCATTCCTCCTGGAAATCCTCCTCTTTTTGCCATTGCTATTCTCCTTTTTATATTATGCACGCTCGGAATCTTCTCGCAATATCACACAAAAAGACTCCAGAAGTACATTATTCCTAAACTATTTTTATTCTTCTATTTCTACATCCATGTTAATAACTTTCGCAAGGTCAATATAATTTTCCTCAAACGGACTTCCTTTTGCAATGCTTTGTATCTGCACGCAAGCCTCTTTTTGCAAGAAATTTGATATCAGTTCCTCAACATATTTGTGGTGTGCTTCACTCTTTAAACAATCAGATGCCACCCCATCCTCCACAACAACGATAAGCTGATTGTCGCCTCCTAAACTTAACCAGGCGTTTTTGAGATGTGTTCTCAATGGCTGCCCCGTCCCTGACACAATTCCTGCCCAATTGGACACGATCTTCCTGATATCCTCTGGAATTGCTTTGGGAATTTCTACTTTTGGCACGGTTGGAGTTGCCTCAGAAACCGGAACAATTGCAGGAGCTGCCTGCACAATTCCTTTTTCTATTTTTTGTTCTAAGTCCTTTATGCGTGCTACAACTGCATCATTGGAAGTTTCCATTGCGGGTCTGCAAATTTTTATAAGCGTCATTTCGATAAGAATACGCTTTTGTGTTGCATATTTTATCTGTCCTGAAAGCTCTGAGAAAATACGGATGTAACGCATTATTTCCTCTGTCTCCATCGGCTCTGCTGACGCTTTTAGACGCGCAAGATTATCACTGGAAACATCAATGACATCTTCAATATTGCCTTCAGAAGTTTTTGCAAGCAGCAAATTTCTAAGATACCAGGTGATATCTGAAACAAACTGCGTTAATTCCCGACCTTGCATGACAACTTCTTCAAGCAGCGAAATACATCCCGAAACATCTCGTGCCTCCATCAAATCCAAAAGCCGCGCAAACACTTCTGTATCTACTGCCCCTAGCACATTTAAAACTTTGTCATAGGTAAGCTCTTCTCCAAAATGAAACGCAATACACTGATCCAAAAGGCTTAGCGCATCTCGCATAGAACCATCTGCTGTTTTTGCAATATATTTCAGTGCCCGTTCTTCTGCCAAAACGGATTCCTTGTCCATCAGTTCTCGCAATCGATTGGAAATTGTCTCTATTGTAATTCGCCGAAAATCATATCGCTGGCAGCGCGAAAGAATTGTGATTGGTATTTTGTGCACTTCTGTTGTCGCTAAAATAAATATTACATATGACGGCGGCTCCTCTAATGTTTTTAAAAGTGCATTGAACGCAGATGTTGAAAGCATATGCACTTCATCAATGATATAAACCTTATATTTGCCTTCAACCGGCGAGTATGACACCTCATCAACAATCTCACGGATATCATCCACACTGTTATTCGATGCCGCATCCAACTCATGAATGTTCAGCGAACGACCGGCATTAAAAGCCTTGCACGACTCACATTCATTGCAAGGTTCCGCATTCGGTTGTAAATTCATACAATTGATTGTCTTCGCAAAAATACGGGCACAAGTGGTTTTACCTACTCCTCGCGGACCGGTAAACAAATAAGCCTGAGCCAACTGATGATTCACAATGGCATTCCTCAGTGTAGAGGTAATGGCCAACTGCCCCACCACCGTATCAAAACTTGCAGGTCTGTATTTTCGCGCCGAAACAATAAAATTCTCCATAAACAATCAATGATATACCTAAACGACGGAGTTGTTCCGTCCGGACTGTAAAAATAGCAAGCTTTGAGCGTATTCGCAAATTCTTCATTCCATTTTTGTGGATTTTCTTACCAAAAAGCCGACAGAAATAGCAAAACAACACTATGAATAACTATACTGAGTATCCAAAATGAAAAGTCCGGCTGCGGTTGTAGCCGGACTTTTTCAGTCTCAAATTATATTGTAAACTATTTCACTTTCTCCAGCATCTCTTCATACGACTGGCAGTAATATTCCATGATAGGCATTGTTTTGTCGCCCACCGTCATTGTTCTGCCGGAAGTATCTTTTTTACCTTTCAACACCTTTACACGCTCTTGCAAAAGAGCAGCAAATTTCTTGCGGTCACCGATATTATTCCATCCCTCCTTACCCTGTCCGTAAAACAATGAACTACATGCATAATATACCTGATCTTCTATCATACGGCTGAAATGACTGTACGTCACCAAAGCTTCCAAAAGCGATGCCCATTCTTTAGTACCGATTGTTCCGTCTACTAAGGCTGCGGCGCGAATACCATCCGCCTCCGGCACTCCGCATTTTTTCATAAGGGCATAATAGGCTTCCAGACCGGCAGCATCATATCCTGCAATTTTCTTGGCTTCCCGCTTGAGAAATTTCCTGGTCCCTGCCTCCCACACTTTCTCCAAATGCAGGCCGGCTTTCTCGCCGTAACGTTTCACTAATTCCGCCTTACGGGCATATACAGGACGGAACACAACATAATCAGGAGTAACGTAAGTACAAAACATCCGATATACATTGGTATCCGTAAACACAGCGTCCGTTTTATCTTTCAAAAAATCGTCAGCTACAGTACGCACAGTTCCCGACATGGCAGCATCGTCCAGCAACGATAGGTAATCGCGGATAAACTCCAAAGAGCGTTCTCCTGCCGCATAGCGTTTGTTCATATCCGTCAGACCGTCTCCTTTCACACCGTTCTCTGCAAAGTCTATCAATTCATCCACACTCAGATAACCGGCATGGCGGCACAACAACTCACCCGCCGCATTCAACACCAGCAAGGTAGGGTAAGCGTTCACATCATACTTTTTCCGTATTTCTACGCCTTCCCCTTTCTCCATGTCTATTTTCACCGATACGAAACGGGGATTGAAATAATTGCCCGCTTTCTCCTGAACAAATTCTTTGGACGCCATCAATTTGCAAGGACCGCACCAACTGGTGTAACAGTCCATAAATACCAATTTGTTTTCAGCTTTGGCAGCCGTCAGTGCTTTGATAAAACCGCCTTCACGGAAGTTAATCTGTGCCACAAGAGGCAAAGCCATGACAATTACCAATACAAACAAAACTATTCTTTTCATCTTACAATAATTTAATCATTCTAAACCGCCCTTTATCAATAAGGGAAAGTCGGAGACATCGAATCCGGATATAAAAATGCGTATAAATTAGGAGACATCGGAGAATAATCCGACATCGGAACGGCATAGCATAACTTTTTCAAAATTCCTGTTCCTTCAAATGTATGCTTGGGTTCTCCGAAAGGCTTCCCCCCCTGCATTTCATACATCACTACGGTGTATTTTCCTCCATTCTGAACTCCTATTACTAAATAATCAAAAGCTGCTTCATAAAAAAGATTGGACATATAAGTAACCGTTCCGGCCGGCAGGGAAGCCACCGACAAAGCAGTTTCCACTTTTTCCTTCATACTATAGCGATACAATTGGTTATCCTTCACCGAATAAATAAAACTCCCTCTCAATCCTTTACCGGCAATGACAGCAGCCGAAGCAAGTTTCTCGGCATCCAGCCGGCGGACTTCGGAAATGGTCTCCTTTCCCAAAATTACCAAATAACGTCCGTCATCTTTCACATCAAACAGATACCAGACAGCATTATCCCCTGAATTCCAGTTCCAGCCGGTAGCAATTGCCTCAGCCTTCTCAAAAGGAACGCGTACTCCGGCATAACCATCTTTATATCCGATTTCACGTCCGTCTGTACACATCAGACAATGTTTACTTTCACTCCAATAAGACAATTCCCTTCCGTTAAAAGCCTGAACAAAAGTACTGCCTCCGCAACCTTCAGGCGTAACCAATTTGCCCGTAGCATACTCACTGGCAAAAAAACCACCGCCAACACTTTCATAACAAATTCCTTTATTGGAAAAATAGTGATTATACTCTCCTGTCGTTGCCATAGCATAAGGAATTTCATCTTCTTCCATCGTAGCATAAAACAAACTGCTACGGTCAAACATCAGCGACATATCTACCGTATTGTATACGGCAAAATTATTTTCCCCATATGCTAAAAACATGCCGGTAGCATACGTAGAAGTTGCCGTCTCCGAATCCATATGAATTTTTTTATACACCGGATTCATGTTACGCGGCTTCCCGTTCAACGGCGCGCCATAATTTTCAGTCAACAAATCATTCAGTGTCACCGTGTCCCTGTAATTATAAAAATCCAATTCAGTATTGCCTTCTGCCGTTTCTTTCAACGCATAGAAACCATTGGAGAAGGCGGAAGTCACGTCTAAAGAAAATTCAACCAAACCAAAATAGCCCGTTTCCTTATGTGTAGCCTCACAGATAACCGAATATTTACCGATTTTCAGTTCGACAGGGTAAGCCAGCTTTTTCCCTTCCCAGATTTTATTCTTCCGGTACTCGCCTTTTTGCCCGAACTGTCCGCCATAAATATACCAGTTAAACAACAATTCATCATCTGCAAATCCTTCCACCACCGGAGTCAGTTCCAATACTGAACTAAAAGCCACTGCCGAAGTGTCCTGAGGCAAGCCTTCCACCTTAATCTCATGTGCCCGGTTCGCCTCTGTCGCTACTGTGCTGTCGTCATCGAAACAACCGCTCAAACATGCCATCAGACATAAACATAAAAGCCATATATATTTTCTCATATCCGTTCTATTTTAAGTCGATTAATAACCATTCGCCACCGGAGTAAAATCCACCGGACCGTCTGCTTCTTCCCAGACTTTTCCAATTTCCGGATTTGCCAAACGTTCCTCATTTTCCTCTTCTAAACGCTCTGCAAACCATTGGCCCAAGTAAGCAATGTAAGCTTCATCCTTCGGAGCGAAATACCCCTGAAAATATTCATAAAAAAGGGTACTGATATATTCATCATCCCAGGGTTTCTCCGTCCATTTTATCATTAATTCATGTTTTTGCGGTCCGTAAGTACCGAAATAAGAACTTAAAGAAAACTTATCCCATGCTTCCGGTTTCGTGAGACGGTCAGAAATAGTCAGCGTGTAGGTCGCAAACTCCGGATAGCCGGCCTTGAACCACCCATTGTCCCTGAATGTAATTTTCAACACAACATCCCCCTCCGCTTCCAATGATGCATCACGGAGTACCACTACCGGCACCTTCACAGCCGCCGAATCGCCCGGGACCTGGTACAATGCAGCCAGCGATGGCTCATCAAAAGCCACGTAGTGTTTGCCGGCAACGGCATTGACAACCCCCTGCGTCGTATCCTCTACCTGCATCAAAGCAAGCGGCCGGCTATCTGCAGAAAGTTTACCCATAGTATTCACCCTCAGCCAGACAGTATCTCTCATCTGTCCTTCCGCAGAATTCAATTTAAAGGAATGGCTTCCTCTTCCCATTCCATCCTTCACACCAGCCGTTGTCAGGCCATCCCCATAATGGAAGGTCAGCATACACTCCTCATCCGAAAATTTCGGGAGCTCTTTTTCACAAGCAGTTGCCAGCAACACCAAACCTCCCGCATATAATAAATTTGAAAGTTTCATAACAATACGTCTCATGGATTAAGGATTAAACTCTGTATTTACACAACTCCAAAGCACATACACCTCATCGGTGATTTCATCATCACACCATAACATTCTCGAAGCTCCGGCACGCTTATAGGCATAAAACATTTGCCCTTCGGCAAAAAATTCCCTGCGATACTCCGGCAGCAAGACCTCCGTCCGGTTGGTCTGAGCATCAAACACCTCATGATTCAATGCTACACCACATCCGTATAACAAATAATCCGCATACAAACTGTTGGCTTCCTCCACATCGGCAGTCGTTTCTATAGCTATCAGATACACTTCAGACATTCGCAACATCGGAATAATTTGATAATATAAAGCCAAATCTTCTGCATCATCGGCAAAATAATATTTCTTGATGGCAGCAAATCCCGAATTGCCATAACTTTTCAAATTCTTGTTCCATCCGGTCGTGTATCTTGTATCCAAATCTTTGTTCTCCGGAAACAGTTCATTTAAACAATCCAAAGTAGTATACAAATTATCAGCACGAGCATCCACATCAGCTCCGCCGATTAATATTTTGGCAACTGTCTTGACGTCATATTTGCTCAGGTAGAAAAGACATTCATTCGGACAAGCATGATAACCGGCAGTGCGGTCCTCATCGCCGGCCAGCTCCATCACAGGGAATCCATCGGCATCGGTAGCATCGATTACTGCCTTTGCCGCAAGATATGCCTCCTCTTTCTGTCCTAAGTAAAGATAAGCCCGCGCCTGCAATGCCTTTACCGCCCAGTAATTCAGGCGAGACTGGCGGTATCCCATATAGGTGTCGTCCAGTTCTATATTGGCCGGATTATTCAAATCCTCAAATGCATAACTGAAAATAGGATCATTATCCTTTAGCAAAGATTCTGCTTTCTTCAAATCAGACAATAGTTTTTCTGCATAACTGTCAAAATCATACCGCACAATCCGGTCGTTAAATGCCGTCACCTCAGAATAAGGCAGACTGACTTTCCCGCCATTCCCGTTAGGTACGTCACCAAACAAACGGAGCACATCCAACTGGCAATAGGCACGGATAGCATACGCCTCCCCCATAATCACCGACCGCGTAGCCTCATCGGGAAATGCTTCTGCATTCGTCTCGGCATTCGCAATGATTTTATTGGCCTGTACAATAACATTGAACAATTTCGAGTAAATGGTTTGTACCGCTTTCCGCACCTTATCCTGCTTATAATCATGCATCTTTAAATAATAATTCACCGATTGGTCGCCATAGGACTCTTCTTTGACATACCACAAACCGGCCAACAATTCAATGTCGCTCATTGTCAGCTTTTGTCCGTACACATCCGTATTTCCCATAGCCATATAACATCCGGTCAGGGCCGTACAAAATCCCCGGTAAGAAGAAAATTGTTCTTTTTCCTTTTGCTCCGTTTCAGGATTCACGTCCAACCAATCGTTACACGAAATGAACAGGATTCCCAAAACCGCATATAACAATATGAATCTATATTTGCTCATATCTTTCAAGTTTTGTTGGTTTATCAAAATAAGAACTTAATACTCCCTTGTACATTACGGGCAAACGGATAGGTAATACCCCGTTCCATCTTCACTGTCGACCAATACCACAAATCAGAAATATTCACACCGAATGTAACGGAAGTTGCACGCAGGCTTTTTCTTACCCAATCGTTGTCCCACTTCCATTGTATGCTGGCGGATTGTAATTCCAATACTTTATCGCTCATCACAAAACGGGAGGTTGCCCGGGTTTCTATCCCGTTATACCCTTTGAATGACACAATATCGCCGGGTTTCTGCCAGCGTTCGTACAAAGCCCGTGCATCCACATTCTGTCCCATTAGAGTGGTACGATCTACTTCAACCCGGTCAACAATAGTCTGGTTATATACTTTACCTCCCCAATGGAAACCCATTGAAAGATTAAAAGTCAATCCTTTCCACATAAACATCGTACTGGCTATGCCCCGGTATCTCGGATCGGATTGCCCGACATATACTTTGTCCGATGCCTTCCAGATATCGGTACGGTTGCCATTTTTATCCAAAAAGATTTCCTTTCCGTTACTCGGGTCTATACCCAAAGAACGCACCACATAAATTCCGTTCTGCGGACGGCCTTCATAAAAAAGGTTAGACACATCCACATCTTCCTGTAAATAAGACTCAGTCTGTTTTTTTATGGCCTCTGACAATTTAGAGACATAATTTTTATTATAGCTCAATTGCCCGCTAACCAACCAATTAATGTCCCGTTCCGCATTACGTATGACATAAACACTGGCAGAAGCCTCCCAACCTTTGTTCTTCACCTCCCCGACATTGTCTACATACGAAGGGAATCCCATTGAATGGGGCATATCCATATTAGAAAGCAGATTATTGGTCTTTTTGCTGTAAACGTTGAATTCTCCCTTGAAACGATTGTTCCAACACCCGAATTCCACTCCGAAATTAAATTCGTCCGTCTTCTGCCAGGTCAGATAGGGATTGCCTAATCCCTGCAATTCGGCCCCTGTCCAGTTCATATAATAATTATCGGTAAGAAATTTATAAAGCGTATTCGCACCGGCAGAACCTTGCTGAGTTCCGGTTTGCCCGTAGGAAGCTTTCAGACGCAGGACGTTGGCAAAAAAACCATCCATAAAATTCTCGTTGTGCAAATTCCACCCGATACCGGAACTCCAGAACGGAGCATATTTCTTTTCACTTCCGAAAGTGGAACTACCATCAACACGCGCTGAAAAATCCGCATAATAACGATTGTTGTAAATGTAATTCACGTTGCCCGTAAGTCCTAAACGACGGGATTTTGCCTGATTTCCCGTAGGACCTCCGTCCTTTGCATACTGCCGGGCAGTTGCCAGGAAATTAACTTTCTCTTCCGTGAAACCTTCTGCTGCAATATTATAAGTATAACTACTCTTCCCCTCCAGCGCATAATCCACTCCTACATATACCTGATGCTTGTCAGCAAACGTTCTGGAATATGAAACAGTGATATTACCGCTGTACGTGTTACTTCTGCCAGTGGTATAATCATACGTTCCGCGCCGCAGAAATCCCTCTCCCGACTGATAATATTCATCATCTGTAAATTTGGAATGCTCCGCAGGCAAAAATTTATCGGCCGTATTGTCAGTGGCTGAGATTCCCACTTGTCCGCGAACAATAAAACCCGTCAAAGGTTGCCATTCAATCGAGAAATTGTTGGTCAATGTCCGGTAATTAGCCTTGTCGAAACTGTTCAGGGTAGCATCATACAATGGATTCTGGTACCCCGTATAATTTGCATGAAAACCATCAAACATCCGAATCAATTTGCCATTTTCATCATAAGGAGCGTTATAGGGCTGTTGTTTCACATAATCGCTGAAATTGCCGTATTTACTCTCCCGGCTTTTAGTCACTCCGTAAGAAGCATAATTCTTGAAAGTGATGTTTTTCACCTTATACATCAATGTCAAAGAACCGTTGAATGCCTTTCGCCAGGAATCTTTCATGGCACCGCGTGTATCTTTGTAACCGGCAGTGGCACTCCAGCGGAATTCTTCACAACCCCCTTCCAAACGCAAATTGTAATGAGAACCTACACCTGTCTGCAAAGGTTTTCCCAACCAATCGGTATCCGTTCCGGCAGCAATTTCCCTCAAACGCTTGGAATAAGCCTCCTTAAACCAGACATCATTACTCGGCGACTCACTTTTATACAAACCAAAATCCCATTCCAACTGTAACTTCTCGGCAGCATTGAGCATGTTGTACGAAGTCAGGTCCGGAATTTCAAGGTCCATCCCAACCTCGGCACTCACCCGCAACTTTCCCACTTCCGGCTGTCTGGTCACCACGACAATAACCCCATTGGAACCACGCGACCCGTAAATAGCCGTAGCTGCCGCATCTTTCAGAATATTAATGGATTCTATCTCCTCGTCATTGTAGTCCATCAAACGTTCCAAAGCAATTTCAAAACCGTCCAGAATAATCAACGGTGTATTTACAGAATTATTGGCATCCTGATTATACTCCGCCACATCCATCGGCAGGGAAGAATTACCCCGGATATTGATTTGCGGCAAATTGTTCGGATTACTTCCGTTCAGATTGTCCACCGCCATGTTGATAGATACATCTATATTTTTCAATGTTTGCAACAAATTTTGCCCTTTGTACACTTTCAGGTCTTCTTTAGACACAGAAGTCACAGCACCGGTATAACTCTCTTTGGCCTTTTTAAAGATACCCGTTACCACCACTTCGTCCATTTCTGTGGCATCTTCTTCCATAATCACCGTCAAAGATTTCGCGTCATTCACTTTGATTTCTTTGGTTTTCATTCCAACAAACGAAAAAACCAGAATATGTTCCATATTTTCCGGCAAAGTCAACTGAAAATGTCCATCCGCTCCGGTCACAACCCCTAATTGAGTTCCTTTCAATAAAATCGTCACTCCGGGCAAAGGCATTCCGCCCTTATCCGTTACAATGCCGGTCAACGTAAGTTCCTTACCTGCCATTCCGGGAAAAGACAATTTCGGAGAAATAACAATGACGTCATCCTCCAGCCGATACCATAAACCGGTATTTTTCAAACACACTCCCAGAATATCATTCAAATCCCGGTCTTCAGCCTCTACGCTAACCTTGCCTACATGCCGGAGCTCATTGCTGCTATACATGAACTCATAACCGGACAACCGGGTTATCTCCTGAAAAATTTCCGGCAAAGTCTTATTTTTCGCTTCCAGGCTGAAACGGGTCTGCGAATGCGTCCGGGCTGAAACCGTTGACAATCCCAGAATCAGCAAACAAATACAAATTTTCATAGTTAAATACATTTTCCGAACAATATCAGGCCACGACCCGACATCTAAATCTCGATTTTTTTTCATAAATTTGTTTTGTTAAAATTAATAATTGCCATTTGCACAATGGCGTTAATAATTCTTTCCCGGGAAGATGCTGCACACATCTTCCTGTTTTTATTATTCAGCAAATACTTCAATCACACGTCCGTCCTGCACAAAACGGATATGCGTCGTGAGTTCCAGTTTATTTAATACCTGCTCCAATTCCCGGTACTTCGGTAAATTCCCGGTAAAACGGATTTCCCGAACCTCCGGATTACGGAGAATAAATTCAACATCATACCAACGTCCT
>OFHB01002083.1_pt1 | contig 10835 bp, 7 predicted proteins | sample 1521881 | NCBI WGS metagenome assembly OFHB01 (sample SAMEA3504090, study PRJEB24116) | mouse gut metagenome | biome: mouse gut; feature: mouse-associated habitat; material: faeces | place: Denmark | collected 2011
CCCATCCCGGGGCGGTTCAAGGACTATATCGCCATGCCGAAAGCGAATATGTACCAGTCCCTGCACACCACTTTGATCGGCAGTTCGGGACAGCCCTTTGAGATACAGATCCGCACTTTTGAGATGCACAAGGCGGCGGAATACGGCATTGCCGCCCACTGGAAATACAAGGAGGCCTCTGACGGCAAGAAGGTGGCGGCCCAGGAGGAGGAGAAGCTGGTGTGGCTGCGCCAGATTCTGGAATGGCAGCGGGACATGTCGGACAACCGTGAGTTCATGAAGCTTTTGAAGAACGACCTGGATTTGTTTTCCGACAATGTATACTGCTTCACGCCCACCGGGGAGGTGAAGAACCTGCCCGCAGGCTCCACGACAATCGATTTTGCCTACAGCATCCATTCCGCGGTGGGCAACAAGATGGTGGGCGCCAGGGTGAACGACAAGCTGGTGACCATCGATTATGAAATCAAGAACGGGGACAGGATAGAGATCATCACTTCCCAGAATTCCAAGGGCCCCAGCCGGGACTGGCTGAACGTGGTGAAGAGCACCCAGGCCAAGAACAAGATCAACCAGTGGTTCAAGAGCGAGCTGAAGGAAGACAATATCGTCAAGGGCAAGGAGCTGCTGAACAGTTATTGCAAGGCCAGGGGCGTGAACCTTTCCGAGCTGCTGAAGAATGACTACACAAGCGCGGTCATGCGGAAATACGGGTTCCGGGACTGGGATTCCGTGCTGGCCGCCATAGGCCACGGCGCTTTGAAAGAGGGCCAGGTGGTCAACAAGATGCAGGATCTCTATGACAGGGACCACAAGAAGGAGCTGACCAACGAGGAGGTCCTGGCTGCCATCGCGGAGAGCGGCGCGCAGTCCGCCGCGAAGCCGGCCACCATGAAGGCCAAGAGCGGCATCGTGGTGCGTGGGATAGCGGATTTGTCGGTCCGTTTCTCCAAGTGCTGCTCGCCGGTGCCCGGAGATGAGATCGTGGGGTTCGTCACCAGAGGGCGGGGCATCTCCATCCATCGGACGGACTGCGTGAACATGATGAACCTGCCGGAGATTGAGCGGGCGCGCATCATCGACGCGGAGTGGCAGGCGCCGGAGGACGCCACGGAGAAATATGTGGCGGAGATCCTCATCTATGCCAACAACCGCAACGGGCTGCTGGCGGATATCACCAGGGCGCTGACGGAGCGCAATATCGGCATCCTTTCGCTGAACACCAGGATCAGCAGGCAGGATCTGGCAACGCTGCAGATGTCCTTCGAGGTGGAGAGCAGAGAGGAATTGACCAGGGTGGTCGATAAAATCCGGGGCATTGAAAGCGTCATAGACATCGAGAGGGCTACAGGTTAGGAGGCTGAAAAGGATGGCTGAAATCAAGATAGGGCGTATGGTGCTGGGTGTGTGCCAGACCAATTGCTATTTTCTGTATCGTGAGGGGGAACATGGGGCAATCGTGGTGGATCCTGCAGACAAGGGCGCGAACATTTACGGGGCCTTGCAGAAGAACGGGTTCCGGGTGGAAGGGATTCTGCTGACCCACGGTCATTTTGACCATATCTGGGGCCTGGACGCTCTGCGGGATGCCGCCAACGCGGCTGCGGAGTGCGACGGCAGGCCGCCGGTGCAGGTCTATGCCGGCGAGGGGGAGCGCGAGCTTCTGGGGAGCGCCCGGCTGAACGTGTCCGGACAGGCGGGAAGGGCCTGCGAGACCTATGCGGATGTGTACGTGGAGGACGGGGAGGAGATCACGCTGGCGGGAATGACCTGCAGAGTCATCGCCACGCCGGGCCACACCGGAGGGTGGTGCTGCTATTATTTCCAGGAGGCCGGAATTCTGGTGTCCGGGGACACTCTGTTTGCAGGTTCCGTGGGCAGGACGGATTTCCCCACCGGAAGCATGGGCACTCTGGTCCGGTCCATCAAGGAGAAGCTCTTTGTGCTGCCGGAGGATACAAGGGTTTATCCCGGCCACGGGGAGAGTACCACCATCGGAGACGAGAAGAAAAATAACCCCTTCTGCGGTTAAGGTACAGGAGGATGCCGGATTTGGAGGACAGAAGCAGCAGGGCCCATCTTGTGATGGATGAGGTTCGGAAGGTGATCATTGGGAAGGATGACTGTATCCGCCGTTCTGGCCGGGGGAAATGTGCTCCTGGAGGATGTGCCGGGGGTGGGCAAGACGGAGATGGCCATGGCTTTTTCTCAGGCAATGGGCCTGAAGTCCAACAGGATTCAGTTCACCCCGGATGTGATGCCGGCGGATATTACAGGTTTTACCATGTACCAGAAGGAGACGGGGAAGTTTGTGTACCATCCGGGGGCGGTGATGTGCAACCTGCTGCTGGCGGATGAGATCAACAGAACTTCTCCCAAGACCCAGTCGGCGCTCCTGGAGGTGATGGAAGAGGGAAATGTGACGGTAGACGGTGTCACCAGAAAGGTGCCCCGTCCTTTTGTCGTGATGGCAACTCAGAACCCTGTGGGATCCTTCGGCACCCAGAGGCTGCCGGAGGCGCAGATGGATCGGTTTCTGATCTGTATCAGCATGGGCTATCCCAGCCTGGAGGACGAGATCCTGATGCTGAAGAGCCGCAGCCAGGGGAGGCCCATGGAAGAACTGGGGGCTGTCATTGACGGGGAAGAACTGCTCGAGATGCAGCGGGAAGTGGAGAATGTCTTTATTCATGACAATGTGTACAAATACATGGCTCTGCTCTCCTCTGCCAGCAGGGAGCATGAGCTGCTGGATCTGGGGCTGAGTCCCCGGGGCACGCTGGCCCTGGGAAAGATGGCCAGGGCCTATGCCTATCTGCAGGGGCGCAGTTATGTGTCCCCCAAGGATGTGAAAATGGCCCTGAGGGACGTGGGCGCCCACCGGGTCAGGACAAGCCAGAAGGCCAGAATGAGCGGAAAGAGGTCTGTGGATGTTCTGGAGGAAGTGCTGGCGCGGGTGAGGGCTCCCAGGATGGGGGAGGCCTGAGAGATGTGGAACAGAAGATTGTGTTTTCTGCTGCTTCTGGGAGAGGGTGTATACCTGGGAATGCTCTATAACTATCAGGGGATTCGGCTGATGCTGTGTTTTCTGATTTTCCTGCCCCTGGTCTGCCTGCTGCTTCTGCTGCTTTCCTGGCCTGCCTGCAGGGTGGTTCTGAGGACGGGGCAGGATGTAATCACCCGGGGAGAGCAGGTGGAAGTCCGGGTGGCGGTGGAGAACCGGGGGCTGTTCCCGGTGTCCCGGGTGCTTGTGTGTGTCCGGTGGAAGGCTCCCGGCCAGAAGGAAGTCAGGATGAAGCGGTGGATCTGCGGTCTGGGACGGGGCTGCAGGGGGGAAGCTGTCTTTGCCCTGTCCCCGCAGCACTGCGGTCAGGCCCGATTTCGGGTGTCCAGGGTTCGGGTCTACGATTATCTGGCACTGTTCTGTCTGCCCGGGAAAGTTTTTTTGGAGGGAAGATTTTTTGAGAGAAGGTGTTCCGGGAATCAGGAGCTGTGTATTGCGCCCAGAGTGGACCCTGTCTCCCGGGAGGAGAAGGAGCTGCTGACCCAGGCGGTGATGTCGGGAACGAAGAACCGTTTTTCCATAGACGGCGCCAGGCATTTCCTGGACGGGAGGATGGCCGGGAGGAAGGAGCTGGAGCTCCGGGAGCAGAGGGTGGCGGACAGGGAGGAAGCCATGCTCTTTGCCGCGGCTGTGATGTATTCCGGCATCGAGGAATTTCCTTACACGGTGGAATTGATGGATGGCTATGTGGAGACGGACATCGCCAGGATGACCAATCTGAAGATCAGGAGACGATAGAGGTATCATATGGGGGAATTTGACTTTCTGGAGAACATGAAGGACGAGGAAGAGCTTCTGTTTAAGAGATGCATCCGGAAGCTGCTGGACGCCACTTTTATCATAGAGGACAGGGACGAAAGGCTGTACCAGTATCTTTCGGTGGAGTCCAACTGCTATGACGTCTCTGCGTTCCTGCGCAAGATAGGGTATGACGTGGTGGTGGAGGACAAGCTGAAGGTGGCCATGCTGGTGCAGAACGAGGCGGATCTGGATACGGTGGGGATCAAGCGCAGCAATCTGGTGGTCTTCGACGGAAAACAGGTGCAGATGCTTCTGGCGCTGTGGCTGCTCTATCTGGAGAAGGTGGGCTTTTCGGAGGAAATCTATGTGACAGTGGGCGACGTGATCGATAAGTGTAAGGTGTACGGGATAGAACCGGCGCCCACGGAGTTCCGGGCGGCGTTCAAGCTGTTCAAGCGGTTCAGCCTACTGGCCTGGGATGAGAACGACACAAAGGAGGACAGCAAGGTGAAGCTCTATCCCTCCCTGCAGTTCTGCATGGATATCCCCCAGCTGAAGCAGGTGATGCGGGAGTATCTTCCGGAGGGCAGATTCGACCCGGCGGAAACGGAAGCCGGGGAAGAGGGAGAGGACGCGGAAAGGGATGCGGAGGATTTTCAGGAAGCCTTCGACTGAAAAGGATTGGGCGGAGGAGCATGGAACCGCTCTAAAAGAGTTCCTGAAAACAGCGGGATATGCGGCCTGGAGAGTCCGAGAGGATACCAGGATGGAAAATACGGAGAAATACGGCAAGAGGGTAGCAGGATGGCAAAGGTAGCGCTGACGAATATATATCTGGTGAACTGGTACGGCTTTATCAATACGAAGATCCCCATTGGGCGGGATCTTACTTTGATTACGGGGGAGAACGAGTGCGGGAAGTCCACGATCCTGGACGCAATGAAATATGCCTTTACCGGGGACGTGGAATTCAATAAATCCTCCAGCTCCCAAAATGTGGGGGGCAGCAGAAGGACGCTGTCCTCCTACACCCGCTGTCTGATAGACCCCAGCGCCGGGATTTATTCCAGGCCGGCGGAGCGGATGCCGAATGTGTACAGCCATATCTCGCTGGAATACCATGACGAGCTGAATGAGGATTTCTTTGTGTTGGGAGTGGTGCTGGAGACCAATTCCAGCAATAATGTGTCCTCCTACTGGTATGCGGCGGAACATACCTCCATGGAACAGATGCAGTATGTGTACCGGGAAGAGGGCGTGGTGAAGCCCTATGATTACCAGGGGTTCCAGCGCGCCCACAGGATACCGGTCATGTCCCAGAGGGAGGCCATGGTGAAATTCATGAACATGACAGGCCTGAAGCTGTCCTCCGGGGAGATCAGGAAATTCCAGAGAAAGCTCCGCAGCATCATGACCTACAATCCCGCGGCCAAGATCCAGCAGTTCATCAAGGAATCCGTGCTGGAAGCCAAAGACATCAATTTCGACAAACTCCGGGACGCCAAGAATTACATAGAGAAGATGAACCAGACCCTGGAACTGATCAAAGTGGAGCTGGAAGCCCTGGAGGGTATCCTGAGGGATTTTGAGAGATACGAAGCCGTGAAGACCAGGCTGATCGTGGACGACGGAAAGCAGATCTATAAAAATATTTTGAGACTCAAAAAATCCATCGGGGAGACCCAGGATCAGATTGCCGGAAAGAAAGGGGAGATCGGGCACCTGGAGGAGACCATCGGGGAAAAGGAAAGGGAGAAAGACCGGGCGGAGACCGGGCTTTTGAAGGCCAAGAGCAACCTCAACGAGCTGGACTGCTCAAAGGCCATCGAGGAAGAGGAAGAGAACCGGAGAAGGCTGCAGGCGAAACTGGACGGGCTGGAGCAGGCCAGGGGAGAGCTGTCCGCCTTTCAGGAACAGGTGAAGGAGATGCTCCGCACATTGGGCAGCCTGGGGGCGGAGACCGGGGATGAGGAGATCCTGACGGGGCTTACCCTGGCGGATTTTTCCTACGGGGAGAAAAAGAACGCTTCGGACAGGCTGAAGAGGGCGCTGTCCGCCCAGAGGGACGGCCTGACGGAGCAGAGGGTGGAGATCCGGGGCAGGCTGAAGGCGGTGCAGGAAGAGCTGATCCATTATAAAAAAGTGGCGGAGGACTGCGAGAAGAACAGGCTGGATTATTCCCATGTGCCGGAACAGGCGGAACTGATCCGGGAGATCAACCGGGAATTCCAGAACCGGAACATCCCTGCCCGGGCCATGTTCTCCTGTGAGTATGTGGTGAAGGTGGAGGACGAGGAGTGGAGGGCCGTGATCGAGACCTTCCTGGGAATCCACAGATACAGCATCCTGGTGGAGCCGGAGTGGTTCGATATCGCTGACCAGGTGCTGGACAGATCTTCCCACAAATACGTGGAGCTGGTGAACACCCGGCTGCTGGCGGGGAAGAAGGTCAAGCATTACGAGGACGCCGTGGTGAATAAGCTCCTGATCAAGAACGAAATTGCCCAGAAGTATTTCGATTACTGGCTGGGGGGAATCCATGCGGTGCCCGAGGAGCAGGTGCCCCGGTATGAGAACGCCATGTCCAGGAGCGGAAAGCTTGCCAGAAATATGGCGGTGACCTATATCAATACCAAGAAGAACAAAACCTTCTGCCTGGGGCAGGAGGCCATAGAACTGAACAGAAAGCATGCGGAAAGACAGATTCAGGAGCTGGAACAGCAGGAACAGGCCCTGGGGCGGGAGCAGCAGCAGGTGCAGAATGGAATCCAACGGATCACGGAACAGCTGGATTGCTTCAAGGCCTATGACTTTGACGCTTTTGCCAAATACGACCAGGCGGCGGGGGAGCTGAACCGGTCGGCGGAGAAGCTGCATGAACTGACGGAAGCCCAGAAGAACAACCTGGAATACCAGACCCTGTTCCTGCAGGTGCAGGAGCTGGAACGACAGCTTGAAAAGGTGAGGAAGGGGCTGGATCAGGCAAAGGACAGGAAAAGGAGCCTGGAGCTGGAGAATCAGAGCCATGAGACGAAGCTGACCCAGGACCGGCTGGCGCTGAAGGACAGGGAAGAGCGGCTGGAAGAGCTGAGGCTCCTCCACGGCACGGAGACAAAGATGGCCATGGAGGAATACGATGGCTTTCTGGCGGGGATTTCCCGGACAGGGGACGTGATGCTGCCGGAATCCAGAAGGAAGCGGGAGGGAGAGAAGCAGAGCCTGGAGGCCAACATTTTAGGCGGGCAGAAATCCTATAACATGAAGAAGAACCCGGAGGATCAGCTGCCGGAAGGCCTGGGACAGGAAAGCAGATACCTTGCCCGGAAGAACAAGATCTGGGTGGATGACCTGCAGGAGATCCATGCAAAAATGGCGGAACAGACCAGGCGGTATGAATCCATCTTTAAGAATGAGTTCGTGCTCTCTGTGTACCAGACTGCCCTGGGGGCCAGAGAGGATATCGCCGGGATCAACAAGGAGCTGCGGAAGCTGAAATTCTCCACCAGATACCAGTTCGACGTGAATCTCCTGGATGACAAATCCGATTATGCCAAAATATTGCGGTACGCGGAATACCTGAAAAAGGTCAACAAGGTGGACGACGGACAGATGGTGTTCGCCAGCCTCTACGGTTATGAGGAGGACGAGATCGAGCAGCGGGAAAAGGAGATCCGGGAGATCATCAACCGCATCATAGACAAAAACGATATGGGGGCAATCCAGGACTTCGCGGATTACCGGAATTATATGAGCTATGAGATCGTGATCAACAATGCGGACGTGAAGGACGGGAAGCTTTCCAGACAGGCGGGGTACAGCTCCGGCGCCGGAACCCAGATTCCCTACACCCTGATCTTGTCGGCTGCCCTGTCCATGCTCTACAATGCCAGGGTCAATTCCACCAGGCTTATCTTCATCGACGAGCCTTTTGAGAAGATGAGCGACCACAACATCAAGCTGATGCTGGAATTCTTCCAGAATCAGGACTTCCAGGTGATTTTCTGCGCGCCGCCCAACAAGACGGATTCCATCGGGTTCGCCTGCGATACGGTGATCCCCGTGCTGAAGGTCAGGAACGATAATATGCAGATAGGAAGCGTGGAATTCCATGAGCGAAAGGGAGCGGTACATCACTGAGATTTTGGGCAGGCTGTTGAAGAAGCATTATACGAGGGAGGTTCGGCAGGGACAGTCGAAAACCTCCAGAAGATGACGGAAAATGATATCACAAGGGCAGAGAAGCTGGCTTCAAAACCGGCATATTGTGAGATTTTGCGGGAGATGCTCAGAAGGGGAGTAAAGATGGAGCAGGAGATGATATCGTAAAGCTATACTATATTACGTCATTGTCGTATTGTGTTAATCGTTTGAATTTGGTAACATGGTGCCAGGACATCCCGGAAAGGAAGAAAGATACCTATGATGAATTTCACCCAATTTCTAAAAGCCGTAGACCAGGCCGCGGCGGCAATGTCAAAAGAGCAGCTGGCAGAATTCATACATGAAACAGCCAGGACGCTCCCGGAAAATCAGCGGGAGGACTTTCTCGCCGAAATGCTTCTCTTTGCAGCCGGCAAAGAGACCCATATCTGTCCGGAACCTTCAAAAGCAGACCAGGAAGCGGCAGCAGACTTCGAACAAAAGCGCAGCTTCCTGAGAACCCGGCTGGAGCGCATGGAAAGCGGAGAACTGTGCCTGGAAGGCTCCCTCAATCCGGAATATGATGACTGGTACAGCAGCGCTGAAGAAGAGTTCCTATACAGCGACCCGGAGGGCATACTGGACATCATAGAGGAGGCCTGCAGGTTCGTGCACCAATGTGTGGACTGCGAAGAGTATCAGGCCGCCTGTGAACTCACCGGCATCCTGATAGGGCTGGACATCATGGTAGGCGGGGAGTATCAGGAGTACACGGACGAGCCGATCAATATCAATGACCTGAAAAGCTACCACCTGGGGAATGTGGACTACAGAACCCTTGTGATAGACGCGGCGCGTGCGGCCTACTGTGCCAGCGCGCTGTCGGAAAGGGCCGATGAATTATATATCACACTGATGAATTCCGGCAGAAGGGACATCACCCTGGAAATGATTCTGCAGGGCGGCAGAGAACTCCCGGAGATAGATGCTTTTCTGCCGCTGTGGATAGAACACCTCGGCAGGATGACCGGGAGCAGCGCCGGAAAGCTGCTGCAGGAAGCGCTGGAGCTGGCAGACGACGGGGAACAGCTGCTGGCAAACGCAAGGAAATACTGTGGGGAGCATCCGGAGCTATATGAGCAGTATCTGACAGCCAACCAGGGAAAAACAGATGCGGATTCGCTGCTGGCAGTGGGCACAGAAGCGTTGGAGGCAATCGAGAAGAAGTATCTGGTTCGCAGCCGCATCGCCCTTTTGACCAGCAGGACCGCCCTGGAGCAGGATCGGCCGGAGCTTGCGGAAACCTGCTGGCTGGAAGCGTTCCGCTCGGATACAAGGGTGGTAAACTATCTAAGGCTCCTGATGGAGTGCAGGGATTTCTCAAATGTCCGGGAAGCGGCGGCGCAGATTTACCAGGAAACATGTTCCCAGTTGAGAAAGGATAGTTATTTCCTTCCCACAGCCGGGGGCGGAAGGGAAAATCAGTTGAACCCAACGCAGGCGTATTTGCTGGCTTTTCTGGGAGGCGAATTTGACTATGTCAGGGAAAGGGCCATGAATGCCACGAATTCTCTGGGATGGAGCGCGTCCTTTATGAAATGCGGCCTGGCGGCGTTCCTGTTGCTGCTGACAGAGGACGGGAGTCTGCCGCAAGACGCCGCACAACAGGGTGGGGAGCTGAAGACTATGAAGCCAGGCGCCAGGGAAATGCTCCGTAGGATAGTGGCAGCTGTAGGCTTCGATAAATCGGAATATGAAAAGGGAACTTTAAGGCTCATCGAAGAGAGCAATGAGGGCTGGTTCCTCACATGCTGGAATCACTGGAAGCGGACGGTTCCGCTTTCCCGGGAACAGAGAGAAGCGCTTTTGGGATGGGCAGAGAGCCTTGTGACAAAGCGTGTGCAAGGCATCATGGAAGGAAACCACAGGAATTATTACGGAGAATGCGCCGCCTATATCGCCGCGCTGGGAGAAGCCAGGGAATCCGGAGGAGAGCCAAACGGAAAACAGGCTACCATGGCGAAGTACATGGAAGCATACAACCGCCGGAGCGCTTTTCGCCAGGTAATGCGGGGATACGGGATGCAGGACACCAGGAAAAAGAAATAAAATTTGTGGCATTGCTGCATCTTTGCCGAACTGGATGGGGTGTACGAGGAGTGCAGACAGAAGCTGACACAGGAGGACTATGCCGCAAAAGAGAAGTGTATAAGAATTAAAACTTGCACCACTGGTGCGAGAACTGGAGAGTATTATGACAAAAGAATTTGAGAAGTTTATTGCTGACAAGCCAGAGTTGAACATAGCCACAAAGGAAGAGGTTTCTCTGTTAAAAATCAAACTTGGAAAGAGCCACAGGAAGGAATCTGACTGGGAAGTCATAAAGGATATTTTTTACAAAAGAGATCTCATTACTTTTATCCCGTCTAAGAAAATGAAAGGGATAAAATTAGTTGAAGAGCTGCCTTGTGAATGGGGATACCTGATTGCTTTTTCAAATATAGACGATTGTACGCAGTACATAGACGAAAAGCAATATAGATTGAAAAGTCAAAGCTATGTACAAATCATTTCTGTTCCTTTTATGGATATATGTGAGATAGCAGACCGAAATGATGTGGATGTTCTCATTGATGTAAATGGGGGAATTAATTCCAGGTGCTTTATATATGCTCACAGGGAAGAACGGTTAAAGGCTGTTATTATGGCTGATAATATATTGTAGCAGATTGCGTCTTTCCGGTTGGCCCATTGTCCAGGCTATGGTTGCCCTGGCGAAGATGGGTGTCCAAATTTTCGTGACTACACATGATTATTTTGTCCAGTAGAAATTCAATTTGCTGAAGGTCTATCCGGAATTGTGTTTGGACAATTTGAATATCCGTTTTTT
>OFHB01002084.1_pt1 | contig 10835 bp, 10 predicted proteins | sample 1521881 | NCBI WGS metagenome assembly OFHB01 (sample SAMEA3504090, study PRJEB24116) | mouse gut metagenome | biome: mouse gut; feature: mouse-associated habitat; material: faeces | place: Denmark | collected 2011
TACTTCACGCCCCGCTTGGACAACTCCTCCGCCACCTTCTCATTCACCTGGCAGTTGGTCAGCAGAATCAGGGCCTCGCAGTCCTGAACCTCCTGTACCGTCTCCTCATTCAGCGGAGCCTTGGCGAATACAAAGGAGAGGTCCCCCTGCTTCTCCGCCTCCTCATAGAGCCGCAATTCATCCGGCTGGGCTCCGTAAACACGTACTTTCATGTTCGTTCTCCTTCTTCCCTGCTGTATCAAGGCTGTTTATTGATAGTTGAATTCGTGGCGGAAGAAATCCATAACCGCGGTAATGTTCTGGTTCTCCTCAAAGCTGTCAGACAGCTTGTTTACCGCGTAGGTCACAGGCCGCTGCTCCAGCACCTCCACAATTCCCAGGGCGGCCTGATAGGACATGCGCTCCAGAGCCTCGGTGGTAAACGCCGCCGTGTGGGGGGTCACAATCACATTCTCCATGGACAGCAGCGGATTGTCCTCCTTGGGCAGATTCCCCTCGAACACATCCAGCGCCGCCCCCCGCAGCCTGCCCTCCTGAAGCATCCTGATCAGCGCGGCCTCGTCGATGACCTCGCCCCGGCCGGTGTTGATAAGGAAGGCGCTGGGCTTCAGCCAGGATAGCTTTTCCGCGTCCAGCAGCTTGGTGGTGGAGCCGGTGCCCGGCAGATGGAGGGACAGGTAGTCCGCGCCGGAAATCACCTTCTTCATGTCTGGGGTGAGCACACCGAAATCCATCTCCTGGTCTCTGGTGATGCGGCGGCTGTAGCCCACCACCTTCATGCCCAGGCCATGCGCCGCCATCCGGGCCACCTGCGTGCCGATATTGCCCATGCCGATGATGCCCAGCGTCTTGCCGCTTACGTCGCTGCCATAGACCTTGCGCACATCGGCCATCTGGCCGCTTTTCAGCCCGTTGTGGTAGGTGACCGACTGCTTGGCCAGCATAAGGATCAGGCCGATGGCGTACTCGGCCACCGAACGCTGGTTGGACTCGGCGGCGTTGCACACCTGAATCCCCCGAGCCGTAGCCGCCTCCACATCAATCCCGTCCACGCCGATCCCGTGCATGGAAACCACCTTCAGGTTGGGACAGGCGTCAAAAACCCGGGCAGAAAACTTGCCGTTCCGCGTCAATGCGCCGTCACAGTCCGCACATTCCCGCAGAAGCGTCTCTTCCTCCGGCCCGGTGCCCATAACAAGCTGGTAGCCCTGTTCCCGCAGAAGCTCCAGCCCCTTTTCGTTCACAGCTTCGGTGATTAATACCCGATAATTCACGGTACAATCCCCTCCTTTCGTAGATATTTTATAAAGAACCGCAAAATTCGACAATGGACAATGTGTTTACGATTTCGCTGATACGCTAAACACTTTGTCGGTTCTTCCCATTTTCAAACCACAAAAAATGTGATATGATATCAACACTGTACAAAGCGCCTTACATCACGCCGAGGGGAGGACGCACTTCGTGTCGCTGACCATTCAGGACCTGCTTCAGCAAAAGATATTTTCCGGCGTAACGCTGGTCGCTGGAGCCAAAGGGACCCGCAACAAAATACTCTGGGTCAACATTATGGAAATCCCGGATACCCCCAGCTCCGTGCAGCCGGGCGAGCTGCTGCTGACCACCGGATACGGTCTGGATCAAGAGGAGCTGTATCAAAGCTTTATTCCCGAGCTGGCCCGGCGGGGCGTCTCTGGAATCGCGATTCAGGCGGGGTATTATATCAACAACATCCCCACCTACATTCTGAATCAGGCCGATGCCCTGGATTTCCCGGTGCTTCTTGTGCCGAAGGAGCTCACCTTCTCCGAATTTCTCCACACCATGATTCGGATGCTCGACCCCAAGACCAAGCTGGATTGGAGCGGAGAAATTCTGGAGCAGATTTTTTCTCTGCTGTCTGCCGACATCGCCAAGGCCTCCGCCACGGCCGAGGCCGAGGGCGAGGAGTCCTGCGTTCAGATTCTGCTGATGGAGCCCATCAACTACGCCCAGTCGGAGCAGGCCACCTGGCAGAAATGCCTGGCGGAGATAACCTCCTTTATCCAGGCCAACAGCCTGTACACCTCCATGCACCAGCTCCCGGAGCACCGATGGTTCTGCCTGACCTCCTATCCCTCTTTAAGCAGTTTTCTGTCTACATTTTACCGGCTGAACATCCGTTTTGCCCTCCTGTCGGAGGAATATGGCGTTAATTACTACCTGGGCGCCGAGCATCTGCGGCCGGACGACAATGTTCTCACCGCCATCCGCCACGCGGTGGAGGCGCTGACCACCCTGCAGATGATAAAGGCCAGACGGGGCGTCTGCTTTTACGGCCACATTGAATTTTTGAAAATGTTCGGCCAGATACACCGGCGGGAGAGCTCCATCGTCCTGGACAACCGGCATTTCCAGCAGCTGCTCCAGTACGACCGGGCCAACCGCTCCAACTACCTCCAAACGCTGCGTGTCTACCTGTCCAACAACTGCAACATGATGCAGACCGCCAGGCAGCTCTTTCTTCACCGCCACACCCTCATCAACCGGCTGGAAAAAATTGAGGAGATCAGCGACCTGCACCTGGACGATTATTACAGCCGCCTCTACATGTCCATCGCCCTGCTGCTGCACGACTATTTTGTCTATTGACTGCCCTACAAAGTGTCTCAAAATCCGCCCCTTTTTCGACAAAGTGTACCATCTTCCCTTTCCTCCTTTGACTTTCCTTGCGTAATTTGTTAAAAATAAAGTCGAAGCTTGGCCGTTGACATCCGGTCAGCGGAGCCAAAATACCGAAAGGAAGATGATGTATGACAGCAATAAAAGGCGGCTATACCAACTACGGCCAGGACATCGGCATCCTGATGATGCGCACGGTCTTCCCCCGCCTGGTGGGTGATATTGGCAACGCAAGGACGTTTTCCATGCCCGTGCGGTATCAGATTGTGGACGTGGACCCCCTCAACATGACGGCGAAAAACGCGGACAGCCGCCTTCTCACCCCCTTTATCGAGGCGGCCCGCCAGTTGGAGGCCGGGGGCTGCAAGGCCATCGCCACCAGCTGCGGCTTTTTGGCGGGCTTCCAGCGCCAGCTGGCAGATGCCGTCAATATTCCGGTGTTCACCTCCCCCCTGATTCTCGTTCCCATGCTCCACACCGCCCTCAGCCGCAAGCGGAGCATCGGCATTTTAACCGAGTACGCCCAGGGCATGAGCGAGCCCTATTTCAACCAGGCCGGCTGGTCCTCCAAAGATATCCCGGTCCATGTAAGCGGCCTTTCCTCCGACTCCGCCTTTTCCCGGCTCATCATCGGCGACAACCCCGAGGGAAACTGGGAACACATGTCGGACAGTATCTGTGAGATGACCCGGCGCCACATGGAGCAGTACCCCGATACCGGCGCCCTCGTGCTGGAATGCGCCAACTACGCCCCCTTCACCCGCATCATTCAGGACATTGCCCAGGTTCCGGTGTTCGGCATCAATCAGCTTTTGGAATACATCAGTGCCAGTGTAAACGCCCCCGCCTTCCATCCCGGCGTCAACTGCTGAGCCATCCGGGAAAACGACGCACACATTGGTTTTCCGCTGTGTGCGTCGTTTCTGCGTTACAACTGGTAAGGGGAATCTGCTTCTATGAAAAATACGCGTATCTCTGTTTTTGAAGATTATCCCATTAAAAAAGCGGTGCTGATTCAGGTGGTCCCGGCGATTGCCAGCCAGATGATCACGCTGATTTACAGCCTGGCCGACACCTATTTTGTGGGCCTGCTCAACGACCCCCGCCAGACAGCGGCAGTTACGGTAGCCTTCCCCTCCTTTTTGATGCTCACCGCCATCTCCAATCTGTTCGGCATCGGCGGAGCCAGCGCCATCTCCCGCGCGCTGGGCCGAAACGACAGCCACGCCGCAAGATGTATCTCCGCCATCTCCATCTGGTGCGGGCTGTTGGCGGCCTGCTGCTTCTCCCTTCTGTTTGCCGGGCTGAAAACGCCCATTTTATATCTGTGCGGCGCGTCCTCCGAAACCTTCCCCTGGGCGGCGCGGTACGCGCAATGGGTCATTGTTCTGGGCGGCCCCTTTACGGTGATGAACACCCTGCTGGCCAATCTGGTCCGCGCCGAGGGCGGGGCCAACTACGCTTCCATCGGCGTCTCCTTCGGCGGCCTGCTGAACCTGCTGCTGGACCCGCTGCTGATTCTCCCCTCCTTCCTGGGGCTGGGCACCGTGGGGGCCGGCATTGCCACCGCCCTCTCCAACATGGGCGCCACCGCTTTTTTCCTGATTTACCTGCTGAAAAACCGAGCTTCCACCGTATTAAGCCCATCCTTTTCCAGATTACGCTTTACGCCCCAGTATCTGAAAACCATTTTGTCCATCGGTTTCCCCTCCGCTGTGCAGTACGCGCTCACCGTGTTCGCGGTTTCGGCCCAATCCAAATTTATATCCAAATATTCCGACCAGGCGGTCGCCGCGTTTGGAATCGCCAAGAAGCTGGACCAGCTTCCGCTGTACTTCTCCCTGGGCGTGGCAAATGGCCTGCTCCCCCTGCTGGCCTATAACCACGCGGCGGGAAATATCCAGCGCAAAAACTCCGCATTTCAGCTGGGATGTATCATTTCTTCCAGCTTTTCCATGCTATGCGTCGTGCTTTACGAAATTTTCGCAGAACCGCTGTCTACCATTTTCATCAAAGACTCCGTCACAATCGCCTACAGCGCCTCCTTTCTCCGGCGCATGGTCATCGCCATGCCCCTTATGGCGCTCTGCTACCTGATCATAATTCAGTTCCAGGCCATGGGAAGGTTTAAGGAATCCCTCCTGTGCTCCATTCTGCGAAAGGGCGTTCTGGACATTCCCATCCTGTTCTTCATGGACCGCCTGGTTCCCCTCTATGGCTGTATGTGGGTGCAGCCCATTGTGGACAGCATCTCCCTGGTGGTCTCCTCCATCCTGTGCTGGAGAATCTACCAGATGGAGCACCTGTCCCCTTCCCCGGAATGAGGCCTCCTCAACACAGAAAAATCCTCCGGCGGTTCACTCCGCCGGAGGATTTCAGTTTTACAGGGTCAGTTCGGTGCGGGCAAGCTGCCTTCTCTATCTCATGGATTCATGAATAAAACGGTCAATTTCTGAATCTCCTGATACTACAATATAGCCGCAATTGCCTACGTTTACCAACGCCGGAAGTCCATCAGAGGCGCCTATCAATTCCACAGTAAGCTGATGATGCGAGCCATCCTTTTGGGGAAGGGAAAAATACAAATGTACCAACTCAGAACCGCCAGAGGCGCGCTGATACCAAATAGGGCCAACCACCATAACGTGTTCTAAAAGAGGCCATGACTGCCCGTCATCCAAACCGAAAAACTGCCTGCTGTCCCCTGCGTAATCCGATGTAAGATTTCCGGATACATCATAAACTGTACAATATGTAATCCCGTTCCAGCCCTTCACGCCCTGTTTTATGATGTTTTTCAATGATTTTGGGATAAGGCAATACACCAGTATGATACTAACGATCAGAACTGTAATTAGTACAACATATTTTTTCCGTTTGCTCATTTCCACTCCCATCTAAACATACTGCCGAAAGTTTTACTTTCACTTTAACGCTTTGTCAAAAGCAACATAAAATCAATCGGGAGTTCTTGCTTATATTGTATTATAACACATAAATTTAAAAATGCAAGCGTTATTAATTATTGTCCCTTGTAAGGAAAGTGTTGCTGGGATATAACTTCGGCAGTTTCTACAAAAGCACATTGATATTATGGAAACTATCTGCTATAATCAATTCGGCAAATTTTGATTTAAGGAGAAAGAATATGAAAAATTTTTCTATGCCAGAGCAAGTTTCTCCGACATTAGAAATAGATGAGTTAATGAGGTTGAAACATAGTTTGGAAAAGAATGTATCAAGGGAAGTTGCAGAAAGCATAATAAAGGAAATTCCATTATCTATAAATTCAACACCAGACATTCGAGCCGAGTGGGTAGAAAAGCTATCTGCTATTCTTGAAAATAGATTTGATAAAAAAACGGTAAAAAACATTCGCCAAGAGTGCTATTGTAATGAAAATGGTAGGTTAGAAGATACAGCAAATAACTTGAAACAACTCTATCTCTCTTTGGATAAGGATTTGCATAGATTTGTCAATGCTCTGAACGAAAATGGTGCCGGTTGGTTTATTAAAGATAATCAACTGTATACAAAAATGTTTACTTGTGAATGTCCTATGTTAGAAAAAGCAAAAAATTCAAATTCATTAACATGGTGTCACTGCACTGCTGGATATAACAAAAAATTATTTGAGATTGTTTTTGAAAAACCTGTCTATGCAGAAATTCTGCAAAGCATACGGCAAGGATTTGATTTTTGCCTTTTGAGAATTACAGTTCAATAAATTCCCATTTATCGGACAGTCCTCCATCAACAAGGGATTGCTCACTCTGGATATGTTGACGCACGGTTTGACGACGCGGCTTTTGGCAGCGCCAATCTGAAAAGGGATCGAAAAAACAGCCCCGCCGGCAGGAAGGGGCACGAAAACCGAAGCCATGAGCGGCCCCTGCGGCGGCGCGATACTATGTATATTTTGTCGGATATTTATCTAAACCGGACCTTCTCCCCGCCAGTCTGAAAAGAGGGAGGCGGATTCCCGCCTATCCCTTTGCCCGGCGGTCCGCGCCCCTCCGCAGATGGGCCGCGCCCATGCAAAAAAACACTTCCTTTTCCAGGTAATCTGTGGTATATTAATTCAGCCTATGGTCTGCCGGTGCGGCATGGCCCATCATTCCCCACCAGCGGATTGAGGGAATTTTGTCCTGTTTATGAAAAATCATCGGGAAAAGGAGTGACAGGGATGTGACAGGAGGGCAATCGGCCCGCCCCCTGCCGTCAGCGGGATGACAGCGGCGCGGGGAGGGATTTCCACAGGGGAATCACAGGGTTCATCAATACATAGAATTAATCGGGAGTGAAAGAAATATATGGCGCCTATTGCACACAGTGGAGACGATAAACAGAAGATGAAGCGTATTGGCCGCAAGGTGGGGAATCTGGTTGCGGCGATGCTGGGCGTGAGCATCACCCTGGTGGTGGTGCTGTGTGTGCTGATGTTCTACCGGCTCACCATGTCCATGATGCAGAAGGAATGTGTCAGCGGCACAAACGTGCTGGCCTATGAGCTGGCCTCCTATTCCGGCGGTGACGACAAGACGCCGCTTCTGGACGCGCTCAAGAAGGAGATGGGCTGTGAGTTTACCATCTTCCATGGGGACGAGCGGGCCTACACCACCATTCAGCAGAACGGGCAGCGGGCTGTGGGCACCCGTCTCTCCGGCAGCATTGCGGAGATCGTGCTCACGCAGGGCAAAAGCTATGTGGGGCAGGCTACCATTCTGGGGGAGAAGCACCTGTGCTCCTATGTCCCTACATACGACGCCGGCGGCCAGATCGACGGCCTGATCTTTGCCGGAATCTCCATGGCCGACGCGATGGGCCAGATCGGCCTGACGGTGGCGCTGTCCTTTTTATCCGGCGTTGCGCTGATTACGATCGGAATCATGCTGATCGGAGCCTATATCAAGAGGACGGTTTCCAAGCCCCTCTTCCGCCTGACCATTCTGGCCCAGACGCTGGAGCAGGGAGATCTGGGCCTGAACCAGCACCAGACCATGATGGTGGAGATCGACTCCAACGATGAGATCGGGACGCTGTCCAAGTGCTTTGACAACACCATCAGCCGCCTGCGAAACTATATCGGGGAGATCTCCCACATGCTGGAGGCCATTGCCGGCGGCGATCTGACGGCGCAGATCACCCAGGAGTATGTCGGAGACTTTGCCGCCATCCGCACCTCCCTGAACGATATCCTCCAGAGGCTCAACTCCACGGTGGGACAGATCGTCTCCAGCGCGGAGCATGTCTCCGCCGGCGCGGAGCAGATGTCCGTTGCCTCCCAGGCCCTCAGCCAGGGCTCCATGGAGCAGACGGGCGCTGTGGAGGAGCTGGAGGAGACCATGCGCTCTGTGACGAGCAGCGTCAGGCAGACCGCGGAGAGCGTCCAGCGGGCCCGGGAGCAGGTGGACGGAATGGGCGTCCAGCTTGCCGAGGGCAACCAGAGGATGCATGAGATGACCGGCGCCATGCGGGAGATCAGCGACAGCTCCAATGAGATTGAAAAGATCATCAAGACCATTGAGGACATCGCCTTCCAGACCAACATCCTGGCCCTGAACGCCGCCGTGGAGGCCGCCCGGGCCGGCACGGCGGGCAAGGGCTTTGCCGTGGTGGCGGACGAGGTCCGCAATCTGGCAGCCAAGAGCGCGGAGGCGTCGCAGTCCACCTCGGCTCTGATCGGACGCTCCATTGCCGCGGTGAACCAGGGGACGCAGATTGCCGGCGCCACGGCCAGGCAGCTGGAGGGCATTGTGGCAAACGCCAACGGCATCGTGGAGACTATCAACGCCATTGCCGCCGACGCCCAGACCCAGGCGGGCGCGGTGGAGCAGATCCAGGATCAGATCGGGCAGATCACCGGCGTTGTGCAGACCAACTCCTCCACCGCGGAGGAGAGCGCGGCCACCAGCCAGGAGCTCAGCGCCCAGGCCAGCGTATTGAAGCAGCTGGTCAAGACCTTCCGCCTCCGCAGGATATAGAAAAGAGCCGTTTTCGGGCAGGAAGAGCCCCCGGCAGAGAGACCGCCGCGTCCTCTGCCGGGGGCTTAGAACCTGCATTCAAAGCCGTTGGCCGGGTCTTGGCGGCTCTTTTGCCGCCCCTCTTCAATTTTCTTGCCATCCGTCAGGATGCCTGCGAAAATTTGCCTTGATTGACGGCAAAATCCTCCGCCAATCCCTCATCCTCCGGCTATGAATACAGGTTCTTAAAAATGGCTGTCCTCTCGGCCGGCAGAGGAATATCATTCCCTTGCAAGACCCTGACTGCTCCCCCACTCCTCAGCTCGCCGGGTAAAGGTCGATCGGGAGATTCCCAGTTCCTTTCCTGCCTGAACAGCGGATATGCATCCAAACCACCAATCCGCAGCCAATTCCTCGAAACGCTCTGGCATAGGAATACGCTTGCGCCCAAAACAGACGCCCCTCCCTTTGGCAGCGGCAATGCCCTCTGCCTGCCGCTGGCGGAGGAACTCCCGTTCCGTCTGTGCCACATAGCTGAGCAGCTGGAGCACAATATCCGCGATTAGCGTTCCGGTCAGATCCCGGCCCTCCCGGGTGTCCAGCAAAGGCATATCCAATACGACAATGGCCGCCTTCTTCTCCTTTGTCAGGCTGGCCCACTGCTCCAAAATCTCCTCGTAGTTACGCCCCAGACGATCAATGCTCTTGACGACAAGCACGTCGCCGGGCTTCAGCAATCCAACCAACTGGAGGTAGAGCGGACGTACAAAATCCTTGCCGGACTGTTTTTCTATGACAATGTATTCTGCGGGGACGCCGAATTCCTGCATGGCGGCCAGCTGCCGATCTTCCCGCTGCGCAGGATGGCTTTCATCTTGGACCATATTTTATCAATAGGGTTGAGATCAGGGCTGTAGGGCGGAAGGTACAGTACTCTTTCATCCCCTTTGCCTCCAGAATTTCCCGGATGGCCTTTACATGGCGGGAACGCATATTGTCCATCACTACGATGTCACCCGGCCGAAGGGGTGAAAGTAACGTCTCTTTCAAATACTGGACAAAACGTTCTCCGGTTGTTCCGCCCTGGTAAGTTGTAAATGCTTTCTCCCCATCCAGGCGAATGGAAGAAAGAACGGTCGTTGTCTGCGGCGTATTCAAGGGGGCATGGTCCACTGCTCTTTGGGATGAGTGCGCCCGTCCATAAAGACGGGTCAAATTTGTATTCACTCCGCTTTCGTCCAGAAATACCAAGTGTTCCGCCATCTCAGGTTTTATGGTTTCCTTCCATTCTCTGCGCTTTTCCCGCACATCGAACACGGCCACGCTCACTTGCGTAGAGTGATTTCTTTTTCAGCGTATAGCCCATGGCGGCTATTGCCCGTTCCACTGTTGAATAGCTGGCAGAAAGATGTAGCTTCTCCTGTATCTCTTCTATTGTGATGTCCGGGCTCTCATCCATACAGTGCTGGATATTTGCTTTGTCCTCCGCTGTCAGGACCGGTTTCCGGCCTCGCTGGCTGGTCCGCAGAGCAACGCTGCCGGTTTTCCGCTTCTGTTCCGCCAGCCGGTACACCGTCCATTTGCTTACCGAGTACGCCTTTGCGATCCCTTTCGCATCATGGGTTGCTTCATATCCTTGTACCAGTAATTCTCGTGCTTCGTTGTGCAGCATAGTATCATCTCCTGATTCTGTTATACCACCTCTGTCAACCCTTGGCGATTTTTTTGATGGCTGCTATAGAGAGCATATTACCGCGGCTTAAACATAAAGCACCGGGTATCCGCATTGGAATACCCGGTGCTTTATGTCTAATTACTGATTTTGCTACCGGGTTCCTTTAGCGGCAAAATGCCCGCCAGATCTCTCAAGTCCCAAGAGCCGCAGGTCAGATCACCGGTTTTTCGCCGGGAAAATCGCAAATTCTCCCCCGCTGTCATCTCCAGATGTGGACCACCCCCGCGTCCTGCATCTGCTTGACCAGCAGAAGGAGCACCGGGAGGAGGATCATACCCCCCACGCCGAAGAAGTGGAACCCCAGGTACATAGCCAGAAGGGCGGTGATAGGGGGCAGGCCCACCTGTCCGGCCAGGAGGCGGGGCTCCAGGAGGGAGCGGACCAGAAGCCCCGTGCCGTAGAGGGCCAGCAGGCCCAGTCCCCGGCCCGTGTCCCCCAGGAGGAAGCACCCCGCCGCCCAGGGGATCAGCCTTGTC
>OFHB01002085.1_pt1 | contig 10834 bp, 9 predicted proteins | sample 1521881 | NCBI WGS metagenome assembly OFHB01 (sample SAMEA3504090, study PRJEB24116) | mouse gut metagenome | biome: mouse gut; feature: mouse-associated habitat; material: faeces | place: Denmark | collected 2011
ATGCGGATTTTTCCTGGCGGGAGTATGTCAACAGCCACAACGGGGAACTGCTCGGCGCGTACGGCAATTTTGTAAATCGGTCCCTCTCTTTTATCAGAAAGTACTGGAACGGCATTGTGCCTGACGGCAGGGTGGATCCGGCAATCGGTTCGGCGATCGAATGTCTGTATGGGACGACAGGTGATCTGATCGAAAGAGGAGCGTTTAAAGATGCAATCGATGGAATCTTTGTGTTTGTGCGCCGCGCGAACAAGTATTTTGATACGGAGACACCGTGGATCACAAGGACATCGGATCATGCCGCGTGTCAAAACACATTATATCAATGTGTGCAGATCATTGCGAACCTGGCCGTCCTGCTGGCACCCTTTCTCCCCTTTTCATCGGAGAAGGTGTGCGGGTGGTTAGAATTGACGAACCACTGGCGGAAACAGTCCGTACCGGCCGGATACCGGCTTCCGGAAGTGGAGATTCTGTTTCAGAGGATTGACAAAAAGGCGATAGAGACTGAGGCGGAGAGACTGAAAACTCTGTGAATGTTGGGGGCTCGGCTCCGTTTGCACCGAACATCTGAAAACTACAGGGAATGGATTCTATTTTTCGATTTGATAATCCATTCCCGGACTTTTTAGGCTTTTTAAGCTCTTCACCAAACTATGCAGTTTTTAACTATAAGTAGCACAACTGGTTAATTTGCATATCTGTATTAATGCTTTTAATAAACTCATAAAGTTGCTTGGCATATACTGTTCCTAACGATGATACAACTGCACGAAGTTGCATTGCAACATTCTTTGATGCTTCTCTACTTTTTAATCCTCCGATCAAGGCCGGTTCCAATGTTCCATGAAATGGCAGTAAAATGTCAAGAACTTGTTTCCATCTTTTTACTAATGATTCAAAATTTTGGTTATCCTTATAAAATAACTTCCAAGAATCAAATATCTTTTTACTTATTAACCTTTCCATACAGACACCTATCGCATAAATTAAAAGCATCTTTGCCCCTCGCCTGCTTAAGAAATTAACCTCCCCCTCTTCAACATCTGTTCGCTCTTCTTTCTTGTTTTTCAAAAAAATTTTATACTCATCTATAGCTCTACCCAGAGAATAAACAAAAATAATATGTTCAGCGGACAGCTGATCAGAGAAAATATTGCTATATTCTTTATCTTCATCCCAAATTATTTTCTTTGAATTATATGCCGTCACACAATTACCATGAAAAGCCAACAACGTTTGCGCTACTAAATATGGGTCAAATACTTCTTTATTTCTTACCCGTGTGCTATCCCGCCTCCCACCACTATAATACAATTGTGGAAACTTTTTAAACTCGTGAACGCATTTAATTGCCGCTTTCGACTCTGGAATGCCGATGCGTTCACTCGTTATATTATGCAGACGGCAATTAATTACGTTTGTGGGTATAAATTCATTTCTAAGCCTGATCTGTTGTTTATCATTGCTTCTTAAATCTGATGGAAGAATTTCATTTTGTTTATTATTGTTATTTATTATTTCTTCAATTATCTTTGGATCGCCGCATACGATAAATCGTATAGGAACCAAAAAATCTTCTTTCAGAAAATCCACTGCTCCTATTGCACCTGTAGACTGTGCACCATTTATAACAGTAATTCCAGTTACAGATTTCAACATATTATCTTCAATATAATAATCATTTACTAAAGCTGTCAATCCATTATTATATGCCCAAAAATTTTCTGGTTGCTTTTCTACTGTTTCCATAATGCCTAAATTAATCTTATTCTTTCGCTTTCCTGCCCCAAGAAAGTTTCTAGGATTTCCCGAAAAAAGGTCATCTTTATATTTTAAATATAATCTTCGAATCCACGATCCTTTAACAGCAGTCACACAAGCTCTCCATTTGTTCCCGCTTATTTCAAATACATTCCCAGATCCATCAACAGAAATCGTTTCTTCAACCATAATACGTTTGTTAGAACTATTGTACCATTTCTCAATAGTATTATTTCCCACCTCTAATGCTACTACTTTAACAGAATTATCTCCTGCTAAAGAATTAACCAACTTTTGTGCAGCAATCTGCACAGTATTTAACTCTTCCTGTACTTCTGGATTATTTTTCTCATTCATATTATGCACATACCAGAAGTTTATCGTATTTATATCACCCTCTTTAATTGCATCTTGCAATTCCCTAACAACACCTTTTATTCTCTCTGGAATATCTTCAATATCACGTGTAAAAATCCACGAAGCAGCAACACTTAAATCACTTGCTTTATTTACTTTAGCTAAATCTGTTTCTTGTGGTTCTCTTTTCATATATGCCTGCGCAACAACTGCAAAGCCAGAATCATGGTCAATATAAATCAAATCACATTTTTTATCATCACTACCGTCTGTTAACGCGTCCGATGCAACAGCTATAATATCTTCTATATCATATCTCAACTGCAACGCATAAGGCAACAACGAATTGTCCCCATATAATTCAACCAATTCTATGCACCCTTTATAATTTTCTATATATTTATACGTAATTCCTCCCTTATCACTTGCAAATCACATCCGCCAGTTACGCATGCTGTTTTGTAAGCGCTGTCGTATGATTGGAATAAGTATCCCATGTGGGCTCGTAATCTGCAGTAGCCTGGTTCCCCCACATATCCCATCCATCCCTGACTCCTCTGGCAAAAAGCTCAATTCTTGGCCCCTGGCTGCACGCCTCGATAATTGACACTATCTCATCCGGTTTACGGCTATGCTCCCTCTTCATGGCTCTGATGATATTGACTTGTGACCGTGCCGGCTGCAGTGTTCTATTAGGCGCACTTTTCTTTTTGATCCCAAACAGAATCAGTTCTGTTACATTTCTAAAATAGAATCCAACGCCCCTGCCGTCAGGCCCTCCGTCCTTTCGCACTTTCTCCCACACAATATTACCTTTATATTCAAACCCCCACGCATCCATCACCTCCAACCCATCCGGAAGTAATGCGTTGGGAACCCATAAATAAAGATGTGCCTTATCTCCGGTAATGTCCGCAACAGGCAATGCTTTGATATCTGAAATTGTCATCGTCTCATATCGGGTCAGGCGCTTATGTTCCGGAGCAACTTTCCCTGTCCTGTTCTGAAACTGCCATGGTGGATCTGCATAAATCGTATTATACTTCTTCTCCTTCGTAAATTCTTTTAAGTTCTGTATGGTACTTACTAAGTCTGCCATATTCCTCAACGCATTCCTTTCCTATACCTATTGCCAAAATGGGACAGCCCCCGTTGCGGCGTGAGTCAAGCCTATACCTCAGTTTTCCCATCCATGTGGTGCTTGCTCCGTATTTCCTGATTAAAGCCTGGCCATTCTCATCTTTTTCCTGTTTAAATATCTCATTAAGCTCTTCTGCCCTTGTCACAATGATTCCTACATCAATCAGCCCGCAGTCAAAATAAGTTCTCATTGCCAGCAAATCTCTGTCGAACGTCTGGTCCTTACTGTTCCATTCCAGATCAAAAGCAACTCTGTTTTTCAGAAAATCTATATTGTGGCCGTCAATATATCCCTCAATTGTCTCGGTCTCAAAGGGCTCATCTGCAAAATGTCCTCTTCTCTGGGCAATCTGTCTCGGATACTTTTTAACAATTAAATCTCCGCTTATCCTGATTTCCCGCCATCCATATGGGTATAAAACATCGTCGAACTTTTTAGGTATGGGAGATTCATTGCCTCCGGCTTTCTTAATATCTGCCACCGTAAGCTTCAGCCTGCGCAGACATTCCTGTAACTCATTCCATTCGACCGGGAATGCGTCATGCAATATCTCCAGTGCATGGCCGTAATTATAAAATTCGAATTTTTTCAAAAGATCACTATCTATGTACTTTTTAAAATCCATTTCAATTTCCTTATCGCTTTCCGATGCTCCTTCCGGACAGATCAATGTCCAGATTTTTTGAAGTAAATTAATCATAACATATGAAGAATTCTATTGCAACCTGCTTCCCGGGAATTTCCTAAATAGACAAGCGCAGCGTTTACTTTTCATGGGGTGGGGAAAGTGTAACGAATGATTATGCAAAATGCTGAATATTAAAAGGATGGAACAGGAAGATTCTGAAACAAGACTTATTTGGGCGAAAGCCCTTATCGTGAAGCTCACCCACGGTCAACCACGACTCCGAGAACTCCAGGCCGCCTCCCTGTGCAACCTGGAGCATCTGGCAGATTTCTATGACTGCCTGAGCGTGCTGAACCACTTCGCAGCAGAAAACGAAGCCAACCTCTACTGATCCGTAAAAACCAACTTCAAGAAGACAGCCCTGGATTATCAGAACAGCTGACCAGGCAGACTGTGAAAACTCCCTCAATGCGTGCAGATCATAGCCCACCTGGCCGTCCTGCTGGCACCCTTTCTCCTCTTTTCCTAGAGCGTGTTTGAAAATTGCTTTCCGTCAGCTGTGCGTCACAATTTGTGGTAGATTAAATCATCTTACAGATGATTGCCCGAATGAGGGAGGAGGCTCTTATTATGCTTGCAGCCCTAGTGACGCAGCTCTGTCAACAGCACCTGCAGTTTGGTGCCTTGGTAAACTGTAAGGGACTTTCATCCGAGAGATGAAAGTCCCCTTATATAACTGTCATCCGTGTGTTTCAATTGTACTGTACTGTGAATAATTATCTATGATATACTTCCTCCATCCCCGTACCAATTCATCATAAGACTTATCCCATTCTGCATTATATTCATTATCAGAACATACATAAGTGATAACAGCCGATTCTCCATATAAGTCTGCTAAATAGCCAATAAAGGAAGAGCCTGACTGATAGGAATCGTCCGGATTCGTTTGCCCATATGCATGAACCATAATGTCTTCCATTTCACGGAAATCCGTTTTCATATCAATAGGTCTTTTAATTGTATCAATATACTCCTGCACATATTTTATCGAATTAACAGCATTATTCCAGACAGTATTCAAGTAATCATTCATATACAGATTATATTTATAACTAAAATAGGTAGCGAAACCCTCCGTCTTCCAATTGTTTCCCCAATCATCGAAACGCCCAACCATTACAGCATGAATATACTCATGCATCAGTGAACTCACATTTTCCAAATATATCGCATGCTCATGTGAACCACTATAATAAGAACGGGCTGATGGAGTCTTGATGTTTTTCAAATAAACGGAAAGTGCATTGTTATAGTTATCAAAACCAAAAAGCTCCTGGTATTGTTGCATTTGATGCGTATTGCACTCAAAAAACTCCCTGACCTCCGTGTAATCTTCATGCAGGAAGTTCTCCGACACTTTCGGATCCGCCTCCCACAACCTGTCCTGCCAGTCCTTATAGATATAGAAACATGCATATTCACAGGCTGCCGCATACTCTGCCTTTGCCCCACCAGGCTGATAACGCATCTCCGTCAGGCTGCATTCCGCGCCGTTTTCCGCATAAAACTCCTCCAGAACTTCATTTGCCCGGACTATGCCCTCTGTAGTTCCGGAAGCTCTCAACAGCTCCATAAGCTCATCTTCCGAATGGCCTGACAGATAATCATTCACAAACAGACAGGCATTATTCTTTGCCGCTTCCACGTCCTGGGGGGATACGAATTTTTCGTCGAAACACAGCAGATTCATGTCATAGAATTCCGGTGTGCTTAGGGCCTCAAAGCAGTCCGTCTCCTGCCTGCCGGGGTGAGCCTTACCATTTTCCGCTTCTGCAGTCTTGCACAAATAGTCCGCATAGCCGTATGCCATCCCGTAGTTTCCCCACCCGCCGCAGCCCGCAAGCAGAACTTTGGCAAGATAATCCGCAGAGTCCCAGGACTGCGGCGGAAGATACAGCCGGTTGCCGGAAATGGAAATGCCGTCATAGGATTCCTGCTGCAATACTGCGATCTCAATGTCCGGCAGTTCCCCGTCAATGCAGGAAAGCATCCTGTCCGTAGCCGTAATGCAGGCATCCCGCTCCTGTGCTTCGATGGGGAGTTCAAAATAGTAGACGGCATAGTCTGTCTGCGTCTTTTCCACATCTTTCCGAAGATGCAGTCCGTCAGAGGCTTCATCGTAGTAAATGATATCCGCTTCATAAATGCGTTCCGTTAATGCGGCATCTTCGCTGCCTGCAGTTGATTCTAAATTAGATTCTTCTATTTCCGTTTCGTTCTCCGGCAGTTCCGGTTCCGAATCGGCCCCATCTTTTGCCGTTGCTGTCTCATCTTCTGGCAATTCTGCCTCCAAATGAGATTCTTCCGGTTCTTTTTCAGCGCTCTCTATACCTGGACGCAGTGTGGAGTCTTCCTGTCCGTTATCAGCGCCGCATGCGGCCAACATTGCCGATATGGCGACGGCTAATAAAAACTTTCTTTTATTCATAGACCTTCCCCTTTTCATTTTTATTGTAATAAACTGTATAAATAGCTTATCTCTTTATCTGATAACGCTCTCCAATCTTTTTGGTTTAATAATTCCTTTCCTCTGCGGTCATTTTCTATACAGACACTGCATTTTTTGATATTCTGCACTAAGCATCGCATTCGTAGCCTTTGGTACTCCTCCGCGATATTCAGAAACCGGCAAAAATAAAGAATCGAAGATATAAAGCTTTTTGTGTCCCGGAAAACCACCATTCCATTATCTGTAGAAAATAGTTCATGGGGTAACCATTTATAATAGCTTTCACCTATCAATTTTATTTTGATTTGAGAAATATCGTAATGAGTTTTCCTTTCTCTGGGTAATTCTAGTGCCTTCTTGATATGCGGTCTCGTTTTCTCTAATAGTGCCTGTCTGGCAAACGCCTCTTTTCCGGCTTCATTTGATGCATAGAATTCACAATCATAGCCATCCAATTCTTTCTTAACCGCATTATCACCGCTGACAAAGACGACGGGTACGCCATGTCCTGCAAGCCAATTTATGACCAGTTCTACTTCTCCGATACTTTTTTCACCCAAAAAGAGTTCCTCGACATCCGGCCTGATGGTATGCGGGCAGAACCCGGCATTCCCATTCTTTGGATGAAACCCAATCAGCATGGCACAATCATACTTTTCCAACCTTTGTATTGACCAGATATGCTCATAGCATACATAGCCTTTTGCAGAGAAGTATTCTACAACATTTTTTCCGTCATTATGGCAGTCTGCTATCGTTATGCACGCATCTCCACATTCTTCCGTTAATTGAATGACTCTCTCTGTCTCTTCTATCATTTTTTTCCGGCAGATTTCGTAATTCCTCATATCTGTGATTCCGGAGCAGCCTTCCATGTCCGCAAGGATCAAAATATTATTATGCATTTTATTTAGCCTTCTGTTTCAGGTTGAATATGGCTGGTATCATATTTTCTGCTTCGTTAATGAAATTATAACAGTTTGGTGAATAAATATCCCAATTATCCGGTATACCGTTCGGACACCCTCCTCCGCAGAACAATGCGTTTTTACAGGTTATACATTCTTTAATCGTTGTAATATCTCTGGTTAAAAAGCTTTTCTCTTTTAAGTCAAGCTTTGGGTAATAGGTGCCGACTGCCTTTGAACGCTGTCCGACTGCCAGAATACAATTATAAATGTCGCCATAAGCATCATAAAACCTAGTCGTTCCTTCCGGATCACATGCCCTGATAATGGGGCGCAGCCTGGTTCCGCTATATAAGAAATTAGTCAAAGGCATCATTTTTGTCAAAATTTGATTTGCCCCTGGCATACCTTTCGTATCCTGTTCTATTAACTTCTCATACAGCCTGTTTCCCTCATTTTTTCCACATTGAAACAATGGCTGTATTTCAAACTTTGCCTTTCTTCCCCAATCTGTGGATTCGATAATGGACTTCTCTCTTAAAAGATCCTCAAAATTCTCCGAAGACAGGTTCATTCGTATGGTAACAGGGATATCGGCTGACAGGCATTTTTGAATCCCTGATAAGATTTTATCATAAGTTGGTTGCCCTTTTATCTCAAAACGTGTTTTGTTATGGTTGTTTTCTGTGCCGTCAAGCGTAATCTGTATATTCGTAAAACGAACTGACTGTAATAAATCCATGTAGTTTTCCAAATAAAATCCATTTGTGATGGCATAAAAATTGGCGTTGGGCGCTTTTCGGAGAATATATTCTACCAACCCTCTGTTTTCCGGCAGGAACGGTTCTCCTCCAAAAAAACCAATCCGCTTTAAATCCGGATTGATTTCAAATACCTTATCTATCATTTCAACAGTCATCGTTTTTTCACTTTTGACTGTATTCTCATAACAATAAGGGCAGTGAAAATTGCAACGATAGGTAAGGACAAACCATGCCATATCCGGCGTTTTCTGTTGGTTACGCTTTTTAAGTTTTTCAATAATCTGTTTTTTGATTTTTTCTTCTTCTTCCCGTGGGAGCAGGTACTGCCGTTTTTCTAAAAGTCCATACAGCCTCTCTTCTTCCTCTCCGGCAGGAATTATATTATCTTCCTGTATCCATTTTTCGATGATTGCACGTTCCTTACGGTGAACTATGTCCACAAAGCCATTGATGCCATTTGCAAGCAAAATATCCTCTTCCTCATTTTTTAAATCAATGATGACCAGATTATGAATTAATTTCATGATCATTATGCCTTCCTCATATAAGTTTCTCTAAGTTCTCCCAGATAAAAGGATTTTTAAATGATCCGCATGCCGGCTGATATATTTCAACGTCGCCGCTCGTCAACGGGAGTATGCATCCGCCTCCGCATAAATAACGAAGCTTACACTGTCTGCACTGTTCTATCTTGAATATCGTTCTGTTGCCTAAAATTTCTACTTTATCCTTGTCAAAAAATTTTTCTTTATAGTTCCCTATCTTGCCGCTTTCGCCATCCAGGCACAGGCACCAGTATATGTCCCCATTTGGTTCACAAATCATAGGAATTGTTTTTGTTATATCACATCTTTTATATTTGATGCTCTGTCTTTTATTTACAGGTCTATGGAGATACCCCTCAAGTTCCCTGAGTTCTACTGGAAGTTCCAAATAATTGTTGATTGTGCCTAAAAGGGGGTTATACGTTTCCAAGTCCGCCACTATCTCATCCCAATCATAAAAATGCTCGTCTATGCCGCCGCTTGTATGATAATCTTTTGCCAAGACAAATCTTAACGTGGTATCCGGCTGATCCAGTATGTTGCTTTTTACCAATAGTTCTATGTATTCCTTTAAGTGACTGCGCAGTTCTTTTGTCCATATGGTTGCTATCCTGATGGACTTATTCATTTGTTGCAAGTATTTGATCCCCCCGATAATTTTGTCGAAGGAATCGGCATAATGGTTAATCTTTTTGATCACAGCATCCGAACCATCCAAGGATACCTGGACTTCATCAAAAGCATCAAAAGAAATCTGATCTTTATATGCCAGAATATTAATGCCGTTTGTATATAATATCTTCTTTTTGGCCACCGCATGTTTGCAGATATAATTGATTGTATCAATATTAGCCGGAAGAAGCGGCTCTCCGCCGCTTACCACAATTTCATCGAGATCGGTATCACCAAAATATGGCAGGCATAGGTACTCCATAATGGATACAATATCCTGCACGTTCATATTCTGCCTATATTCCGGCTTATTTTTGTATTTTTTCTGATAGCAATAATCACAATTAAAGTTGCAGGCATGGGTCAAATTAAATGTGATAGATTTGACCGGAAATTTTGACAGATGAAGTGCCGCCTTTTCCTCGGATTGCCTATCAACTTCTTCCACAATTTCTGGCGGTAATATCTGTTTTTTCTCATGAAAAAAATCTAAGATATTTTATTCTTCACCGGAAAGCGCTTTTCCTGAATTAAGTTTACTTTTTATCAAGACCAATCTATCCAGCATGTATTTTGTAATAATCTCACGGCGGAAACTGATTAAGTTCATAAGCAGAAATGAATGATCATTAGATCTATAAATAAGATTATCAAAAACAAAACGCTTCATATGAAATCCTTCCTGAATGTGCATTATACTTGTAATCATTGCCAAGTTTAGTTTACCATAATTTTACTGCCTCGACAACCTCTTATTTATCTCGTTGTCCCGGGCGGATTTGCAGGTCTGCTTGCGGGCAAAGGGGAAGGATGTTATAATGTTAGCAGCCGGGAGAGGGGCGCACAGACAGCCGGGCGCATTCCGGTGAAAAAAGCGGAAAACAGGAATAGTACAAATGACATATGGGGAATTTTGCACCAGGTTTCAGATTCGGTTAAACGAGCAGCAGGCAGAGGCCGTCCGCAGCGTGGAGGGGCCGGTGCTGCTGCTTGCGGTACCCGGAAGCGGGAAGACTACGGTTCTGATTACAAGACTGGGCTATATGATTTACTGTGCCGGGATTGCGCCGGAGCAGATTCTGACACTGACATACACAGTGGCCGCCACCGGGGGCATGGCAGCCCGTTTTCGTTCCATTTTTGGGGACGGGATGGGCGAACGGCTGGAGTTCCGTACCATTAACGGCGTCTGTGCCAGAATTATCCAGTACTATGGGCGGCTTATCGGCAAAAATGCCTTTTCCCTGGTGACGGACGAGAAGATTCTGGCTTCCATTCTGTCTGCCATTTATCAGAAGGCAGAGGGCGGCTATGCGGCGGGAAGCGATATCAAAAATATCCGCACCATGATCACCTATATTAAGAACCGGATGCTCACCGGGGAAGAAATCCGGCAGCTGGAGGAGGGCTGTGAGTTCCGGATTTCCGAGATCTACGGCGCCTATTGCGGGGAGCTGCGGGGCAGGGGGCTGATGGACTATGACGATCAGATGACATATGCTTATGCTATTTTGCGGAAGAGCCCGGAGACGTTGCAGTATTT
>OFHB01002087.1_pt1 | contig 10818 bp, 12 predicted proteins | sample 1521881 | NCBI WGS metagenome assembly OFHB01 (sample SAMEA3504090, study PRJEB24116) | mouse gut metagenome | biome: mouse gut; feature: mouse-associated habitat; material: faeces | place: Denmark | collected 2011
GGGCATGGGTATGATGTGGAGGATATTTTATACCTTTATTCTCAAAAATAGCTTTTGCCGAATGTGCATGGTTTAATTACTAGATAATTTCCTTCCAATTTTTGATTGACAATTATAAGATCAAAGGGGTATACTTAGAGAAATCAGCGGCTATGAATAAAAATAGCCGCGTTTATTTTATGTAAGAAATTAGTTTGTACTAACTGATTTTGAAAATGATAGGAGATTCATATGGAAATACAGGTTTTTCGAGGAATATTGATACCTTTTTTGGGGACAGCGTTGGGGTCTGCCTGTGTATTGTTCATGAAGAATACGTTCAATTCTCTGTTGCAGCGGGCACTAACTGGGTTTGCAGCCGGAGTCATGGTAGCTGCTTCTATTTGGAGTCTTTTGGTTCCGGCTATGGAACAGTCAGCTTCGATGGGACAATGGGCATTTGTACCCGCCGCAGTTGGATTTTGGATTGGTATTCTTTTTTTGCTACTTTTAGACAAAACAATTCCGCATCTGCATATGAATAGCAGTAAGTCAGAAGGACCAAAAAGCAGCCTTCAAAAGACAACAATGCTGGTGCTTGCAGTGATGCTTCACAATCTTCCGGAGGGCATGGCAGTAGGTGTCGTTTATGCAGGATGCCTTACAGGAGATGGTGGAATAACCGCTATGGGCGCGTTGTCGCTTTCACTGGGGATTGCGATACAGAATTTCCCAGAAGGGGCGATTATCTCTATGCCTCTGCGCGCAGAGGGAGTCAGCAAAGGAAAAGCATTCTTATATGGGGCGCTTTCTGGTGCAGTGGAACCAATAGGTGCCATTTTGACGATTTTAGCGGCTGGGTTCGCGGTTCCGATTCTGCCATACCTTTTGAGCTTTGCCGCTGGCGCTATGATTTATGTAGTAGTTGAAGAATTGATTCCAGAGATGTCGGAGGGCAGCCATTCCAACCTCGGAACGGTTCTATTTGCGGCGGGATTTACACTGATGATGATACTGGATGTTGCGCTGGGATAAGAGGAAATTTGTGATGAGATTACTGATTTACGGTGCCGGAGTCATCGGCAGTTTCTATGCGGCATTGTTCAGCAGAGCGGGATATAACACGACTGTATATGCGCGAGGGAAACGGCTGGAGACGCTGGAAAGGGCCGGCTTGTTATATGAACATAAAGGCCAGCTCCATTCGGCTCATGTGGAGGTCATTGACCGTGTCGCGAATGAGGATCACTTCGATTATATCTTTTTAACCGTCAAAGAAAATCAGGTGCATACTGCGTTAAGGGAGCTTCGTTCCAATTGCAGCCCGCATATCGTGACCATGGTAAATACCCTTGAACCATATGGCAAATGGGAGAAAATCTGTGGGACGGGACGTATTATTCCCGCTTTTCCAGGCGCGGGCGGAAGCTTTCAAGGAGATGTTCTGAAAGCCGCGCTGACCCCGAAGGCCATTCAGCCTACGACCTTCGGGGAAATAAACGGAAAGAAAACAAAGCGGCTGCAGGAAATATCCCTGCGATTGAGAAAAGCGGAGATCCCTTATCAGATCGTAAAAAATATGCACGACTGGCAGCTATGTCACCTTGCGATGGTCGTCCCGATTGCCGACGCTTACTATGCGGCAGAGCATCCGAAGGAGGCGTGGAAAGAAAAAGCGGTGATGCTCAAAACAGCAAGGCAGCTGAAACACAATTTCAAGACACTTCACTCCCTGGGAATCCATCGTTCGCCTTGGAAAATGAACCTGTTCTGTTTTGCGCCTGTGCGGCTTTTGAAAGCCGGGATGACTGCGGTTTTCAAAAGCCGCTTTGGAGATGTGTTTATGTATCAGCATTCCATGAACGCGCCCGACGAAATGCAACAGCTGCACACGCAGTTTTATCGGTATATTGCGGATGCGGCAGAGTGTGGAACGGGGGGAACATTATGAAATATACCTATTGCGAGCGGTTCATGTGGCACATCATCGCGCCCGCCTCCCTCCGTTTTCTCTCGGAGCAGGGCTGGGATGTTTCCAAACTGAAAAAGAAGGCCAAAGCGATTTACCGTCAGATAGCAGCGCGCACACCGGGCATCGGCGGGCTGACCGGAAACTCCCTTCACATCTGCCCTGTGGCCGGGATGATCTGGCTGTCCATCTATGAGGCGGCGGAGGGCAAAATGGGCGAGGAATGCTTTGGGAATTTGGTAGTGGCCGGGATGGAAAGCCCAATGGTCAAAGCGTCCTTTACCGGAAAAGCAAAGACGGCCTTTACATGGACGGCACAGCAAAAGCGGGCAGCCAAGGCGGTACGGGATAACGCCGCCCCCGGCGGGCCGTTCAACTGGCAGGCAGAGGTCATCCTGGGCCGGGATGCGGAGGAGTACACCATCCTCTACCACCAGTGTGGGCTATGCGCCCTGGGCCGTCAGGAGGGACTTCCCCACCTGGTGCCTTATCTGTGCGCACTGGACACGCTGTCCATCGACTGGATGGGAGGAAAGCTCTACCGCACCAAAACGCTGGCCTCCGGAGGGGACTGCTGCGACTTCTGTATCTGCAAAAAGGGTTCCAAATGGGACAGAGAACGGAGAGCGGGCTGCTGATGGAGAAACAGATCTGCCTTGTCAGTCCGAGCCGTACATACCGCACACGGTCCGCCTGTGTCCAGCTGTTGGACCTCGGCGGACTGAAGCGGGTCAAGAGGACCATGTATCAGGACTTCGCCCATCCCCACAACAGGGAAACGCTGCCCCGGTGGATTTACCGGCGGTTTTCCGTGGAGAAAACAGGATTTCAGGGGTATCCAGCCGATACGTTGACTGCGGAGCACAGCCAGCGGGATAAAACGCCCCTATTTCTCCACAGTGACGGAGGCCGTATGCGCCCGACAACGCTGCATTACCACACGATAGCTTGGCTGCTGCGGCACACGGATCACGGCGTTGTCCTGCCCTCTTACCCGCTGGCTCTCAGGGCCAACGCCGCTCAGGCCAGAGAATAGATCGAGACGCTGTATGGTTTTCTAAATTGGGAATCAGGCTCCCGGCGTTGGATCTTCATAGGCGACAGCGCAGAGGCTAGTCTGTCCACCAGGATGATCGAGCTGCACCCGGAATGGGCGGAGCGCGTGATCCTGCTCTCACCAGCATCCGGCGTCGCGGAAATGGACGGAGCCATGCACAGTCGTGAGAAGGCGGTACTGGGATTTTGTCCGAGCAGCTGGCCAGAAGCGTAAAGATGCTGGAGGCGGCGGATTTTTCGGAGGAAATGATCCGGGAGGCGAAAAAGCATCCGTCCTCCGCACGCCTGCATTACTCGGTGCAGGACGCGACAAATCTGACCTATGCTGATGCGTCCTTTGACGCGGTGGTCATCTCAAACGCCCTGCATATCATGCCGGAACCGGAAAAGGCGCTCGCGGAGATCCGGCGTGTTCTGAAGCAGGACGGAATCTTGTTCGCCCCTACCTTTACGGCGGCGGAAAGCCTTTTGGGCAGAACCAGGATACATATTATGGAGCTTTCTGGCTTTCGGGTCTTTCATAGATGGACGCCGCAGGAATATCTGCGCTTTTTGCAGGACAACGGATTTGCCGTTACGGACAGGGAGGTCCTTGGCGGCGTTCTGGCACTGACTTATGCCGAGGCAAAAAAGAGGAAAAGTAAAATGCTGAAAATTACAGTACAAGTAGATGGGATGATGTGTGGGATGTGCGAGTCCCATGTGAACGATGCTGTTCGCAAAGCGTTCTCAGTGAAGAAGGTCACATCCTCCCACAGCAAGGGGCAAACTACTATTATTGCAGAAAATGACATTGATGAAAATGCACTGCGCTCCGCCATCGGCGCCACGGGCTATGAGGTTAAAAAGGTGTCCAAGGAGCCTTACGAGAAGAAGGGACTGTTTCACAGATAAGCCGCCATAGTGAGCTCCAAACACACGTCCGACTTAGGGGAAGGAGGCCGCCTTTTATGCCGGTATTTTTGATTGAGAGCATTGTCCTTTGTCTCATTTTCACCCTTACGGTTCCGATATATGGCCTGCATAACCTGCTGGCTATGATCGACTCTTATCCTCCGGCAATCCAAGTGCGCGTTCAGGAACTGGGTCTGATTCCAGCAGAGCGGCCCCAAAAACACATCGGGGCCAAGCTGCTGTTCTGTCTGATCGCCGCAGTGGTCCTTGCGGTGACACTCCGTATATTCAACGGAGCGGATACGTTTCTGTCTGGTTTTGTGACTAGCTTCCTGCTTTGGCTGGTGGTGGACTGGTATGACGCGCTGGTCATCGACTGCCTGTGGTTCTGCCACAGCAAGCGGTGCATCATACCCGGTACGGAGGATATGACACAGGCGTATCACGACTATGGATTCCATATCCAGCAGTCCTGTATCGGGATATTTATCGGCCTGCCGGTGTGTCTGCTGGTGGGCGGACTGACGGCAGTCATGGCATGGCTGATCTGAATGGGATGTGAGATGAAACAATGAAAAAACAATATTTCGATCCTGACCAGGATGGCTTTTCGGGCGTTTACGTAAAAGAAGTGGTCACGGGATGGGCAAGAAAATAAAAGTAAATCTTTCTGATACAGCGGAAACCATGCTGCAAAGCTTCGATGCCAGAGCACAGTATTCTCTCATCCCAAAGCATAAATTTTATGACGCTAAGGCAGTTGAGACCGTCAAAAAAATTGATTATGATTTTTCTAAATCTGAAAAGGACCGCACCATGAGCAACGGTGTTTTGGCAAGAACGATTGTCTTCGACGAATTGGTGGGGGACTTTATCAATCATAATCCTGACTGCACGGTGGTGAATATCGCCTGCGGATTAGATACGAGAGTGTACCGTTTGGATAGCGGAAAACTACGTTGGTATAATCTCGACCTGCCAGAGGTGATTGAACTGCGAAACCAGCTATTGGGGGAAACCGGGCGTATTTCTACGATTGGAATATCCGCGCTCGACAGCTCGTGGGCCAACAAGGTCGAGGTCCAAGGTGCGGTGCTGTTTATCATTGAGGGACTGACAATGTACCTGACGGCGGAGGAAGTCGGTACACTTCTTTGCATCATCCGGGACAATTTCGACCGCGCCATGGTGATGATGGAGTGCAGTTCCCCTGATTTGAAAAGTCAGAACCATGCAGACCAGCGAGAAGGGGACCGTCGCCAGGGATGCCAGCGCCAGTCAATGCGCGCCAGGGCAATCAGGCTCACAATGGGCAGGGTCAGGTGCCCCATCCCCTCGGGAATCATGTGGGCCAGGGGAGGCTCGATGTCCTCGATCTTGTCTACCATCAGATTTTTGATCTCCCCGATGGAGTGGGCGGTCGCTTCCCCCAGCGGGGCGTGGAGGAACCGGTCCGCCACCCGCAGCCGCAGGCCCTCCAGAATGTGATAGGCGGCGTAGTGGGACAGCATGGTGGAAAAACCGAAACAGAGAATTTTTACCAGATAGGCCCCCAGCGCCAGGCCGCACCAGATCAAAATCCCCTCCTCCCGAAGCGCTCCGGCGGAGAACGCCTCGATCAGCCGGAAAACACAGTAGTAGGGCAAAAGCCCCGCCGTCACGCTGACAACGGACAGGATCACCGAGCCGGTGAGCCGCCGTTTGCCCGCCCCGGCGTAAGTGAGCAGGCAGGAAAACCAGCCCTTTTTCGTTTGCTCCAAGCAAACCACTCCCTTCAAACAAATATGGACGGTACCAACAGGCACCGTCCATATTTTAAGGGAGTTAGCAACAACTATCTACCCCGCATAGACCAAACAGTCCCGTTTGGACAACAAATTCACCTGCGCCGGTACTCCGTTGGGGACATCCCCATAACCTTCCGGAACACGATGGCAAATTTGCTGGGGCTGTCGTACCCCACCCGTCCGGCGATCTCCACCACGCTGAGGGCCTTGTCGGTCCGCAGCAGCACAGCCGCCTGGTTCATCCGGTACTCCAGAAGGTAGCTGCCAATGCTCGCCCCAAAAACCGATTTAAAGCAGTTTTTAAGGGGCGTCAGCGGGATATCAAAACGGCGGGACATCTCCTCCTGCGTGAAATTCTCATCCATATGCCCCACAAGGAACTGCTGCACCGCCTTGGCCTTTTCCACCTGCGTCCGGTAAAAATACGGCTTCTCCACAGGATTTTCCGGCAGTTCCAGTGCTTCCAGATACAGCAGCAGCTCCAGAATCTTTATCTTAAAATAGGACCGCTTGATCTTTTCCGGCACTGCGTACAGCTCCCCAAAAATATGCTCGATAGAGCCTGCGCCATGCACGACGTAAGGGTAAATGCCGCCGCAGAACTTTTCCTGCAATGCCCGCAGGTTCACGGGAAAGTCCTTGATCTCCTGCGGCAGAGACCGGCAGGCCGCATCCATATCAAAAGACACCATTGCGCCGTGGTAATGGGAAAGCGGCATCTCAAAATGCCCGGTATGGGTAAGCCTGCGGTCAAGTTTCAGATCCCCCGCCTCCACATAGGAGTAGGCGTCGTCAGCCGCCGGATACTCCAGCCGCCCCTCCCGGCAGTGGTCGATGCAGAAGAGATTCCTGTCCGGCTTGAATTCGCTGTCATAATAACGGATATGGAAATCGTTATAGGAAAGGCTGACTCCCGGAAAAACCTCATAGATGGTGATCGTCCCTTCCCCTGTTTCATTCTGGAACTGGTACACGCTGCATCCGTCGTTTTCCGCCAGTTTCACGCCGGTACCGCCCGTAAGCAGGAAATCATCCATTCCCATCCCTCCTTCCGTCCATTTCAAAAATACGGTCGCAGGCCTTCTCCATGAACTCCCTGTCGTGGGAAACCACCAACACAATGCATTTCTGCCCCGCCAGCTCCCGGATCATACGGCCCACCCCCAGCATATGCCTATAATCCAGCCCGCTAGTGGGTTCGTCAAATACCATGAGGCGCTTTCCTGAAAGGATAGCAGCTGCCACAGCCAGACGCTGCTTCTGCCCTCCCGACAGTGCCATTGGGTGGCGCTCCTTAAATTCCAGCAGGTCAAAGGCTTTTAGGATTTTTTCTATCTCCTCCGCCCTGCCCTCCGGCATGGACATCTCGCATTCATCCCATACACTGTCCGAGAAAAGCTGGTGGTTCACATCCTGCATGACAAGACTGCACGCCCTGTTCCGCTGTTTCCGGTTCAGGGCTTTCCCGTCAAGCCGGATTGTCCCGCCCTCTTCCTTTAACAGTCCGCACAGACACCGCGTCAGCGTAGTCTTGCCCGCCCCGTTATATCCCACGATTCCAAGCACCTCTCCGGGATTTGCGGAAAAGCTGATTCCCTCAAATACCGTCTGCCTGTCAAATGCGCAGGAAAGATTTTCTACTGACAGACCGTCCTTCGTTCCGGGCGGCCTGGCACATGGCAGCTCCATCACAGGGTCAGTGAAACTCCGCAGCCCCATACGGATACGCTGCTGTTCCGGGATTCCTCTAAATTCATCTCCCGAAAAAATACGAATAATCTTTCCGTCCTGCAGGAATACGGCACGGTCTATCAGATCCATCAGGAAATACAGACGATGCTCCGCAACAATGACCGTCCGCCCCTCTTTTTTAATCTGCATGATCTGCCTCCGCAGAATATCAATTGCCTCCGCATCCAGGTTGGCCGTCGGCTCATCCAGCACAAACACAGACGGGTTCATGGCATAAACGCTTGCAAAAGCAAGGCTCTGTTTTTCCCCGCCGGACATGGAGAAAATATTCCTCCCAAGAAGCGCTCCAATCTTTAACGCCGAAACCGTGGCTTCGAGACGTTCTTTGATCTTCTCCGGGGCAACGCCCGCATTTTCCAGCCCGAACGTGATCTCGCTGTCAGAATCAATATTGAAAAACTGTGACTTGGGGTTCTGGAACACGGAGCCGACCTGCTCCGCCAGGCGGTACATTTCCGTATCCGCAACCTCCATCCCGTTTACCGACGCCCTGCCTGTTAAAGCGCCGCCCACCACAAAATGGGGGATCAGGCCGTTGACCAGCTTTGTCACCGTTGTCTTGCCGCACCCGCTTTCCCCACAGAGAAGCACGCACTCACCCTGACCAATCTTTAAATCAATATGGGAGAGCGTCCCCTGCTCTTTCTCATATGCAAAAGAAACATCCTGTATCTCTACCACAGACCGCACCTCCTATCCTGCTGTAACTGAGATAAAACAAAATACAACACCGAATGCCAGGCATAAAAAATCCTGCACGCCAAATTTCATTTCGACCATGCTTGTTTTATGTGCCGGGTTTTCAACTCCCCTTGTAACGGCAGCGGCAGACAGTTCCTCCGCAGTTGTTGTTGCCGAAATCATGACCGGAACAAGCAGATACTCTATTTTCTGTATCCCATGGATGTCCCGCAGCTTCATGGCATCCCTTATGTACCCAGCTTCTTCCTTCAAAGCCGGAAAATATCGGATGGTTACTGACAGCGGGATGATCAGCCCCTGCGGGATATGGCATTCACGGAGCGCCACCATCAGTTCCTTTACCGAAGTCTTCTGTATGATCAGCGTTCCCACGATCAGGCAGGGAAACGCCCTTCTCGCATAGGAAACCAGAATGGTGAAGCTGCTGGCTAAGATTTTCGGTCCGATTGGGAAAATACCGTACTGCAGGAACAGGCAGATCCCAAAGGCAAGTGCCAGCCTGCCTGCGGCTTTTGTGCAGCCGCAGGCAATGATCAGCAGGAGCAGCAGAACAACCCATGTAATCTCAACCCACAGGGAGTGCTGGGTAAAGGCCACCACATTTGCCAGTACCAGAAACAGCAGCTCTGTCCGCGGATCAAATTTCAGCATATATTTTTTGCCCGGAGCGCCCATTACACAATTCCTGCCTTTACAAAATGTTTCTTAAACAGACCTTTTGCAATAAACGCACCAATAATTCCGCCGATTATGGGAGCCACAAACAGAACAACCAGCATGGCGTTGGAAGAAAGCGCCTCTACTGCGGACACATAATCCGCAGGCATTCCCTGCTCTGTAATCTGTGCGAGGAAATCAGCTTTAAACAGCCAGATGGGCAACGGGGAGCCGGTCATTCCGAGTGAAAAAATTACATAGGCGGTAGAATTTCCCTTAAAGCTATCGTACTTCGCCATGCTACGTATCACTTCGGCCAGAACGCAGGCTGATGCCATGGAAATCAGAATCACCAGAGTAAACTGCCCGGTAACAAAATAAATCAGCGCCGTGATCAGTCCCATCAGGAACACCGCTCCAGGCTTTTGCACCTTTGCCGCCATCAGCATAAAGGGAATCCCCGCAAAGACGGCAATAAAACCCGGCATCAGCATCCACAGCACGGGATGGATACCTCCCAGCAGCATGAAGGCGAAGTTAATGACAAAATAGATTGCGGAAAAAATGCCGATCGTGATCAGATCCTTCCCTTTCAGCCCTTTTCCATTTTTTGAGTTTGACATGGTTTTTTCCTCCTTATTGGTTAGATTCAGCTAACCATAGTTGTTTAAAAAAAGCGGATTTCCGCTTTCTTTTTTAGGATAACAAAAACCAAATCCTTTGTCTGTCCCGTTTCGCCCAAATTGCACCGATTGGACAATTTTATTCATGACAATAGAAAGTTCGCAAAGCGTACTTTCTATTGTATTCCGGGCGCTGCTTCCCACTCCACTCGGAACTTCTTTACTGCTGCATTTCAGCAGAACTCCACATGGAGCATAAAGCCCATATGGAACATCCTCATCACCCGTGCAAAAATTCTGGTAATTACGCTTTTTCGCCAGCCGCCCTTCAGGTAGCCTTCCATATAATCCCGTTCCACTACATTCACAATATGCTCCGACCAGCCTTCCAGTTCTTCCTTTGGTCTTTCCAATGAGAAGAAGGACTTCGTCTTATTGCCCGCCATTTTCACTTCCGCATTCACGCCCTTGAGCCCCAGAGCATTTACCGCATCAAAAGTAATCATGCCGCCGGGAAAACGCTCCGCCATAGCGCACAAAAGGCGGCGCACCTGCTCTTTCTCAAAATAGTAAAACAGGCCGCCTGCCGTAAACACAATCCCGTCCGACCGACGGAAATCAATCTGGTCAAACCATGAAAAATCATTCAGGTCGCAGGCCACATTCTGCTCCAGATTTCCAAGGGGGATATGTTTTTCACGCAGCGGTATCACATTTTCCATGTCCAGACAGTACCATGGGTTTGTTTCATTTTTCATCTGCCGTCTGAGGCAGCTAAGCCCTGCGCCAAGCTCCACCACAGCGGCATGGGCATGTTTTTTCAGATAATGCCTGATTTCCCATGCCATGTTATACTGGCGTATGACACAGTTCATCCACATATACTGGAGCCGGTACATCTTCTTGTCTGACCAGTCCACTCCCATTTCCCTTACAATCCTGCCTGCGTCATAGTCAGGAAACAGCTCCGGATAATGCTCCGCTGCTATCGCACGCCCCCATAAGGGCATACACAGCGTCTGCTGCACCGTATTTTCCTTTAATTCTTCCATAGTTTCCATTCCCCCTTGCTGCCATGCAAACTATATGAAACAAATTCAATTCCCATCACATTCCGCCTCCGGCTTCACGAAAACTTCGCCTGCCTTTATGGTCTTAACCCCCAGCATGAAATAAAAGATATGGAATACCCACACGCAGGCAAGGACAATCCTGCCCACTGGAACCTGGTCCATCATGATAAATCCCACTGACATTAAAAGCGTTACCGTCACCATAATCTTAATCTTAGTCTTCCGCGTCATGCCCTTTCCTTTTACATAGCTTTCCAGATTATTCTTATATAATTTCGTCCCGGTAAACCAGCGGTTCAGCTTTTCCGAACTCCTGGCAAAGCAAA
>OFHB01002090.1_pt1 | contig 10810 bp, 6 predicted proteins | sample 1521881 | NCBI WGS metagenome assembly OFHB01 (sample SAMEA3504090, study PRJEB24116) | mouse gut metagenome | biome: mouse gut; feature: mouse-associated habitat; material: faeces | place: Denmark | collected 2011
TGCGCAGCCGCACCAGTTCCTCGTCCACACACACCTTGTCCGCAAAAATCGTAACCTCCGTCAGCAGCCTGCTCTCGTCCACCTGGGCATCCCCCAGCAGATCTTTCACCCGCTCCTCCAGTTTCTGCCGGTATTCCTGCACGATCCGGGGAGATCTCTCCGCTATAAAGTCCACCAGTCCCAGCATACCGTCCAGCTTTTGGAGCAGGTCCTCCCGCAGACGTTCTCCCTCCGCGACCCGGGTCTGTACAAAACTCTCCGCAGCCCCCTGAATGGCCTTTCGGAGTTCCTTCCAGAGTTCTCCCTCGTCCACGTTCTGCTCTTCCATGGTAAACACTTCCGGATACCGGGACAGAGTGGATACCCTGATGTCATCCTCCAGGCCGAACTCTTCCTGCATTTGACGGAGATACTTCCTGTATTCCGCCGCCAGTTCCCTGTTATAGCGGATATTTGCATGGTTCTCCGTGTAATCCTCGTAGGATATGAACAGATCCACCTTTCCCCGGGAAATATAGTTCTTCAGTTCCGCCCGTATAGCAGACTCAAAAAAGTTCAGCTTCTTGGGCATCTTGATATTCACATCCAGATACCGATGATTTACGGACTTTATCTCCACGGTAAATTTGCGGTTATTCTCGGCTACTTCACACCTGCCGAAACCGGTCATGCTCTTTATCATCGTCTTCTCTCCATGCAGATCCTGCGCCATTTATCCTCCTGTATCCTGCGGTCCCGGGAAAGCAAACCAGACGGGAAACATCCATACTTCATTACATTATAATAGACATCACCCCGATAGTCAATAGCGGACGCGGAAAACACTTGTCATTTCCCGGCAATTTGCTATAATATAAGGAAAATACACTGTAATTTTATAGTAGGAGGACACCCACATGGCTTTTGACGGCGTGACCATTGCCGCTATCGTAAAAGAACTGAACGACACCTGCCTGGGAGGCAGGCTCTATAAAATCGCGCAGCCGGAGAGTGACGAACTGCTGCTGACCATCAAGACCCCCGGCGGCCAGCGGCGTCTGCTCCTGTCTGCGGACGCCTCCCTGCCCCTGGTATATCTCACCGGGCAGAACAAGCCCAGCCCCATGACGGCCCCGGGCTTCTGCATGCTGCTGCGAAAGCATCTGCAGAACGGGCGCGTTACCGCCATCACCCAGCCGGGACTGGAACGCATTATTCATATAGATGTGGAGCATCTGGACGAGATGGGGGATCTGCGGCATAAAACACTGATTATAGAGATCATGGGAAAACACAGCAACATCATCTTCTGCAATGAAGACGGCATGATCCTGGACAGTATCAAACATGTGTCCGGCCTGGTCAGCAGTCTCCGGGAGGTGCTGCCCGGCAAGCCCTATTTCGTGGCCCATACCCAGGACAAGCTGGACCCCCTGACCTGCGGACCGGAACAATTCTCCGCGGCCCTGGCCTCCCGCCCCGCCCCGCTGTACAAGGCCATCTACCAGAGTTATACCGGTATCTCGCCCATACTGGCCCAGGAGGTATGCCACCGGGCCGGACTGGATGGGGACGCCCCCACTGCCGCCTTTTCCCCCCGGGAATTGGAAGCGGCATTCCGGGAGTTTCGGAAAATGATGGACCAGGTGCAGTCCGGCAGCTTTGCCCCGGCCATCGCCTATACGGGTCGGCAGCCGGCGGAATACGCGGCCCTGCCCCTGACACTCTACAGCAACGGAGAGGACAGCCTGCGGCCCTGCAGTTCCATTTCCTCCCTGCTGGAGCAATACTACGCCGAGAAGAACACACTGACCCGCATCCGACAGAAATCCGTGGATCTGCGCCGCATTGTGCAGACTACCCTGGAGCGCAATGTAAAAAAATACGACTTGCAGCTTCAGCAGATCAAGGACACGGAAAAACGCGACAAATATCGGATCTACGGGGAATTGCTCAACACCTACGGCTATAATGTGCCCGAGGGCAGCAAATCCATGGAAGCCCTGAACTACTACACGGGAGAGACAATCACCATCCCCCTGGACCCGGATATGACTCCCGCCGAAAACGCCAAGCGGTATTTTGACAAATACGGCAAGTTAAAGCGTACCTTTGAAGCCCTGTCCACTCTGACGGAGGATGTCAGGGCCGAAATCCGGCATCTGGAGTCCATTGCCACAGCCCTGGATATCGCCCTGCTGGAAGAGGATCTGGTGCAGATCCGGGAAGAACTGGCCGCCAGCGGCTATATCCACAGACGGGGCGGCGGTAAGCGGGAAAAGGTCACCAGCAAACCCTTCCACTATGTGAGCAGCGACGGCTTTCATATGTATGTGGGAAAAAACAATTATCAGAACGATGAACTGACCTTTAAATTTGCCAGCGGAAACGACTGGTGGTTCCACGCCAAGGGAATGCCCGGCTCCCATGTGGTGGTGAAATGTCAGGGGGAGGACAACCTGCCGGATCGGACCTTCGAGGAGGCGGCAAAGCTGGCCGCCTACTATTCCAAGGGCCGGGGCCAGGAAAAAGTGGAGATTGACTATATCCAGAAAAAACATGTGAAGAAGCCCAACGGGGCCAAGCCGGGATTCGTGGTATATTATACCAATTTCTCCATGATGATGGATGACGATATCTCCGGGCTGGAACAAGTTTAACGCAGCAAGCCGCATTTCCGGGCCGCCCTGACCAGTAAATGCCCCTTGGGCATGGCCCGCAGTTCTTCCTCCGTCACCCCTTTAAACAGAATCACCAGGGCAAAGTACACCACCGCCCCCACCGCAATGGCCGGAAGAACGGATACCACAATGGACCCCGTGAGTATCAGCAGGCTCTCATAGATTACCCAGGCGATGGCCCCCATGAAAGCAGAGGCGATAAACGGCACAAAAAATGTGCTCATAATCTCCTGGCGGTATCCCAGCGCCTTGCGCAGAGACAACTGGTTCAGGACGCACATCAGGCCGGAATACAGGATGGTGGCGATTACCACTCCGTAGATGCCCAGATCCGTAAAGAACAACAGGGGCACCATCACCGCCGTCTGAATCAGCAGCGCAATGGCAGCATTGACAATGGGCGTATTGACTCTTCCCACGCCCTGTAAAATGGAATTGCTCAGGGTGGACAGGGCATAGAAAATCACGGACACGGCCAATGCCATCAGGATCTTTGCGGCCAGTTCAATGGTGGCTTCATCCGGAAACAGCAGCCAGGTAACAGGCTTTGCCAGCACAAAGAGCCCCACCGCAGAGGGGATGGATATCAGCATAATGGTCTTGACTGCCTGGGCCATCTTGTCCCGGGCGTCCGCCAGTTCTTTGCGGGCCACAAGCTGGGAGACGGTGGGAATGATGGCGGCGGCCATGGCCGAAGAAAACGCGATGGGAATATTGGAAATCTTCATGGCCTCCCCGTTGAACAGCCCATAGTCCCCCACCACCAGATCTTCCGCCGCATGGCGGAATTTTATCATGATGTCCGTATACAGCTTGTTGTTCAGCGAACTGCTGAGGTTGTAGACGGCGGTGCTCATGATAAAGGGAAGCACCACCTGCAGGATCATGGCGCTGATCTCCCGGTAGGAATCCACCTGCCGGGTATGATCCCTCTCGATCCGCCTTTGGATCATGGGACGGTTCAGCGCATAGACGGCGGCCATAAACAGCAGCGCCGCCAGCACCCCCGCGCCTGTCCCCAGAGCACTCCCCATGGCGCCGTACACGGCACGGCGGGTCTGCTCTGCCGCCTCACCGCTCTTCTCATAAGTTCCCATGAACCATACAATAAATCCGTATGCCGCCCCGATGCTCACCGCCGCATTGACAATCTGCTCCAGAATCTGGGAGACGGAAGTCTGTACCATGCTCTTATGAGCCTGGAAATACCCCCGCAGCACCCCCAAAACGCCATAGACGAAAATGGTGGGGGCCAACACCTGCAGCACCGGGGCCGCCGATTCCGGCACCAGATGCCCCGCACCAAAAAAGAGGAGTAAGCTCGCAACGAGTCCCACTCCCAGCACATAGTACATGGCACATATGAAAACCCTGTGGGCATTGCGGTACTCCCGCAGCGATAACTTCTGGGCAATCACCTTGGAGATCGCGGAGGGAATGCTGTAGGAGGAAATCATCAGCACTATAGCATAGTAATTGTACGCCGACTGATAATACCCCAGACCCACATGGCCGATGATCCGGGTCACAGGGCTCACATACAGGAGCCCTATGATCCGGCTGATAAATCCTGCGGCGGCCAGAATACCCGCCTGCAGGATAAAGCTGTCTCTTTTTTTGCCGCCGTTCATTCTCTCTAATACCCTATTAACCAGTCATACATCTCCTGATACTTCTTTGCGGACACTTCCCAGGAGAAATCCGCCGCCATGGCGCGGTCCACGATCTTGTTCCACTCCCGCTTCCTGTCATAGAATACCTGCTCTGCGTAGCGTACCGCGGCCAGCATTTCATGGGCGTTGTAATTGGCGAAGCTGAAGCCTGTTCCCGTTCCCTCGAACTCGTTGTAGGGCTGTACGGTGTCCTTCAGTCCCCCGGTCTCCCTGACAATGGGCACCGTGCCGTAGCGCAGAGACATAAGCTGGCTCAGGCCGCAGGGCTCAAACAGGGACGGCATCAGGAAAGCGTCACAGGATGCATAGATCTTGTGTGACAATTCCTCGGAATAGAATATATTGGCGGACACTTTATCGCTGTATTTCCAGTCAAAATGCCGGAACATGTTCTCGTACTGCTCTTCACCTGTGCCCAGTACCACCAGTTGAATATCATCCCGGCACAGTTCATCCATCACATATGCAATCAGATCAAAACCCTTCTGGTCCGTCAGACGGGAGACCACGCCGATCATCATCTTCTTCTCGTCCACCTGAAGGCCCAGTTCCTCCTGCAGCGCTCTCTTATTCTTGGCCTTCTCCTTGCGGAAATTCACTGCGTTATAGGGCTTCACAATATATTTATCCGTCTCGGGATTGAACTCCTCATAGTCGATGCCGTTGACAATCCCCCGCAGATCGCCGCTGCGGGCCTTCAGCAGACCCTCCAGGCCCTCCCCGTAGAATTTGGTTTTGATCTCCTCCGCATAGGTGTCGCTCACCGTGGTCACAGCATCCGCGAACACAATCCCTCCCTTGAGAAGATTGGCGTCCTTGTAAGCCTCCAGCTTATCCGGCGTGAAATAGTACTGAGGCAGCCCGGTGATGTTCTGTACCACCTTGGGATCCCATTTCCCCTGGAACTTCAGGTTATGGATCGTGATTACAGACTTGATGCCCCTGAAGAAATCATTGCCCTGGAATCTTTCCTTCAAATACACTGGAACCAGGCCTGTCTGCCAGTCATGGCAGTGGATCAGATCCGGCCGGAAATCCAGGATGGGCAGTACGGACAGTACCGCCTTGGAGAAAAAGGCATACTTCTCAATCTCAAACAGCGCATTGTCCCCATAGGGCTTAAATCCGCCGAAATATCCCTCATTGTCGATGAAGTAATACTGAATCCCGTCCACCTCGGCCTTCAGCACGCCCACATAGGCGTCCGTCCAGTTGAAATCCATGTAGAAATGAGTCACATACTCCAGCCTATCCTTCATCTCCTGCTTCATGCAGGTATACCTGGGCAGGATCACCCGCACGTCGAAATATTCTTTGTCGATGCATTTGGGCAGGGAGCCCACCACATCGGCCAGCCCTCCCGTCTTGATGAAAGGAACCCCTTCAGATGCCGCAAACAGTATTTTCTTCATGTGCCAACCTCCATTTGTACCTTCTCGTAGATAATTCGATTATACTACATCCTGTATCGTTAGGAAAGCCTTTTCTGAAAATTTTATTCCCTGTACTTCAGGCGGATGCGGTCCGCGATCAGAGCGATAAACTCGGAGTTGGTGGGCTTTCCCTTGCCGGTGTTCACCGTGTATCCGAACAGGGCGTCAAGGGTCTCCATCCTGCCCCGGGACCAGGCCACCTCAATGGCATGGCGGATGGCCCTCTCCACCCGGCTGGGCGTGGTCTGAAACCGCTTCGCTATGGTGGGATAGAGCACTTTGGTGATGGAACTGATCATGGAAGGTTCCCGCACGGACATCATGATGGCCTCCCGTAAGTACTGATAGCCTTTGATATGTGCCGGCACCCCGATCTCATGAATGATATCCGTTACGTCCTGCTCCAGGTCATAGGCTTTTTCCGCCGGACTCTCCACCCCCGCTTTCTCCTCTGCGGCCCGGATCAGCACTTCCCCGGCCGTCTGCTGCAAATCCTCCGTGTCTTTCCGCCCCGCGGGCACGGTAATCATGATCTGGAATTCTTTATCCCCGTTCATCAGATCCCCCAGGATCCTGTATACTTTCTCATTATCATCGGCAGCGGTAATGCGCAACTGTTCCATGTCTATTCCTCCACATATTGACTTTTTATCATTATCTATTATACGATTCTTCCAGATCAGACAGCAACTGCAATTCACCGCAAGTTCCCCTTCTCCCTGTCATTATGCCCTCTATTACGTCAGCATCCGCCAAAAAACGCGCCCAGGCACAAAAATCTCCGCAAAAAAATAAATATATACTTGCATTCTCCACCTGATGTGGTATAATATAGCAGTATCAAATGCAGGGGCCGGAAAATGGTTCCCACATCAAAGTTCCAATGGGGATATAGCTCAGTTGGGAGAGCGATACGTTCGCAACGTATAGGTCACGAGTTCGAGTCTCGCTATCTCCATTTTACAGTGTTCTGAAACCCTTTATCCGAAGGGCAGGACACTTTTCTTTTTCAGCAATCATAAATAAGGCATGTCCGTCAGGACCCTTCGGATTCAGACGCAAAATAGAAACCGCCCGGCATTCGGGCGGTTTTGGCATTTTACGGCAGGATTTTCCTTCTTCAGACTCAGTTTATCAAGGCTGTCCGGGCTTTCCTCTCAGCGGGCAGGAATCTTCAGCACCTGACCGATATCCAGTCTGTCGCCTGACAATCCGTTGAGTTTTTTTATGGCGTCCACGGTGGTGTTATATCTCCGGGACAGCAGCCACAGGGTGTCCCCGGGCCGGACTGTATACTCAATATAAGATCCTGACTGGGAAGCGGGAATCTTCAGCACCTGGCCGATGTTGAGCAGATCGGTGGTAAAACCGTTCAGCCGTTTGATGGCCTCCACGGTGGTGCCGAACCGCTGGGCGATCAGCCAGAGGCTGTCTCCCGCCTTCACCACATATTCCCGGACACCGCTTCCCGTGCCGGGCTGCTGGCCTCCTCCTCCGCTGCCCGGACCTGTCGGCCCGTCCTGTCCCGGCACATTGTTACCGATACCCAGATATACTTCATACAGCTTCTTCCAGGTGGCCGGTCCCACTATCCCGTCCGGCACCAGCCCCACGGCCCTCTGGAAAGCCGTCACCGCCTGCTGTGTCCCGCCTCCGAAGATGCCGTCCTGCGCCGGAGCGGGAACCGTGGGATAGTACTCCGAAATAACGTCCAAGAGATACTGCAATGTGACCACATCCTGCCCCCGGGCGCCCTGCCGCAGCACGGCGGAAGGGGGAACCGTCCCTATTCCCAGAGAAGTCCCCTCGCTGTCCAGTTCTGCCAGCCTGGCCACCGCGGTATAGAGCATGGAGATTTTGTACCAGGTGGCTTTTCCCACGATGCCGTCCGCCGCCAGACCGAAGATGCTCTGGAATTTTGTCACTGCCGCCTTTGTACTTTCCCCGAAAGTTCCCTCCTGATCCGTGATAACGGGAATAGCGGGATAATTACGGCGGATACGATTGAGATAAGTCTGGATCGTCTGCACATCCAGCCCCGTGCTTCCCACCCGTAAGGCCGTTCCCGGATAAGAAGAGGGCACATTGGCAATGGCCTGGGTCTCCGCAATCTCCACATCATTGGGATAGTAATTCCGCAGAATCTGCAGAGGGGTATACCCGTTTTCCGCCAGAGTCACCGTCCCCCACTGCGACATCCCCTGACAGCTTACCGTCGAGCCGCTGCAGAAGGAAGTGAAATAGGGCGCGTTCTGCCCCTGCCGCCTGACATATTCATTGAAAATATCGTCCGTCACCCTGCTGATGGAATCATAGATGGGTCTTCCATACACATAATACTGATCGTAGGCAGTACTGTTGGTAATGTCGAAGTTCAGTCCCCGACTTCTGTACCATTCCGTGTAGACTCTGTTTAAAGCGAACGTAATAATAGCGTAAATATTTGCGGTCAGGGATGCTTCGGGCCAAGTGGGATATATTTCGCTGCTTGCAACATTTTTCACATATTCGGGAAAGGATACCCGAACATTCTGTGCATTAGAGCTGGGCGTACCAAGATGGACTGTAATTGGATTCGGGATTACGACTTGCCGCAGGATGCGGGGTTCAACATACGTCCCCTCCTGTTCGCTGGTATCCCTCATGGCGACTGCAGGTTTTCCGACAAAGATTTCTCTTGTGACAGGCTCCCTCTGTGTCTGCTGCATTGGAGTGAGGGCGGCAGGCAGGACGGCAGTTTCTCCGTCAAAGATGGGAATGTCTGTGACGAACAGGGAATCAAAGCCGGTTTTTTGTGCAAATACCGAGTAGCTTGTAAAGGGCAGTCCATTAAAGTAAGGAGTCTGTGAAAAACTTTTATCGGCAGTTTCCAGAGAAATGACGGGAGTTTCCCCGTTTTCATCGGTTGTCAGTACGTAGAGCGTGTTGGAATCCATATCCGTGATTCGGACCTGTACGCCGCTTAAAGGTACGGCGTCGTGGGCTGTTCGGGCCTGTATAAGTAAGTAACCGATCGCCATAGGCTTCATATTCTCCTTTTTATATGTTCTTATATCCTATAGATATGAAAGAGAGCTGGAATTGTTGAGAAACTCTATGAAAATAATTGACAAAATGTTTAATAAGAGTATAATTAACTCAGTATGTAAGTTTAGTAAAAAAGTATTTTAAGTTTAGCTACATTGTCAGGAGAAGAACAGAGGTATATTTTATGGAGTTGGAATATGTGAATGAACACATTGGGAATAAGATTAAGGATTTGAGGAATCGGAATGGATTGACGCAGCAGGAGCTTGCAGACAGGACAGAACTGACCAAGGGATTTATTTCCCAACTGGAGAGGGGGCAGGTATCTCCTTCCATTGTAACACTTCTTGATCTGATCGAGTGTCTGGGAACCACTGCCTCTGAGTTTTTTAAGGAGACGGAAGAGGAACACGTGGTATTTTCGGAAGAAGGCTTCTTTGAGAAGGTGGATGAGGCAGGGAACAGTATTCAGTGGATTGTTCCTACTGCACAGAAATATCAGATGGAGCCTTTGCTGGTAGTGGTTCAGCCTCATCAAAGCTTGGAGGAGGATAAACCCCATGACGGCGAGGAGTTTGGTTATCTCATATCGGGAAGGCTTAAGTTGTATCTGGGGGAAGAAGTCTACTCGGTGAAGGCAGGGGAGAGCTTCTACTATCCGGCGAAGCGTAAACATCACATCGAAAATCCGGACATCATACCGGCAAAATTTATTTGGGTCAGCACACCGCCTACATTTTGACGTGGGTGCAAAAAGAGAAGTTATTATATTATGAAAGTTGGGGGATGAAGATGGAACAGACAAAAAACATTATTGAATTAAAGCATATTACCAAAACCTACGAGGACGGCTATACTGCTGTGTCTGATTTTAATCTTGAGGTGAAGCAGGGAGAGTTCATCACATTTCTGGGGCCCTCAGGATGCGGGAAGACTACGACTCTGCGGATGATTGCGGGGTTTGATATTCCCACAGAGGGAGAGATTCTGTTAAACGGAGCTCCGATTACAAGTCTGCCGCCGAATAAAAGGCCGATTAATACTGTGTTCCAGCGGTATGCTCTGTTTCCGCATATGAATATCTATGAAAATATCGCTTTTGGGCTGCGCCAGAAGAAGACGCCGGAGAAGGTAATTGCCAAGAAGGTGAAGAAAGTTTTAGAGCTGGTAGATTTGGAGGGCTTCGAGAACCGAAAGGTTGATACGCTGTCCGGCGGGCAGCAGCAGAGAGTTGCCATTGCGCGGGCGGTGGTCAATGAACCGCAGATTCTCCTCCTGGATGAGCCTCTTGGGGCGCTGGATTTGAAGATGCGAAAGGAGATGCAGTTAGAGCTTAAGGAAATGCACCGAGAGCTTGGAATTACATTTATCTACGTAACCCATGACCAGGAGGAGGCTCTTACCATGTCGGATAAGATTGTGGTTATGTCAGAGGGAAAGATGCAGCAGATTGGCACGCCGGAGGATATTTACAATGAGCCCATCAATGCATTTGTGGCAGATTTTATCGGTGACAGTAATATTTTCAACGGAATTATGACGGGAAAACTGAAAGTCAGATTCTGCGGCGGGGAGTTTCCCTGTGTGGACGATATCGAGGAGGGAACCCATATTACGGCTGTAGTGCGGCCGGAGGATGTGAACCTGACGGCGCCGGATTCGGGGAGGATTCGGGGAACTGTGACCTCTGTGATTTTTAAAGGCATGCACTATGAGATTATCGTGGAGTCAGGGAAAAATGAGATTGTCGCTCAGTCGGTCCACGCTGCCAAGGTGGGAGATCGCGTCGGTGTGCAGGTAGAGCCGGACAACATCCATGTTATGATTGCAGAGGATCACACGAACATTTTTGCGGCGGAGATTAATAAGAATTATGAGCTGGAGTACAATGGTACGGTTCTGGATGTGAGCCTGACGGATATCGTCAAGGGAAGCGTCATGTCGGAGGATGGGAGCTGGCTGGATGGAAAAGGACTTGAGCTGGACCCGAAGAAGGTGCGAATCAAGATTTCCATCA
>OFHB01002092.1_pt1 | contig 10799 bp, 8 predicted proteins | sample 1521881 | NCBI WGS metagenome assembly OFHB01 (sample SAMEA3504090, study PRJEB24116) | mouse gut metagenome | biome: mouse gut; feature: mouse-associated habitat; material: faeces | place: Denmark | collected 2011
GCCAACGCTACGCCGTTTCCAAAAAACAAATCTAATACTGTCTTACGAGTATCTAACCTACTCGGGATTTGCACTGTCCTTTTCTATCACGCGCACAACCTGACTGAATATGGCAGATACCGGCCTGTCCGCAAGCAGCTGGACCTTCAACAGCAATTTGTCACCCATATGATACCGGCTCTCTGAGCTGATGTTCGCCCCTCCCACGCTGATATTCAGCAGCTTGCAGGGTTTTTCCCCTATTTCCAGGCTGCTGAACATGGTGGCGGTGGCATCAAGGTTTGTCGTAAGACGGAAGAATGCCCGGTCATTCCCGGTTCTGCAAACGATCAGGTCCTCTGCCGTCCATGTATTTTGCGGCGCAGGCGCAGCAACTCCCTCCATATAAACCGCCTTCCTCTCGCGGTCGCTGTATCCGCGAATCCTGACACGGAGGGGCTCGCTTTCCTGGGAAACAGCGCTTTCAGAATATAGATGCAAGACCGCTTTGTCCCCATGCAGGCCCAGCAGCTTGGCTACAAACAACAGCTGGCCGTCAAAGGAGGTTACTTCAACCCGCATGCCGGAATACATTTCCAGCTCTTCCTTCACACTCTCTACATTTTCAGACGGCCGCTCCTTGGGCCGCTTTCCAAACAAGTTTAACAGCTTCATGACTACCTTCCATTTCAGATGGATTTCCATATATTCCCGGCGGAAACACGGTCACTTTTCCCAAAGCTGCTTCATCTGCTCATTCGCCCAGACAACTCTGTTCCGTCCGCGCTTTTTCGCATCATACAGCATGGTATCGGCAATTTTTAAGTAAAACCCGTAAGAGCTTTCCGCCGGAGGGACGACAGTGACACCGCCAATGCTGACCGTAACCCATTCCGACACAGACGGGTCGTGGGGAATATGAAGCTCCTCCACTGCCTGCCGGATTTTTTTCAGGTGCTCAAAAACCTTTTCCGATGGATCGCCGCTTAAAAGCGCCAAAAATTCCTCTCCGCCATACCGGGCAAGAAAGTCTGTGCTGCGGTGCAGGCGGGAGGCCGCCGTTTTCGCCACGGTGGCAATGACCCTGTCTCCGGCAGGATGTCCAAATGTGTCGTTGTATCGTTTGAAGTGATCAATATCAAACATGCAGATGGACAGGGGGATTTGCAGCCTGGATGCTTCGTGCCACTTTGTGAGGCTGTAGCGTTCATACCTGCGCCGGTTGGGGATTCCGGTCAGCTGGTCGGTCATTGACTGCTCTTCCAGCCGGCGGCGGTAATTGTACAGCTTGACATGCGTATCAACCCTGGCCTTTACAACCGGGGACTGAAAGGGCTTTGTAATATAGTCAACGGCCCCCAGCACAAGCCCGTGATACTCATTTTCCACATCAGAAAGGCTGGTGATCAGTATAACCGGGACATTCTGAGTTATAATTTCCTCCTGTAATTTTTTCAGGAGGGTGAACCCGTCCATCTCAGGCATCACCACATCCAGAAGAATCAGAGAATAGTTCTCGTTGCTTGCGCGGCGCAGTCCATCCGCCGCTGTCTGCGCGACGGTAACGTCATATTCGTCTGTTAAAATGGCCTTCAGCTGGGCCGCCTGTACTATACTGTCATCAACAATCAATATTTTTTCCATAGTTGCACTCTCCACATTTGTTTTGCTGAAATGCGTTTTGGGATAAAAATAACGTGGTGATACACCACCAGTTTATTAAAGGCAGAAGTAAATGTTTATTTATTTTGGCGTGAAGTAAGCCTGCTTATAGCGGTGGCAATAACAGGTCATAAAGCAGCAATAAATAAACGTTTACTTTTCCAATGCTGACACATTTTTCAGCGGTATATTCTCTATTTTTCCTTTACAGGAATCTCTGGCTTCAGGTAGCCGCTCAGGCCGGTGGTCAGCAGCTGGAATACCGTCTCCTCCGTCTCCCGGTCATTGGGCAGGATTCCCTCCGCCACATATTTGGCGTACATAATCGTAGAGGTGAGCACGTGGAGCCACAGCATATCCTGATTGATACGCTTCAGACCGGGAAACGCGCCCCGGAATGCGCGGACCATTCCGGCGAAGGTATTGAAGTAACCGGCATTCCTACACTTATCATATTCCGGAAAGAAGGCGCTGTCACGGAATCTGTGATAGAAGATTGTTTCGTCCGGATGGGCCGTCCAGAACCGGAAGTAGGGCGCCCACAGGCACTTCACCGCACCCACAGGGTCGGAGAGCATCTCGCGGGGGTCAAAGGTCAGGCGCTCGAAGATCGCCGCCGCCTGTCTGTCCACATGGACGAAGCACGCCTCCATCAGTTCTTCCTTGCTGCCAAAATAGCGGTACAGCGCCCCGGGTGAGATCCCCGCCAGATCGCTGATATTCTGGATGCGCACGCCTTCCAGGCCATACTGCCGCACGGCCTTCATCGTCGCTGAAATGATCCGCGCCTTCGTGTCATCCAAAGCAGCCGCCCTCCTATCAGACGAATGGCTGTATTATACATGATATAGCTTCCGTTGGCAATATCCATTTTCAATATTCGGCAGAAAAAATGCGGCCCGGCCAGACGGCGTTCAACGCCTGTGAATACAGGTTCTTATTTCGACAGCCGGCTGCTCTCCCGCTCCACCAGCGTCCAGGGCAGCTGCACGCTCTGGCAGTACTCGCCGTCCATCTGCCGCAGCAGGATTTCCGCCGCCGTGCGCCCCGCGTTTTCCCCTCCGTGGGAGAGGGAGGTGATGGGCACCGGGGACAGCTCGCTGTAATAGCTGTTGTCGAAGCTGACGATGGCCGCGTCCTCCGGCACCCGGAGCCCCCTCTTCTGCAGCTGGAGCAGCAGGGAGTTGGCGATCTCGTCGTTATAGCAGACGAAGGCGTCCACCTCCTCCAGCGCCTGGTCCAGGTAGGCCCCCACGGATGCGTCCTGTCCCGACAGAAAGCTGGCCTTCGTCTCGGTGTTGTACCAGTAGACGTAGCGGTCCATCAGCTGCAGCCCCTTCTCCCGGAGGCCCTCGGCGTAACCGGCGTAGCGGCCGTGGCCCTGGATGTCGTCGGACTTGAACACGCCGCCGATGCGGGTATACCCCTTGTCCGCCAGGTAGCAGGCCAGCTGGCGGCCCCCGTCGGCGTTGGCGTCCATGACGAAGTGGGCCCCGGGGAGGTTGGCGTAGTATCCATGAATGAACACCAGGGGCGCCTCCCGGTCCAGCAGACGCCGGTAGAGGTCCAGGTTGGGATTTGGCAGGGCGCTCTTGGTGGCCTCCACCAGGATGCCGTCCACCGGCTGTCCCAGGAGCTGGGTGAGGATCCGGCGCTCGTTGGACACCTGGTTCTGGGTGGCGAAGAGGGAGGGGGTGCAGTCGTGCCGGGCAAAGACCGTTTCCGCCTCCCGGAGGATGCTGGGGAAAATGTAGTCGCTGATATAGGTGGTAATGACGGCGATGGACCGCCGCTGGGGCGCGGCGTCCCGGGTCTGGCGGAGGATGCGGGAGCCGCTTCCCTGCCGGGTGGCGATGAGCCCCTCCCGCGCCAGCAGGGCCAGGGCCTGCCGGACAGTCTGCCGGCTGACCTGGTACTCCCCGGCGATGGCGAACTCCGTGGGCAGGGCCGCCGCGTCGGCGTATTTCCCCGTTTGAATATGGGCGCGCAGCGCGTCCGCGACAATCTGATATTTGGCAGCCATGGCATCCTCCCGGTCAAATCGTTGACAACAGTATACAAGAAATACGGACAAATTGCAAGAGGCCCTGTAAAAAACCGGGAGGCCGGCGGGCCGCCGCGCTGTCCGGTTTCTGCAAAATGCCCGGAGAACCGTTATTTTATGGAGGGAGTTTGTGCAAAACGTCCCTTCGGAATCCTTTGCGCCCCACCAAAAACAGACAAATTATTTTTCGCCAAAATCTCCATAAACAACGAATAATAATTAGGTTATTTCCTAATTTTTGAAATAACTAAAATACTTTGGCTTTGCATTTCTTGGTTTTGGAGGATTTGTATTGTTTATCCGCACGAAATTGCGAATAAGTGCGTACAAATTGTTGACAAACCCTGCGAAAGCCGGTATACTTGGTATCGTCCCCGAGAAAGGGGCGCAAATCAAATTGGATTGGAGAAAACATTATGAAGAAGTTTCTTGCGATGATCCTGTCCCTGGCAATGGTCCTCGCGCTGGCTGCCTGCGGCGGCAACAACGACCAGAAGGCCAACGACGACCAGACGCCGGCTGATACCCAGCAGCCCGCCGACGATCAGCAGCCCGCCGATACCAACGAGCCCTCCGAGCCTGCCGAGCCCGCCTCCGGCGAGCTGATCACCGTGGGCATCATCAACAACGACCCCAACGAGTCCGGCTACCGCACCGCCAACGACGCGGCTATGCGCGCCACCTTCACCGAGGAGAACGGCTACAAGGCCACCTTCTACAACAACAACGACGCCGCCCAGCAGATCGCCACCGCCCAGCAGATGGTGCAGGACGAGGTGGACTTCCTGCTGCTCTCCCCCGCCTCCACCACCGGCTGGGACACCGTGCTGCAGGACGCTCAGACCGCCGGCACCCAGGTCATCCTCTTCGACCGCATGCTGGAAGCCGATGAGAGCATGTACGTAGCCGCCGTCGTCTCCGACATGCCCGCCGAGGGCAAGACCGCCGTGGACTGGCTGGCCGCCCAGGGTCTGGACGAGTACAACATCATCCACATCCAGGGCCACATGGGCTCCGACGCCCAGCTGGGCCGCACCGGCGCGCTGGACGAGAAGGTCAACGCCGAGGCCAACTGGAACTACGTCACCCAGCAGACCGCCGACTGGGACGAGGCTACCGCCCGCACCATCACCCAGTCCGTCATCGACTCCGGCAAGCCCTTCAACGTGATCTACGCTGAGAACAACGGCATGGCCCGGGGCGCCGTGGCCGCTCTGGACGCCAACGGCATCACCCACGGCAAGGACGGCGACGTCATCGTCATGGGCTTCGACAGCGACAAGTGGGCCTTCGAGGCCGTCCTGGAGGGCAGCTGGAACTACATGGGCCTGTGCAACCCCCTGCAGGCTGACACCGTCGACGGCATCATCAAGGATCTGGTGGCCGGCAAGACGCCCGCCCAGAAGATTATCTACACCCCTGAGCAGGGCTTCGACTGCGATACCCTTACCCAGGCGGATGTGGATACCTACGGTACCTGATCGGACCATCTGACCCATACATAGCATCTATCACGTGACCCGACACGCGGCGCGGCATGTCAGCCGCGCCGCGTGTTAAATTTTTGAAGAATGGAGGCGTATCCCTATGCAGGAAGGCGCGGTATTGGAAATGCGCGGCATCTGCAAGTACTTTCCAGGTGTGCGCGCCCTTCAGGATGTGGATTTCACCCTGCGGGAGGGTGAAATCCATGCCCTGATGGGAGAGAACGGCGCAGGCAAATCCACGCTCATCAAGGTGCTCACCGGCGTACACCCCAAGGACGGAGGCGAGGTCCATATCAAGGGCGTGGACGGCGCGGCGGTGATCCGCTCCCCCCAGGACGCCCAGAACGCCGGCATCAGCACCGTCTACCAGGAGATCACCCTGTGTCCCAACCTGACCGTGGCGGAGAACATGTACATCGGCCGGACCAAGGGGGCCCTGACCAACTGGAAGTCCATGAACGCCGGCGCGGGGAAGATCCTGGAGTCCCTGGGCATTCCCGCCAGCCCCAGGCAGCAGCTGGGGAGCTGCTCCATCGCCGTACAGCAGATGGTAGCCATCGCCCGGGCGGTGGACATGGAGTGCAAGGCGCTCATCCTGGACGAGCCCACCTCCTCCCTGGACGAGCAGGAGGTGCAAAAGCTCTTCGGCCTCATGCGGGACCTGCGCGCCAAGGGCGTGGGCATCATCTTCGTCACCCACTTCCTGGAGCAGGTCTACGAGGTCTGCGACCGGATCACCGTTCTCCGGGACGGCCAGCTGGTGGGGGAGTACGTCATTGAGGACCTGCCCCGCGTCCAGCTGGTCAGCAAGATGCTGGGCAAGGAGCTGGACGACATGGCCGACATCAAGAGCGAGGCGGGCGGCGGCGCGGCCAGCGCCGGGGGCGTCCCCGTGCTGGAGGCCCAGGGCCTGTGCAGCAGCGCGGGCATCAAGCCCTTCGACTTCTCCATCCGCAAGGGGGAGGTCAACGGCTTCACGGGCCTCCTGGGCTCCGGCCGCAGCGAGTGCGTCCGGGCCATCTTCGGCGCGGACCACGTCACCGGCGGCAGCGTGAAGGTGGACGGCAAGGCGGTCAAAATCAAGAAGCCCCTGGACGCCATGAAGCAGGGCGTGGGCTATCTGCCCGAGGACCGGAAGGGCGACGGCATCGTGGGCGACCTCTCCGTCCGGGAGAACATCATCCTGGCCCTCCAGGTGATGAAGGGCTTCTTCCGCCCCTTCTCCCGCGCCCAGGCGGAGGCCTTCGCCGACGAGTACATCAAGCTGCTGGAGATCAAGACCGCCTCGGCGGACACGCCCATCAAGTCCCTCTCCGGCGGCAACCAGCAGAAGTGCATCCTGGCCCGGTGGCTCCTCACCGACCCCAAGTACCTCATTCTGGATGAGCCCACCCGGGGCATCGACATCGGCACCAAGATCGAGATCCAGAAGCTGGTCCTCAAGCTGGCTGCGGAGGGCAAGAGCGTCACCTTCATTTCCTCGGAAATCGACGAGATGCTGCGCACCTGCTCCCGGCTGGTGGTCATGCGGGACCGGAAGGCCGTAGGCGAGCTGACGGGCGAGGACCTGACCCAGTCCAAGATTATGGCGACCATTGCAGGAGGTGACGAGTAATGGCGACTCCCGTGAAAGAACCGAAAACCGCCGTAAGGCGGCCCGATGAGAGCCTTCTGAAGCGGCTCACCCGGCATCAGCTGTTCATCCCCCTGGCGGCGCTGGCGCTGCTGGTGCTGTTCAACCTGATCGCCGACCCGACCTTCTTCGCGGTCACGGTCAAGGAGAACAGCCTGGGCAACCCGGTGCTCAGCGGCAACATCATCTCCGTTCTGGACAACGCCTCGGAGCTGGTGATTCTTGCCATCGGCATGACCCTGGTCACCGCCTCCTCCGGCGGGCAGGACATTTCCGTGGGCGCGGCCATGGCCATCGCCGGCAGCGTCATCCTCCGGCTGGTCTGCGGCGGACAGGTTTCCGCCGACGTCATGCAGACGCCCCTGGTCCTGGCCCTCCTCATCGGCATTCTGGTGAGCATGGTGTTCGGCGCCTTTAACGGCGCGCTGGTGGCCTACTTCAAGATCCAGCCCATGGTGGCTACCCTGATCCTCTTCACCGCCGGGCGCTCCATCGCCGCCTGGATCAACAACAACCAGCTGCCCATCATCAACGACCTGGGCTTCAAGTACGCGGGAACCTTCCTCCCCGGCATTCCCGTCCCCACCCCCATTTTCATCACCCTGCTGGTGGTCCTGATCTTCTGGCTGGCGCTGAAATTCACCAACCTGGGCCTCTATACCCAGTCGGTGGGCATCAACGCCAACTCCTCCCGGCTCAACGGCCTGGACCCCAAGCTCATCAAGCTGATGACCTATGTGATCCTGGGCGTGTGCGTGGCCGTCGCCGGCTTTGTCCGGGTCAGCCGCAGCGGCTCCATCAACTACTCCCGCATCGCGGAGAACATCGAAATGGACGCCATTCTGGCCGTGGCCCTGGGGGGCAACGCCCTCTCCGGCGGCAAGTTCAACATCTACGGCTCCATCCTGGGGGCCTACGTCATCCAGTTCCTTACCACCACCCTCTATAAGTACGAGGTGCCCTCCACGGCCCTGCCCGCCTATAAGGCGGTGGTGGTGATCCTGCTGGTGGTGCTCAGCGCCCCGGTGGTGCAGGAGAAGCTGGCCGGCATCAAGAAGGCGCCGGCCAAGACCGCGAAGGAGGTGTCCTGACATGCCGAAGGGAATTGCAGTCGACAACCAGGGGCGCATCAGGGAGCGCGCCGCCATGAGCGACACCAACCTGCTGCTGACCATCACCGTCGTGGTGTTCTTCCTCCTGTACCTGTCCGCCGTATTCTTCCTGGGCGGCGGCTTCGCCAAGCCCCAGAACTTCCTGAACATTCTCAACAACAACGCCTCCCTCATCGTCCTCTCCTGCGGCATGAGCCTGGTGATGATCACTGGCGGCATCGACATCAGCGTGGGCGCCGTCACCAGCCTCGTGTGCATGGTCAGCGCGGTGAACCTGGAGCAGCAGGGCGGGAATATGCTCACGGTGATCCTCATCGGCCTGGGCATCGGCCTGGCCTTCGGCGTGGTCCAGGGCTTCCTGGTGGCCCATCTGGGCATCCAGCCCTTCATTATCTCCCTGGCGGGCATGTTCTTCGCCAAGGGCATGACCACCATCGTCAGCAAGGAGCCCGTGCGGGTGACCAGCGAGGGCTTCCTGGCGGTGAAGGAGACGCGGATCACCGTCCCCGGCCTGGGCTCCAACAACAAGCTGGGCCAGTATGTCCCCGCCTATGTGGAACTGGGCGTGGTCATCGCCCTGCTGGTGGTGGTTCTGCTGTTCTGCCTGCTGCGCTGGACCAAACTGGGCCGCGCCTTCTACGCCGTGGGCGGCAGCAGCCAGAGCGCCAATATGCTGGGCATCAACGTGCGCCGGACCAAGTTCCTGGCCCATGTGCTGTGCGGCCTGCTGGCCGGCCTGGGCGGCATCCTCTACTTCCTCCACGTGGGCAGCGGCGACGTGGCCAACGGCGCGGGGGACGAGATGAACGCCATCGCCTCCTCCATCATCGGCGGCACCCTGCTTACCGGCGGCGTGGGCAATGTGGCGGGCACCTTCTTCGGCGTACTGAGTCTGAACACCATCAAGCGGATCGTCTCCTCCCTGGGCTTTGACGAGGCGTGGTGGTCCAACATCACCGTGGCCGCCATGCTCTGCCTGTTCCTGGTGATCCAGAGCGTGGTCCTGCTGCGGAAGAACAAGAGCAAGCAGTAACGTTACCCAGCGTCCCGGCGGCGGATACCGCTGCCGGGACGTTTTTGCTAGGGAAGCGGATACAAACAAATTTCGAACAACCAGGGCGGAACACCGAGCCTCTCCGCAGGCTGTCCGGCGCATAGCGCGGCCTTTCAGCCCTTGCTTTGTGTTGGATAACTAGATATATATAATAGAAGCGGAACCAATTGTGCAAATCGCCCCCGACAAAATAAACCGCTTATCCCATAAACATACAAATTATCACATCAGAAACCAGGCTTTATTTCCGAAAATCGAAAACTTATCTGCGTTTCTGTTGAATATGAGCCAAAATCAGCGCGAGTCCATCTGCTGGCAGCGAGAATTTGTATTGTCTATCCGCACAAAATCATAATTCATCCGTACAAATAATTGACAACCGGGCGGAAACCCGGTATACTGAATGTATCATTAAGCGGGAACGCAGGGCGCGCCCCTTCCCCGCCGCAGCCGCGGCGGAAGGCCGGGCCGGGCGTTTCGGAAGAAAGGAAGAAACCATATGGACGCAACGATTCGGGAGGTCATCGAACAGGGCAGGGCCTATCTGGGCATTGAGCTGGGCTCCACCCGCATCAAGGCGGTGCTTATCGGCTCCGACCACGCTCCCATCGCCTCCGGCGGGCATACCTGGGCGAACCAGTACGAGAACGGCCTGTGGACCTACTCCCTGGACGCCGTGTGGAACGGCCTGCGGGACGCCTACGCCAACCTGGCCGCCGACGTGCGGGAGAAATACGGCGTGGAGCTCCGGCGGACGGCCGCCATGGGCGTGTCCGGCATGATGCACGGCTACCTGCCCTTCGATGGGGAGGGCCGGCTGCTGGCCCCCTTCCGCACCTGGCGCAACACCACCACCGGGCAGGCGGCGGCGGAGCTGACGGAGAAATTCCGGTTCAACATTCCCCAGCGCTGGTCCATCGCCCACCTGCACCAGGCGGTTCTGAACGGCGAGGCCCACGTGAAGGACATCCGCTTCCTCACCACCCTGGCGGGCTACGTCCACTGGCAGCTCACCGGCGAGAAGGTCATGGGCGTGGGCGAGGCATCCGGCATGTTCCCCATCGACAGCGAGCGGCTGGATTTTGACCAGGCCATGATCGACCAGTACGACGGCCTGGTATCCGGTCTGAACTACCCCTGGAAGCTGCGGGACATCTTGCCCAAGGTCCTCCCCGCCGGCGTACAGGCCGGAACCATGACCGAGGCCGGCGCGCGCCTGCTGGACCCCAGCGGCACGCTGGAGGCCGGGTTCCCCCTCTGCCCCCCCGAGGGCGATGCGGGCACCGGCATGGCGGCCACCAACGCCGTGGCCGTCCGGACGGGCAACGTGTCCGCCGGTACCTCCGTGTTTGCTATGGTGGTGCTGGAAAAGCCCCTCAGCAGGGTCTATGAGGAGATCGACATGGTGACCACCCCCGCCGGGAAGCCGGTGGCCATGGTCCACTGCAACAACTGCACCAACGAGCTCAACGCCTGGGCCGCGCTGTTCCAGGAGCTGATGTCCGCAATGGGCTGCGAGGCCAGGCAGGGCCCCATTCTGGACGCCATGTTCCGCGCGGCGCTGTCCGGCGAAAAGGACGGGGGCGGCACGGTTCTGTATAACTTCCTCTCCGGCGAGCCCGTTGCGGGCCTGACGGCGGGCCGCCCCCTGCTGGCCCGCACGCCGGAGGCCAGGCTGACCTTCGCCAACTTCTCCCGGGTGCAGCTCTACTCCGCCCTGGCGGCGCTGAAGCTGGGCCTGGACATCCTCAGCAGGGAGCGCGTGGCGCTGGACCGCCTGCTGGGCCACGGCGGCTACTTCAAGGCCCCGGAGGCCGGCCAGCGGATG
>OFHB01002096.1_pt1 | contig 10788 bp, 7 predicted proteins | sample 1521881 | NCBI WGS metagenome assembly OFHB01 (sample SAMEA3504090, study PRJEB24116) | mouse gut metagenome | biome: mouse gut; feature: mouse-associated habitat; material: faeces | place: Denmark | collected 2011
AAGGGCGCGGCTCCTATGAGCAGTTCCACGGGGCGGTGGTGGACCATCTCGGCACCGATGACACCAGGGTATTCCGGGAAGTGGCGGAGGTGGGAGAACTGCTGAGAAAAATTGCCCCGGCGGCAGGCACCATCGTGAAGTCCAAAGCGGCGCTTCTGTTTGACTGGGACAACCGCTGGGCCATTGCGGATGTGAAGGCTTTTTCACAGGATTCCAAGAAGTATGAAGAGACCTGTATCGATATCTGGAAAGCTTTTTTACGGTTGGGCGTGGATATGGATGTGGTCGGGTTGGACGAGGACCTGGATGGTTATGATGTGGTGGCGGCGCCCATGCTGTACATGCTGCAGCCGGGGACGGCGGAGAATTTGAAACGGTTTGTAGGGCGGGGCGGGCAGCTGCTTGCCACCTACTGCACCGGCTATGTGGACCGGGAGCAGCTCTGTTTCCTGGGCGGGTTTCCGGGGGACGGGCTGAAAGAGGTCTTCGGTGTGGTCAGCGAGGAGATTGACTCCCTCTATCCCTCGGACAGGAACGGGATTGCGCTGGAGGATGGCAGCTGCTGGGAGGTCAGGGATTATGCGGAGGTCCTGCGGGTGCGGGGCGCCCGGGTGCTTGGGCGCTATACGGATGATTTCTACAAGGGCACCGCAGCCCTGACCTGCAGGGAATACGGACAGGGGAAGGCTTACTACATGGCGGCCAGGACGGCGGCGGAGCAGATGACGCCGTTATTTGAAAGGATGCTGGCGGACGCAGGCATCCCTGTCAGGAAGCTTCCGGAAGGCGTGGAATGCCATGTGAGAAGCGGCGGGTCCGGAAGCTATGCTTTTTACATTAACAGTACCTCGGAGCAGGCCGTCATATCCGGGGTGACAGGCAGGGACCTGGTGACGGATACAGAGGTAAGAGGAGAGCTGACGCTGCCGGCATTAGGCGCTGCGGTATTATACACGCAATAGCGAATCCGCAAGCTCCGTAAGCACCTCAAAATAATTCTCAAAAGTCTTCCGGCAGCAGCCGGGATTGGAGATGACGATCCCGGGGCTGCGCAGGCCCATGAGGGAAAATCCCATTGCCATGCGGTGGTCGTCATAGGTTTCCACGATGGAAGGCTTCGGGGCGCCGGGATAGACCGTGATGCTGCTCTCCCGTTCCTCGCATCTGATGCCCATCTTCCCCAGCTCCGTGCAGATGGCGGCGATACGGTTGCTTTCCTGGAAACGGATGTGGCCTATGCCGGTGATGGTGGTTGGGCTGTCCCCAAAGGGGGCTATGGCCGCCAGGGTAATGGCCTGGTCGGAGCAGCCGGACATATCCGCGGTGACACCGTGAAAAATCCCGCTTTCAGGAGGCTCTACCAGGATACCCCCGGGGGTATCTGCGGCGTGACAGCCCATTCTTTCCAGAATTCCGATAAAGGCCAAATCACCCTGCATGGAATCGAAATGCACATGGTTGACGGACACGGGGATATTTAAGAGCGGGCTCATGGCGTAAAAGTAACATGCGGCGGACACATCCGGCTCGATGCGATAATCCGCTGCCTGATAATGCTGGCCGCTGCGGGTCAGGAAAGCGCGTTCTTCCGGGCGCTGTACGTGCACGCCGAACCGCTCCATCATTTTCAGGGTCATTTCGATATAAGACATCCCGTGGGTACCCTCTATCCGGGTGGTAAAATCGCTGCCGCACAGGCAGGAGACGATGAGCAGGGCGCTTAGGAACTGCTGTCGTCGATATTGACGGAAATCGCATCCTTTCGGAAGCCATGTGATTTCAGGGTAAAGGGAAAGCGGCCTTCCGCGCCTTCGGAACCATAAATGACCTCACAGCCCAGCTCTTTCAAGGAATTCAGCAGAGGGAGCATGGGTCGCCTGCGCATCTGCTCCGAGGCGTCCATATGGTAGACGCCGTGGGAAAGCCCAAGGTAAGCGGTAAGGAAACGGGCGGCGGTTCCCGCGCTGCCCACGTACTGGGAAGCCTCGGCCAGGGGCACCCTTCCGCCCAGGCCCCTAACGAAAACGGTTTCGTGTGCCTCATCCACCTGCGTCTCAAAGCCCAGGTCCTGTATGCATTTCAGAAAATGCCTGGAATCGTCGGAAAACAGTACGCCCCGGAGGCAGGAGGTCCCGTTTGCCAGCGTAGCCAGAAGCAGGGCGCGGTTGGTGATGCTCTTGGAGCCGGGGACGTCCGGGGAAACCGGAGCGGTGACAGCGGTTTTTTTGTTCTGCAGGGTATCATACAGAAAAGGAACGGTGTAAGTAGTTTCGGTTATCATAAGCTTGTTCTCCTGCTTCGTATCCGCCCTAAGCGGTATCATGGCGGTTTATTTCTTCTGCTTAGTTTACCATATTTTATACCCATGGTCAAAAAAATCTGCGGCTGTCGTAAAGCAAACGCGGCATGCGGGCAGGCTTTCCCGTATGTCCTCACAGAAACAACGGCCATCTGCCGGCGAAATCCCAATCCATGAAACGCATGAAAAGCAACGGTGGGGGAAGCAGCCCGCGGCGGCCTCGGAAAAAGTGGTTGCGGAAAGAAACGGGGCATGATACAATAACCACGAAGAGAGACGGAAGAACAAATGTTTTGGGATGGCAGGCTGTTTTAAAAGAAAGGGAGCATCATCATGAACAACAGGGAAAAAACGTTATGGATTACACGCACGGCCGTCTTTATTGCGCTGTTAATCGTAGTGCAGGCGGTGACTGCGCCCCTGGGGAATACTTTGGTTACAGGAACCCTGGTAAACGCGCTGCTGATTGTTTCGGTCATGACCTGCGGTGCCATGTCGGGGGCTGCGGTGGCGGTTGTCTCGCCCATCATGGCTAAAATGGTGGGGATCGGGCCGCTGTGGGGACTGATTCCGTTTATTGCCCTGGGGAATATCGTCCTGGTGCTGGTGTGGCACTTTCTGGGGAACAGGCATATGGGAACCTGGTATGCATCAGGGACGGCGGCGCTGGCGGCAGCGGCACTGGCCAAGTTCCTGACGCTGTATGTGGGCATTACAAGGGTAGCGGTTCCGCTTCTGCTGCGCCTGCCGGAGCCGCAGGCATCGGTGGTTTCGGGGATGTTTTCCGTTCCGCAGCTGATTACGGCGCTGCTTGGCGGCGTGGTTGCGCTGCCGGCGATTCATGCGGTGAGGCGGGCATTCCTGAAGTCTTGATGCCAGGGATGGAAAGCGGCAGGGACGCAATGAAAACGGACGGAAAAATCTGCCGGGAATGTTGAAGGGCTATATATGAAAAACTACAAATTTATCCTGGAATACGACGGAAGCCGCTATTACGGATGGCAGCGCCAGCCGGGGAAGAACACGATCCAGGGAAAGCTGGAAAATGTGCTGAGCCTGATGTGCGGGAGGGAAACGGAGGTAATCGGCGCCGGCCGCACGGATGCCGGTGTCCATGCCAGGGGAATGGCTGCCAACGCTTTCCTGGAGACGGATTTTTCCTGTGAGGAAATCAGGGCATACATGAACCGCTGCCTTCCCGACGACATTGCGGTGAAGGAGGTACGGGAGGCGTCTCCCAGATTCCATGCCCGCTACAATGCGGTGGGGAAGACTTATCTCTATACCTGCCATGAGGGAGAGGTCAAGTCTGTCTTTGACAGGAAATACTGCACCAGGCTGGAGGAAAAGCCGGATTTGGAGCGGATGGGGCAGGCCGCCGAACTCCTGAAGGGGGAACATGATTTCCGGAATTTCTGCGTAAACCCCCGTATGAAGAAATCCACTGTGCGCAGGGTGGACAGGATCGATATAGAGCGGCAGGGAGAATATCTGCGGTTCACTTTTCACGGAACGGGTTTTCTGCAGAATATGGTGCGCATCATGACGGGTACTCTGCTGGAGGTTGGCTGCGGCAGAATAACCGCGGAAGACCTGCTGGCGGCATTCAATGACCCGGAGCGCCGGAAAGCCGGTCCCACGGCGCCCGCGCAGGGCCTGTGCCTTATGTCTGTGGACTATGACTGAACGGGGAATGCAGCCTTGATAACAAATGGAAAGCGGCATGCATTCGTACAATGAACCATCGGATTTACGGGCGCATGTAGAACTATAGTAAAGGAGAAATGGAAAATGTATACGGAAAAACAACTGGAAAGGATGCTGGGCAAGCTGTACAGGCTGGAGAGAATGCTGGAACCCAAGCTGTTTTACACCGTGGGAAACGTGCCGGTGAAGGCGTTCCAGACAGACGGAAGCCATCATGACGTACCGGAGGATTCCTGCTTCAGCGAATGTGAAGACGGGGCTGTCTTCGAAGGGCGGGGAATCTATTGCTGGTTCAAGGGCAGTTACACGGTTCCGGAAGAGCTGGACGGAAAGCGCCTGTTCGTCTATCCGAAAATCAAGGGATACGAAGGCATGATGTGGGTGAACGGCAAGCCCTACGGCAATTACGCGTCCAAAATGATCGTACACAGCCACGGAAATCATTACTGTGACATGCTGTGCAAGGAGGCAAAGGCCGGGGAGACCGTGGAGCTGGCTTTCGAGTACTATGCCAACCATTATATTAAGGGAACCCAGCCGTTCCTGGTGGAGGCGCAGAAGGAATACCGCATTGAATATCACTCGGTGGATATCTGCCTGAAGGATGAGGAACTGGCGGAATTTTATTTCGATCTGAGGACGGCAAACCAGATGGTTAAGGTGCTGGAGAAGAAGGACTTCCGCAGGGCGGCCTTTGTACGGGCAATGCTGGAAATCCATAATCTGATTTCCTATGATTTCGAGAATGAGGTTCCGGAGGTGTTCCGGGAGCAGATCAGGCGGGCGGATGTCATCCTGAAGAAGGTGATGCAGGAGAAGAATGCCTCCTCTGCGCCTTATGCCGGGCTTATCGGGCATTCCCATATGGATACGGCATGGCTGTGGCACCGCGGGGAGACGGAGAAGAAGTGTGCCAGAACGTATGCCAACCAGATGAACCTGATGGACCAGTATCCGGATTATACCTTCGTACAGAGTTCCGCTTATCACGGGGATATCATCAAGCGGATGTATCCGGCGCTGTTTGAGGATATCAAAAAGAGAGTGGCGGAGGGCCGCTATGAACCCAACGGCGGTGTCTGGATAGAATGTGACTGCAACATTCCCTCCGGCGAATATATGGTAAGGCAGTTTGTATGGGGCCAGAGGTTCACCAGGGAGAATTTCGACTATACGTCAGATGCTTTCTGGCTTCCGGATACCTTCGGCTACAGTGCGTCCCTGCCCCAGATTATGCAGGGCTGCCGGGTGAAATATTTCCTTACCACCAAGATGGCATGGAATGATACAAATGTCTTCCCTTATGATACGTTTTATTGGAAAGGAATTGACGGTTCCCAGGTATTGGTACACTTTAACCGTACCCATGTATGGCCTGACCCCGAAGCGCTGACGGAGAATCTGCTGGCTGACGGAGAAAATACCATCAAGGAGCGGTCCGTTTCCAATATGCGCCTGATTTCCTACGGCTTCGGGGACGGAGGCGGCGGTCCGGAGTTCGGCATGATTGAGATGGCGGAGCGGATGAAGGACATGGAGGGGATGCCCAGGACCTCCCACACCACGGTGAGCCGTTTCATGCAGGAGCTGGAGCAGAGCCTGGTGGAGCCTTCCACTTACAATGGCGAGCTTTATCTGGAACTGCACAGAGGCACCCTGACCAATCAGCATGATATCAAGCGGAATAACCGGAAAGCGGAATTTGCCCTTCGGGACTTGGAATACCTCACGGTGCGGGACGCCGTGCGGAAAGAAACGGATGCTTCTTCAGAGCAGATCGACCCGCTGACCAACGAGATGCTGGTGAACCAGTTCCACGATATCCTGCCCGGGACCTGTATTCCCCGTGCCCATGACGAGGCAAAAGAGGCTGTGGGGCATATTATTGAGGAGTCAAAGCGCCTGAGCAGCGGAATCCTGGAGAACTGGGCGGAGACGTCGGCCGCAAAAACGGTTACGGTGGTAAATACGCTGTCCTTCCAGCGGAGCGATGTTGTATACTTTCCTTTTGAAGGCTGGTATGTAGACGGCGATTACAGGCAGCAGGTAGTGGAAGACAGAGACGGAAACCGTAAGCTGGCCGTGATGGGAGTAAAGATTCCGGCATTCGGCAGCACGGTACTTCCCATGACAGAGGTGGTTCCCCAGAGTGCGTCCGTATTTGCCGTAAGCGGAGAAAAGGGAGAGATTCTGGAGACACCCATGGTAAAAGCAGTCTTTAACGAGAAGGGCTATATAGAATCCTTTGTGGACAAGCGCAACGGGCGCCAGCTGAAGGGCGAGGGATATGCGCTGAATACTCTGCTCATGGCGGAGGAAGTCTCTCTCGGCTGGGACAACTGGGATGTAGACGCGGATTATGAGAGCAAGCTGCGGGACAGCGCGGAACTTCTGGAGCGCAGCGTAGTGGCAGACGGCGCAGTGGAATTCCGAATCCGCAGCCGTTACCGCCTGAGTGCGAAATCGACTCTGGAGCAGGATATGATATTCTATGCCGATTCTCCGGAGGTGGTTTTCGAGACGAGGATGGACTGGCAGGATGATCACAGATTCCTGAAAGCGGCTTTTGATCCCCCCATCCACACGGATTACGCCAGCCAGGAGATTCAGTTCGGCTATATCCGCCGTGTTACCAACCGGAACACGTCCGTTGAGAAGTCGAAGTTTGAAGTATCTAACCACAAGTATACGGATCTTTCCGAGACACGGTACGGGGCTGCGGTCCTGAATGACTGCAAGTACGGCATCAGCGTCAAGGATTCCCAGATGCGGCTCTCGCTGCACAAGGGCGGCTGCATGCCGGACGAGCGTGGAGACAAGGGGATTCATGAATGTACCTATGCGTTCCTGCCCCACATGGACAGCATGTCCGCAGACAGCGTTATTCAGCCGGCTTACCGACTGAACGAGAAGCCGCTGGCAGTGGAAGGAAGCCTTTCCATGGACAGCCTGCTCACCGTTGGCTGTGACCATGTAATCGTGGAGACCGTGAAGCCCATGGAGAAGAACGGCAGGGGCTTTATCCTGAGGCTCTATGAGGCGGAAGGTGCGGCGGAGAAGACGGTACTCACCTTCGGCTTCCCGGTAAAGGGACTGGCGGAGACCAATATGCTGGAAGAGGTTCAGGCAGAATACCCGGCAGCACAGCAGCTGGAACTGGATTTCGGCGCATTCGAGATTAAGACGATTATGGTTAATTATTAATCACTTTCTTCCCCGCGGCCGGCCGCGGGGAAGCTTTTTTACCTTTTTCACATGAAAGTATTCGGCTAATCGTTTCTTTGTTTTCGGGCGGGTACAGGTGTCTTCTGACGAGAGGCAATGAAGCATCAGAACGGGAAGCAGCGCCGGCGGAACGATTTCCGGCCGAAGGGTGGAGCAAAGTGACGTTATCCGGCGAGCCGCCGTGCAGCCATCGGAATAGGAGTTAAAAATGATCATTGATTTTCATACCCATGTATTTCCAAAGAGTCTGGCGGAGCGGGCTGTGGAGAAGTTGGCGAAGAGCGCCCGGGCCTTGAATTATGCGGACGGAACTGCGGAGGGACTGCAGGACTCCATGCGGGAGGCGGGAGTGGATTATTCGCTGCTTCTGCCAGTGGTGACCAGAGCAGGGCAGCAGGAGGACATCAACCGGATTGCGGTGGAGACGAATGCCCGGGCGGCGGAGACGGGGCTGCTCTCCTTTGGGGGCATACACCCTGAAAATGAAAATTACAGAGAAATTTTGAGAAATCTGGCAGAAAACGGGGTAAAGGGCATCAAGATACATCCTGTTTTCCAGCAGGTTCCCATTGACGATATCCGTTTTCAGAGGATAATCGCATGTGCTTCTGAAAATGACATGATTGTCATTACGCATGCGGGATATGATATCGGCTTTCCGGGGGCGGATCAGGCTTCCGTTTCCAGAATCGTCAAAATGTTGGATATGGTAAAGCCGGAGAAATTTGTACTGGCACACATGGGCGGATGGGAATGCTGGGAGGAAGTGGAGGAATCTATCGCCGGGCGCAAGGTGTGGCTGGATACGGCTTTTTCTCTGCTGGAGATTGAACCTGCCCCGGGTACGCAGCGTAGCGCGGAGGAGGATCCGCCGCTTTCGAAGGCGCAATTCTGCCGGATGGTCCGTAAGATGGGGGCGGAGAGAATCCTGTTCGGCACCGACAGTCCCTGGAGCGGGCAGAAGGAAATGCTTACCGTCATAAGGGAAAGCGGATTGAGTCGGACAGAACAGGATGCCATCCTGGGAGAGAACGCAGCCGGGCTGCTGGATATTCGCCCGGTGCCTCCCAAATGCTGACAGTGACAAAACGGCATATCCCGGGATTTCGGAGACGCAGCGCTGATACGCCAGGATAAGCGGGAGAGCAGCGCTGATACTTCTGAAATAAGCGTGAGTTCAACGCTGATACTTCCGAAATAAGCGTGAGTTCAGTGTTGATGCTTCCAGATAAGCGGAATTTCAGCACTGAAACGCCAGGATAAGCGGAATTTCAGCACTGATGTGCCCGGATAAGCGTGAGTTCAGCGCCGATGCTTCCGAATTAGCAGCGCTTAACTTCGATTTTCCTGGGCAACCAGCTGCTCGGCCCCGTACATCTTCCGGAGTTTGGGTTTTTCGATCTTGCCGGTGGCATTTCTCGGTATTTCATGGAAAATAATCTCCTTGGGACGCTTATATCTGGGCAGTTCCCGGCAGAAGCTTTCCAGTTCTTCCCAAGTGCATTCCATGCCGTCCTTTACTTCAACGATAGCGGCTGTCTTCTCGCCCAGGCGCCTGTCGGGAAGGCCGATGACGGCTACATCCTTGATCTTGTCATACTGCCGGATGAAATCTTCAATCTGGACAGGATAAATATTTTCGCCGCCGCTGACAATGACGTCTTTTTTTCGGTCCACCAGAAAATAAAATCCCTCTTCATCCTGCATGGCCATATCACCGGTGAACAGCCAGCCGTTTTTCAGCGTATCGGCGGTAGCCTTTTCATCACGGTAATAACAGGTCATTAAGCCGGGACCCTTGACGCATAACTCGCCCACATCGCCCTGTTTTACTTCAGTTCCGTTTTCATCTACAATACGGCATTCCCAACGGTAGCCGGGGATGCCGATGGCGCCTACTTTGCGGATATTTTCCATACCGAGGTGTACGCACCCAGGCCCTGTGGACTCGGACAGGCCGTAGTTGGTGTCGTACTTGTGGTGGGGGAAGTAGCTCAGCCAGTGCTTGATGAGGGAGGGGGGCACCGGCTGGGCGCCAATGTGCATCAGCCGCCACTGGGACAGCTGGTAATCTTCAATTTTCAGGTCGCCCCGGTCCAGGGCGGCTAAGATGTCCTGAGCCCAGGGCACCAGCAGCCAGACAATGGTGCATCTCTCCTGGCTGGCCGCCTGGAAGACGGCGGAGGGGGAGTTGCCCTTGAGCAGCACCGCCTTGCTGCCGGTGAAGAGGGAGCCGAACCAGTGCATTTTGGCCCCGGTATGGTACAGGGGAGGGATGCACAGAAATACATCCTCGTGGGTAGTCTCGTGGTGGATGGCCTCCATCCGGGCCGACTGCATCAGGGCGGTGTGTTTCAGCAGGATCGCCTTGGGGAAGCCGGTGGTGCCGGAGGAGTAGTAGATGGCCGCCTCGTCCTCGTCGTCCACCAGCACCTTGGGGGCCCGGCTGGAGCAGTTGGCGGTGGCCCGGAGGTAGTCCTCGGCGAAGGAGGGGCAGTGCTCCCCCACAAAAAACAGCAGCATCTGACGGGTGATCTTGGGGACGATGGGCTCCATCCGGGTGGTGAACTCGGGGCCGAAAAAGAGCACGTCGGCGTCGGCCAGCTTCAGGCAGTAGTCGATCTCGCTGGATGTATAGCGGAAGTTCAGGGGGACGGCGATGGCGCCCGTCTTCAAAACGCCGAAGTAGATGGGCAGCCACTCCAGGCAGTTCATCAGCAGGACGGCCACCTTCTGGCCCTTGCGGATGCCCCGGCTGAGCAGCATGTTGGCCACCCGGTTGGCCTTCTCATCAAAGACCGACCAGGTGATCTCCCGGCGGTAGGGGGCGTCGCCGGTGGGCTGGATCAGCTCATACTCCTGCCAGGAGACCCGCTGCTCCTCCCGGACCTCGGGGTTGATCTCCACCAGGGCGGCCTCGTCGCCGTACAGCTTGCTGTTGCGCTCCAACAGATCGGTGATAGGCATTGCGTTCGTTCCTTTCCAGACGGATGTAGTCCGTTAAACTTTATTGATTTTAACCGCTAAAGTATCATAGCGAATTTTTGAGGGAATGTCAAGAGCGGAAAAAGTTTCTGCGGAAAAAATCCGGCGGGCTCTTTACTTCTCCACTTTCCTGTGCTACACTTTACACAAGTGAATTTTCCCGGATACCAATATGGAACGAAGGAGTGTATTGCTATGGCAAAGGCGGAAAAGCGGGAGCGGAGCATGGCCCTGTACGAGACCATCCTGAAGCTGAAGGACCTGGACGAGTGCTGCCGGTTTTTCGACGATCTGTGCACCCCCACCGAGCTGCGCAGCCTGGAGCAGCGGTTCGACGTGGCGGTGTACCTGCAGCAGGGCCTGGTCTATCTGGACATCCTGGACAAAACCGGGGCCTCCAGCGCCACCATCAGCCGGGTGAGGCGGTCCATGCTGGACAACGGAGCCGGGGGCGTGATGCGGGAGGTCATCCAGCGCCACGGACTGCACGAGAAGGAGGAAACAACATGAAACAACTGATGTTGGGTAACGCCGCCGTTGCCCGGGGACTGTATGAGGCGGGGTGCTATGTG
>OFHB01002098.1_pt1 | contig 10784 bp, 10 predicted proteins | sample 1521881 | NCBI WGS metagenome assembly OFHB01 (sample SAMEA3504090, study PRJEB24116) | mouse gut metagenome | biome: mouse gut; feature: mouse-associated habitat; material: faeces | place: Denmark | collected 2011
ATTATTACCTCGGGATGAATTAATGTAGTTGGAATTTCTCCCGGGAACTATAGATAATGGAACTTTCCATCCCCGCGAAATACTGCCGCATATCTGCGAAGCAGCTCCAGCTCATCCACTCCGATTTTTTCATTCCTGTATTTACAGGAGCCGATCAGATACTCCTTTCCCTCCACCGGCGTCCCTACGATATCAATCTGTATCTCTGTCCGCGTGCCCGGATCCGTCCCCCACCACTGACCTACATCCCCCAGCAGAATCGGCAAGTCTTTCGCATAGCGCAGCAGATATTCCCGGCACATCTTCTCGAAGACCAGACCCATATAATCCGGCAAAAAAGCCCTGACCGCCCGGGGGTAGATTTCCCGGAAGCGTCCGGCGCTGATGGCTGACATATTCCTGGGGACGAACCGATACCAGAACCGGAAGAAATTGTCCTCTATGACATAGATGGTCTTTCTGCCTGGCTTCTCCGTGACTGGCGTTTCCTTTTTCAGGATGCCCAATTCCAGCAGGACGCGCAGATATTTCGCGCAGATGCCGGACTCCAGCCCCACTTTCGTGGCGATTTCATGGGCACGGGACGCTCCGCCTGCAATGGAAGAAATCACGGAGTTATAGATGGCAGGCTCCCGCAGCTCTTGTTTCAGGAGGTTTTCCGGTTCCTCGAACAGATAGCCGGACGGGCTGAACAGGTTCTCAATCAATGCCTGATCCAGGCTTTCCTCCACTTCCAGCTTGTTGATATAATGTGGAATCCCTCCGGTAATGCCGTAGAGAAGCGCCTGGTCTTCCACGCTCAGATTCGGATGAAAAACTGTCATCTCCCGGTAAGTCAGCGCCTGTATCTTGAACTGGGCAGTACGTCTGCCATAAAGCGGGCTTTCATAGCCCAGCACCTGATATTCCATAAAACTCATGGAAGAACCGCAGAGAATCAAATACAGTCCGGTCTCCTGCCAGACATGGTCGATGATATGCTGCAGCCGTGAGGAAATGGATTTTTCCGATTTTGCAAGGTAGGGATATTCATCGATGACGAACACCAGGCGCTTCCCTTTTGCCATCTCTGTAATCTCCTCCAAAGCGTCATCATAGCTCCTATAAGTCGGGGCATTGTGCGCCTCCGGGTTTCGACACTGATAAATCGCTTTGGACAGGGCCTCCAGATTCTCGCCGGAAGACGCGTTCAGAGCGGCAAAGTATACAGTGGGTTTCCCCTTGCAGAACTCATTGATCAGCGCCGTCTTCCCCACCCGTCTTCTCCCGTATATGACGATACATTCAAAGCGGCCTTTCTCATAGCGCCGTCCCATTGTGCGCAGTTCCTCTTCCCGACAATAAAACATGGATGCTCTCCTTTTTCGTCAGTTACCGACTTACGAGTTGGTGAATTATGAGTCTATTTTATGCCGGTACAGAAAAAAAGTCAACAGATATCTGACCTAGTTTATCCGGACTTAGAACTCAGGTCGCATACCCCGCATACTGTCTCATATAAAGCTCATAGTACTTGCCCTTCCGGGCCAGCAGATCGTCGTGGGCACCGCTTTCCACAATTCTGCCCCGATCCATGACCACAATCAAATGCATGACCATCTGCATGGCGTCCTGGATGGCCTTCTCCGTCCTGGTGTCCACGTTGGAGGTGGCCTCGTCCAGAATCAGAATCCGGGGATCCGCCACGAAGGCCCTGGCAATGGCCAAGAGCTGGCGCTGTCCCTGGCTGATGTTCTCGCCGGAGCCGGTGAGCACCGTGTCGTACCCCTCCGGAAGGTTGCGAATCATCTCCTCACAGCGGCTCATCTCCGCCGCTTTCTCCAGCTGCTCTCTGGTGGCGTCCGCGTTACCGTACTTCAGGTTCTCCTCCACCGTATCGGAGAACAGAACCGTGTCCTGGAGCACGATGGCAATATTATGCCGCAGACTCCCTCTGCCCACCTTCTGAATATCCTGGCTGTTGATGCGGATTCTGCCGCTGTCGATGTCGTAAAAACGCATGAGCAGGTTCACGATGGTAGTCTTGCCGCATCCTGTGGCTCCCACCAGGGCCACCTTTTTGCCGGAGGGCACCGTCAGGCTGAAATCCTGAATCACCGGCTTGCCCGGCTCATAGGAGAACTGCACATGCTCAAAGGCGACTGCCGTCTCCTCCGCCGGCTTCAGCGCTTCGCCTGCCTGGTCTTCATTGTTCTCCTCCAGCACGGCAAAGACGCGCTCCGCACCCGCCCCGAGAGGATCTTCGTGGCCGCAAAGGTCAGGAAGACGGTGGCAAAGCTCAGCAAAGCCAGCTGCCAGCAGTACCATACCATCACCGACACCGTCCCGATGATGGTGAGGACGCCGGAAAACAGGGAGGGCAGCGCCGAAGAGACAGTGGTGGAGATATTTTCAATGTCATTGGTCATACGGCTCATCACATCCCCGTGGGAATGGGTGTCCCCTGTCCTTTCCCCGGCGATAATGTCCACCGCCTTGCTCTGCAGACCAGGCGCGCTGACACCGCACAGCGTCCCGCAGATGACCACCGCCAGCATGCCAAGCACCATCCGCTTCTCATGGACGAAATAGACCGCCACCTGTCTCAGGGTCTTTCCCACGTTTTCGGCATGCTCCACCTGTCCGAACCGCTCATGTCTGTTCATGCCCGGGATATTCTTTCCAGCCAGTTTCTGATTGTTGGATTCAGCCATGGTTCTCATCCTCCTCTCCCATCTGGGAATGGTAGATTTCCTGATAGACCCCACAGGATTCCAGAAGCTCCTCGTGGGTGCCGCTGTCCAGGATTCTGCCGTTCTCCAGCACAAGGATCCTGTCCGCCCGCCGCACGGAGGCAATCCGCTGGGCGATGATGATCTTGGTGCTCTGAGGGCTGAATTCCTGTAAAGCTCCGTAGAAGTCGGACTCCGTCTTTAAGTCCAGGGCGCTGGTGGAGTCGTCCAGTATCAGAATCTCCGCCGGTTTCAGGATGGCCCTTGCAATGGAGAGCCGCTGCTTCTGGCCGCCGGACAGGCTCATGCCCCTTTCTGCGACAATCGTGTCATATTTTTCGGCCGTGGAGGAGATGAAGCTGTCGGCCTGGGCCGTGACGGCAGCCGCTTTCACTGCCTCCGCCGAGGCCTGAGGATTGCCCCAGGAAATGTTCTCCTCAATAGTGGCGCTGAACAGTTCGCTTTTCTGCAGAACCACCGCCACTTTCTCGCGGAGGGCTTTCTGATTGTACTCCCGCACGTCCAAGCCGTCCACCAGGACAGCCCCTTCGGTCACATCGTAGAATCTGGGAATCAGGTTCACCAGGGAAGTCTTCCCGCACCCGGTGGCCCCCAGGATTGCCATTTCATGGTGCGGATGCCCGCTATATCCTCCTGCATGATGGCATTGATGGCGTCCAGCTGGGCCTGCAGCCTGGAAAAAAGCGGGTTTGCCCGGTTCAGGCAGAATGCCCATGCTCGTGCCCGTGGCGGTCCTCGCCGCCATGCCCATGCTTGTGCCCGTCCTCGCCGCCCTCCCGGTCATCATGCCTGTGCCCATGGCAATCTCTGCCGCCATGGCCGCCCTCGCATCTGCGCTCACACTCATGTCCATGGCGGTGATGTTTTCCTCCGCCTTCCTCTGCCGCGGTCCTATACCGGCGCGCCCAGTCCTCATTGACCTTTTCCAGCAGCGCCAGCAAATCTTCCTTCTCGCTCTCCGACAGACAGGCAAACATTTCCACATGCCTTCTGCTGCGCTGCCCGGCCGCTTCGACCGCCCTCTGGATTCCCAGCTCCGTAAGCGAGATATTGGCAGTCCTTCTGTCCGTCTCGCTGATAGCGCGCTGGATAAGCCCGGCATTTTCCAGCTTGGAGAGAATCTCGCTGGCCGAACCCGGCTGTATCCCCAGGCGCATGGTCAGATCCCGCTGGGTAATGCTCCCCACCTCATTCAGAATAATCAGGATGCGCTGCTGGCTGGCCTTTCCCTCGTACAGCGAGCGCATGACATGGTTTAAATCACGCATATTTATAATTAGTTTTTTGTTAATATCCATCTCCTGTGCGTGCTCAGTATATGACATCTTTTCAGATAAATTTTCCTTTTCCATTTGTTCCAACATTTCCTCAGTCCTCCTGTTTTCTTTTAGGAATTGTCGGAAAATAACTGCTGCAATTGCTTCAGGCAAAAGCCCGGAAATACAATAAAAATTGCCATAAACTTGCAGCAGTTATTTGTAGACAATTCCTTATGCCCTCTCAGAATCTCCAGATTGCCTGACATGCAGCTTTCCGGATTTTTGCCTGTTTCTGGTTCCGTCTCTCTTCCGGGTGCCTTTCTGGCCAAATACATGACACCGCTTCTGCAAATGCTGAGGGCCTGTTTTCCGGAACTACTTTTTTATCTACAATTTTATTTCGGTACCTTTATATTTTAATCCGCCTTCCGCATTTTATCAAGGTACCTTTGTATTTATTTTGTATTCATAAAAAATTGCAACCGCGCAGGTGGAAAAATTTCATTGCCTTTTATACTGCCCACCGATAAAATTTGCAGTAAACTACAACGAAAGCCCCCCAGCCATATATGCTCATCCCAGATTTTCTATTATTAGTTGAATAATTCTCCAGCAATGGGTTATTGTAAATCATCGCCCGTTTCTGTAAGATGAAAGAAAACCGAGAAAGGAGGGGCAAAAATGACAGGCCATTTCAAAAAGGAGCTCCGGACAGTAGCTGCCTTGAACGGTATCCTGAAGACAATCCGCATCCCCATAAGCATCCTGACGGCCAGTCTGCTCTCCCGCACCGTTTCCGCCGCCGGTGCCGGAAACGCCGCTGTCGTCCTGGGACAAGGGGCGGCGCTGCTGTCAGTCATCTCAGGGATGCTTCTGCTGGAAATCGGCGGCGGCATCCTGTCGCAAAGGCTGAAAGCGAAAGCGCTCCACCGCTGCAAGCTCTACCTGTACGGCCGACTGGCCGCCAGCCCGCTGGCATCCCTGGCTTCCTCCGGCCACGGCGACACGATAGAAAATCTCCATGAGGATTTCGGCACCGTAACGGAGAAGATTGCCACCTTGTATCCGGAATGGCTCACAGGCATCGCCACCTTTGCCGCCTACCTTATATTCCTGTCTGCCCAAAGCTGGCAGATGGCGCTGCTCCTGGCCGGCATGTCCCTGTTGCAGCTGATTCCGCCTTTCCTGGTTCGCAGATTCCTACAGGTGAACTACGACAACTGCCGGGACATAGAAGCCCAGCTCACGGATTTCGTGGTGAGCGGATGTGAGGGCTTCCTGGCTATCAAAATGTACAGCCTGAAAAACTGGTGGCTGGGAGAGCTGGAGCGCTACCACAAAAAATACAGGAAGATAGGTTCTTCCAGCATCTACACAGGAACGGCGGAAAGCACGCTGGAGGAACTGGTCTCCATGCTGCTTGGCTATGGTGTCTATGGGGTCACAGGCGTGCTGGTGCTGGGAGGATATGTGCCCCTGGAGACAGGAATCCAGGCCATTGCGCTGTCAGGAGGCCTGTTCGGCGCTTCGAAGAAGGCTTTCTCCATGATAGCAAGGTTCGGTGTGGCAAAAGTCGCCGAGAACCGGCTGGAATCCGGGCCTTTTTCTGTCATTCCTCCGCAAAGGGAGACTGCCGGAATCTCTGTCCCGGACATCTCGATTATCAATCTGTCTTATTCCTACGGAGACAAGACCCTCTTTGGAGGGGCACATGCCTTTTTCGGGAAGGGACGCACTGTGGTCATAAAGGGGCCCAACGGCACAGGGAAATCCACTCTGCTGCGCCTGGTGGCCGGAATGCTGCGCTGTGGGGAGGGAGAAATCAAAGTCGGGGGCGTAGCACCTGAAAACCTGTCAGACGACAGCTTCCCCCGGGACATCTTCTACCTTCCCCAGGAGGACGAGACCTTCAGCTTCCCCGCCTCTGAGCTCTACAGGATGAGCATCCCGGAAGCGGCCGGGCGGGCGGAGGAGCTAGCCCGGGAGCTTTGCCTTGGGGAAGACCTGATCCGCAACCACCCCATTGACAGCCTTTCCGGCGGAGAGAGGAAAAAGGTGTTCCTGGCGCTGGCCTTTGCGGCGGATCCCCTGCTCATGCTTCTGGACGAGCCCACGAACTCCCTGGACGAGAAGGGCAGACAGAAGCTGACGGAGATGGTCAGGGGGCGCTGCCGCAGCACGGTCATCGTCACCCATGACAGCGTCTTCGACAGCATCTCGGAGGAAACATATCTGTGTGCAGAAGGGCAGCTGAGGACAGCCGGGGACAATCTCCATGGCTATACATCGAAGGAAAACGACATTACAGGGAAAGGAGACTGACCGCAGATGACCATCAAATGGAAGAAAGACATTCCATGGAAGAAGAACATTCCATGGAAGAAGGACATTCCATGGAAGAAGGATATTCCATGGAAGAAAACCGTATACAGGGACTGCAGGAAAGCCATGCTCCCGGCCCTGGTCTTCGGGGTGGCGGGGGATGCCATCGGCGAGCTGCTGGCAGTGTACATGGCGGTGACGCTGGGGCATTTTGCGGATGCCGTCTTTCGCCTTGACCGGGATGCCGGGCTTGAGAACGCGGGGGAACTGGCGCTGTGCCTGTTGGCCGCCCTGGTGATTGTCCCGGCTTTCGGCCTGGTCAGCGAGCTGCTGCATTTTTCCAATTCCCTGAAGCATGACCGGTTCGTGCTTGCCAGGTATCTGGACAAGACTTATCTGGAAGGAACCGGATTTACCGCCGGGGAAGCCCAGTACCGTCTGGAGCAGGATCCCATCGATCTGCGCTGCAGCTGGCTGGAGATGGCGAGAAAATGTGTCGTCCTGGCGCTGCTCCTTCCCTATGTGGTCTACCTGGCGGTGGGCATCCATGCCCTGTATGCCTTCCTGGCCGCCGGGGTCTCGGCGCTGAAATTCTGCGTCCCTGTGGCTGTCAGAAAGCTGGAGGGAAAGTATGACCGCCAGGAGAGGGAGTACAGGACACAGGTGCGTGCCTACGAGACAGAAATGACGCGCAACCCCTGTGCCGCCAGGCTGTATGGACTCTTCGGGGCTTTTCTGGAACGGTTCGACCGATGCTTCGAGAGCTACTATCGGCATACGCTGCGGGGAAGCACAGCATGTTCCGTCACCGCGGAGAGCATCCTTTCCTTCCTGGACACCTTCTGTCTGCTGCTCCTTTTGTTCGCCGGGACAGCCTTCATGACAGAGGGGCGGATCACGCCGGGGGACGTGGTGTCCATGGTGGCATTTTTCCCAATCTGGAACGGTTTTATCGGGCACATGGGATTCCTTCTGCGCCAAAAGCCCATACTGGGCAATCAGGCGGAGCGCGTAGCAGTGCTGTACAGGGGCGCGGAAGACCTTTCGGGCAAGGATGCCGGAGCGGTGACGGAAATCCGTGCGGAGGGCCTTTCTTTCTCCTACGGGGACAAAAAGGCCATTGACGGGCTGTGTTTCTCCATCAGACAGGGGGACAAGGCGGCCATATGCGGCAGAAACGGCAGCGGGAAGTCCACTCTGGTGAAGATACTGGGCGGGGCGCTGCGGGAATACCAGGGCAGCATCCGCCTGGGCGGGGAGGAGCTTCGGGAAATCTCCCCGGAAAGCTGGCGCAGACAGCTGGCTTTCGTGGAGCAGGATCCCTATCTGTTCGGCGGCACCATACGGCAGAATGTCCATCTGGGGAATCCGGCGGCGGACAGCCAACAGGTGGAGACAGTCATGGCGGAACTGGGCATCGGCTATCTTGCCGACAGGGAGGTCTCTCTGATTGGGGACACCCTGTCCGGCGGGGAGAGACAGCGGGTGTCCCTGGCCAGGGCCCTGCTGAAGGACACGCCTTTCCTGATATTCGATGAACCAAGCAACAACCTGGACGAAAAAACTGTGGAATGGCTCCGGGGCTATATAGCAAAGTCATCGAAGACCATCCTCTATATCTCCCACGACCCTGACTTAATAAAAGTCGCCGACAAAAAAATAACACTATAGCCCCATCAGCAAAAACGAAATCCGCGGGGCAGACGCGGAACTATAAACAGCGGCTGACCCGCTCGGTACCCCAGAGGATTTGCGGACGCATCCCTTCCGCGGACGAAAATTCTCTGCTATGCCTGGGTACCGGGCGGGGCAGACGCGGAACTATAAATAGGAGGAAGTAAAATGGAATTGACAATAGGAAAGAAAATCAGAACTCTGCGAAGACAGAAGAATATCTCCCAGGAAGTCCTGGCGCAATACTTAGGGGTATCCTTCCAGGCAGTCAGCAAATGGGAAAGCGGCTCCACGATGCCGGACATCACCCTGATACCGTCCATCGCATCCTTTTTTGAAGTGTCCATAGATGAACTGTTCGACTTCAACTACTATGAAATAGACAAAAAAGTACGGGAAATCGTAGATGCATCCTATCCCTACCGCGGTATCGACGATGCAAAATGCGAAGAAATCTTGCGGGAAGGGCTGAAAAAATATCCCGGCAATGACATCCTGTTGAATTGCCTGATTTATTCCATCCCGGTGCCTGAGCGCAGCGATGAAGTCATCACCATATGCAAATCCCTCATAGAAGGGACGAAGGACGATGAAGTAAAATACGATGCCTGTCGAATCCTGGCCGGAACCTATAAGGCAATCGGCGAGTACGGCCTTGCCAGGGACGCCATTGAGCAGATTCCAGAAATCTACTTCACCAAGCTGGAGCTGGCAGCCGCCCTGTTAGAGGGAGAGGAGAAATTCCAGGCAGCCGAAAAGCAGAAAGTATTGTCCGTGGGCAGCCTGGTGGATATGTTGGAATGCCTTGCCGACTATTATCAGGAAACAGGCGAGAACGAGAAAGCAAAAATACAGCTTACCATCGCCGCAAAAGTGCTTGCGGCATTCCAGGATGATTTCCTGACCAAATGGATGCGCTATACAATTTATGAGGACAAAAAAGAAGACCTGGACAGGATAGAAGAACGGTTGCAGAATCTAAATAACGTCTGAATTATATCCTTATTTTGACTGTCCGTAAAAGTCAGACGTTGGAAACCCTGCCCTCTGATATCCTTGCGGAAAAAGCGGCTGCCCTATCGGAAGCCGCTTTTTCCGATTCCAAGGTCAAGGGGCTGCATTTCCATCTTGACACCAATGCCCTGAATCATCCTTATGTAGTCTGTGACCAGCTGCGGCTGAACCAGGTGCTGCTGAACGTGCTGAGCAATGCCCTGAAATTCACGCCCGCCGGCGGATCCATCTCCACAATCCCTATGACCTGGTTCTCATGGACATCCAGATGCCTGCGATGAACGGCATCGAAGCCACCAAAACCATCCAAGACCCTCGCCTGGCTAATCTGCCCATTATGGCAATGACCGCAAACGCTTTTGAGGAAGACAAACATCTCGTCATTTCTGCCGGTATGAACACCCATTTGGGCAAACCCATCGATATAGTCAAGCTGTTCTCTACGGTACAGGATTTTCTGAGCAATACAGAAAGGAACCGATAATCCTCCGCAGCCGCTCAGGCATTCTGCAGCAGCTGCTTATTGTACTGCAGGGTATACAGATCGTAATACCGCCCCTTCTGGTGCAGCAGCTCCTGGTGGCTGCCCTGCTCCACAATCTGGCCGTGGGACAGCAGAATGATATTGTCCGCGTGCTGGATGGTGGAAAGCCTGTGTGCAACGATCAGCATGGTGCCGATATTCTTCATCTTCTCCAGGCTGTCCTGGATCAGCAGCTCCGTCTCCGTGTCGATATTGGCGGTGGCCTCGTCCAGAATGAGGATGGAGGGATCAAAGGCCAGGGTCCGGGCGAAGGAGAGCAGCTGCCGCTGCCCGGCGGAGAAGGTGGAGCCCCGCTCCGTGACCCGCTCATCGTAGCCCGCCGGCAGCTTCTCAATGAAGCGTCCGGCGTTGACCCGCCGGGCCGCCCGGACCACATCCTCCTCGGTGATGGTCTCGCTGCGCAGGCGGATATTGCTCTTGATATCCCCGGTGAAGAGGAACACGTCCTGCTGCACCTGCCCGATAGCGGAGCGGATCTGGTCCCGGGTCATGTCCCTGACATTGACGCCGTCGATGAGAATCTCCCCCCGCTGCACGTCGTAGTACCGGCCGATCAGGTTCAGAATGGAGCTCTTGCCCGCGCCGGTGGCCCCCACGAAGGCCACCTTCTGCCCCGGCTCGATGACAAAGCTCACGTCCCGGAGGATGTAGTTCTCCCCGTCGTAGGCGAACCACACGTTCTTGAACTCGATCCGCCCCCGGATCTCCGCCGGGCTCCTGGGCTCCGCCGGATCGCGGATCTGGGGCTCCTCGTCCAGCAGGGTGAAGATCTTCTCCGCCGAGGCCACCGCCGACTGGAGGGTGGACAGCTGCTCCGCCAGATCCTGAATGGGCTCGAAGAAGGTCTTGATGTACTGTAAGAAGATGTACATGGTGCCGAAGGACACCGTCCCCGCCAGCACCCCCTGGCTGCCCGCGGCAATGACAATGGCCATGGCCGCCACGGAGCACATGACGATCACCGGCCGGAACACGGCCCCCACCAGGGTCTCCCGGCGGAATGCCTGGTGGAGCTCCCCGCTGCGGACCCGGAAGGCGTCCAGCTTCTCCTTCTCCCGGTTGAAGATCTGGATTACCTTCATGCCGGACAGGTTCTCGGACAGGAAGGTGTTCACCTCCGTCAGCTTGGTCTTGCTCACCTGGTAGGCCCGGCGGGAGAGGGTGCGGAACACCGCGGTCAGCACTGTCACCGCCGGCACCATCACAAAGCTCAGCAGGGCCATGCACACGTCCAGCAGC
>OFHB01002099.1_pt1 | contig 10780 bp, 13 predicted proteins | sample 1521881 | NCBI WGS metagenome assembly OFHB01 (sample SAMEA3504090, study PRJEB24116) | mouse gut metagenome | biome: mouse gut; feature: mouse-associated habitat; material: faeces | place: Denmark | collected 2011
CCATATAAAAAGAATCTGTTAAGTATTTTGCCAATTTCAAAACTTACGCAGTTTTTTCACATTCTGCGGCTCCTTCGGCTGATAATTTAAAAGAGGACAAGCTGTATTTGCCTCTAAAGAGGCAGATTTTTTTGCTATATTGACAATAGATTTTTTTATAAAGTTCATAATTTTATACATCCTATGTTCCCTCCTTCCTGCGGCCTATTTTATCATAAAATAATAGATATCCCGTTTATTGTAATAATCAGGGTATATTATTGTAATAATTAAGAGGTATGACCGTCAGTTGGGCACACCTCTTTGCATTTCAATATATTTTCAAAAAATTACATATACATGACTAAATTTACACAAAATATATTGTGTTCTGATGATATGTCCATAATTCCATTATGCTTTTCTACAATTTTTGTCACGCTTTTCAGTCCCAGCCCATGTAACTCTTTTGAATTTTTAGTTGTTATAAATTTATTTTCGATACCATAAGATTTTTTTTGAATAAGATTTTCCGCCAAAAAACTGTTTTCAATTTTTACTTTCAGGACGCCCCGCTTTAATTTAATACTGATACCTAAATATTTCTGTTCAGTTACCCTGGCGGCCTCAATTGCATTTTCAAGCAGATTTCCAAGTAAAATATTAATGTCAAAAGAATGCTGTATTTCCTCGGGCAATACGATAGCTGTATTTACCGTGTTTAATTCTCTCTTAGCCTTCTGCAGCATATAGTTTAGAACGCTGTCAGTCTCCAGGTTTCCGGAAGAAATGATTTCGTCTGGATTATTGATAAAAAAATCCATATGTTCTATATATTTCTGCATTTCTTCTGAGCGATATTTATTGGCCAGTAATTTCAGTTCATTTATATGATGTTTCATATCGTGTCGCAGAATCTTTATTTTTTCCTCACTTTGTACAATAACATCAAGTTGACTGGCATATATCTGTACCTGCTTTCTGAGGGCTTCCGTCTCATATATTTTCAAAGCAGAAGATAACAGCAAATCATACAAATAAAGCATAAGAAAATTTGTAATAAGCAAACCGTTACTGACAATTATCATTCCCGAACTGCTACAGGCATTTGAGTAAATTAAGATACAAATAACAGCGATACTGCAGAGAGGTACTGACAATAATGAAAAATTTTGTACAGTTTCAGCGCTTTTTTTGTTTGAAACAATTTTTTCTGTTAAGATTTCGCTTATAAAAAAGAAAAACACCATTACAATAAAACATATCTGGCTGTGTGATTTTCCTTCCTGATAATCAACGAATAACAGAGTAGCCGGCACGTCGCAGGCACAATTGAGCAAGTAAATTGTTAAAGTTACAAAGATGTTTGTTTTTACGGAGTTTGTATATAATATTACAATTAAGCTGATACCGGCTAAATTTGTTAAAGCATTAACCCATGCGGTATGATATTTCCAGAATAAAGCGGTATTAACAATATAAAAACAGAAAAAGAATATTTTTTCTTTTTTGTTATTGGCAGGCGCTTCACCTAAAAATATAGTAATAAATCTGCGAATCAAATACATACGAAATAGATTTGCCAGCGCGCAAAGAACAAAATCAGCCATTGTTATTCTTCCCTCAAAAGTTTTTCTCTGACCTGTTTCCGGTTTCCGGAACTGATTGTTAAAGTTGTACCGTCCATTAATTCCACCGTTTCATAGGCGTACCGGAAAATATGTGCCTTATTCACGATATAGGACTGATGTATTAGAATAAAATCCTCTGACAGCCTTTTTATAATTTCTTTTAATTTGCCATAAAATTCAAATGTGGTTTCAGGTGTAATTATCTTTATTTTTCGTCCAACGCTTTCTAAATAAATAATGTCTCCCATTGGAACATAATAGTAGTCTCTCCCCTGTTGGAACTGAAATTTCTCTTTTTTCTTTTTAATGATTCTGACAGCTTCGTCCAGAACTTCGTTTATGTTGTTTTTTGAAATCGGTTTTACCAGAAAATCTAGGGGCTGAGTCTTAAATAATTGCTGTGCATAAGAAGCCCTGCCGGAAATGTATATAATCTGCATGCCCATATTATCCAGTTGTTTCCGTATATAATTGCCAACCTCTATTCCGGTCATTTTAAACAGTTCAATGTCCAGAAACAAAATGTCTATATGATTGCCCAAAGACAGATAATCTCTAAGGCCCTCACCCGAGTACCATATGTTTATGTCAAGCTTCATATCATTTTCTCCGGCATACTGCAAAACCATATTTTCTATATCTGTGCAGGTGTTTACCCCGTCGTCGCAAATTCCAATACAATACATACTACACCTCGTGATATTATTCTTTTAATATAATACATCTTTTGTCTTTCTGCTTCAAGCCGCTCTTTCGTTTCCTGTCACGGATTGGCTGCAGCGGGTAAAAAACAGACAAGAACAAGCTATGCGAACAGGCCGCAATGTGCTAAGATAAATAAAACGGTTGGCACTGCGGATACGGACAGCGCAGCGGAAATGAGGAGATATGGAAGAATTTTTAAAGGAAATAAAAAGACAGGCAGGACAGGCTGCCGAAGAACTTCTGGAAAAAGCCCGTCTGTCTAAAGGAGATATCCTCGTGGTCGGGTGTTCGTCCAGCGAAGTGGCGGGAGAGCGAATCGGAACCGCGTCCAGTCTGAAGACGGCGGAGGCTGTGTTCGAGGGCATTTACGGGGCGGTGCTGGAAAAAGGAATCTATCTGGCCGCGCAGTGCTGCGAGCATTTAAACAGAGCGATTATTATTGAAAGGGAACTTGCGGCAAGGGAGCGGATTTTGGTTGTCAATGCGGTTCCCAGGCCGAAAGCAGGCGGCTCCTTTGCGGCGGCGGCTTACGATAGATTTGCCCATCCTGTGGCGGTGGAACATATCAGGGCCCAGGCCGGTATGGATATCGGGGACACGCTGATTGGCATGCACCTCCAGGAGGTTGCGGTTCCTGTGCGCATAAGCATTGGGGAAATTGGCAGGGCGCATCTGGTGTGCGCAAGAACCAGAGGAAAGTTTATCGGAGGAGAAAGAGCGGTTTACAATCAGGACATGCTGTAGGCCGAATCATACAGGTTTTGTTATGCCGTGAAAAAACGGAAAAAGGACAGCTTTCGGCGTGGAGGGAGAAGACATTGTTTTTGAGTCATATACTGTTAATACTTGGACTTTTATCAATCGCATATTTCCTGTGTGTTGCTTTTTTTGTGGGCCATGGAACCAATTTTTATTTTATATGGCTCTTTTTCGGCGCCGGCGCAATTATTTTGTCAATTCTGTTAAGGAAAGGAATCTGGCAGAGATGTCTGCCGCTTTGGTTCCGCAGAATGTTTGTTGTGGCGGTGTGCGTCTCGGGACTTTTGTTTGTGATTGTGGAGGGGTTTATTATCAGCGGTTTTTCACAGAAAGGGCAGCCGGGGCTTGATTATCTGGTGGTGCTTGGAGCGCAGATGAAGGCGGGCGGGCCGTCCAAAGCGTTGCGGTACCGGCTGGATAAAGCCTGCGAGTATCTTGCGGAAAATAAGGACACAAAGGTGATTGTTTCCGGCGGTCAGGGACATGATGAGCATATTTCGGAGGCGCAGGGAATGTATGATTACCTGACGGCGCAGGGGATTGAAAAGGAGAGGATTTTCCGGGAGGATAAGTCGAAAAACACTTTCCAGAATCTGACTTTTTCTGCGGAGTTTCTGGATAAGGAAACGGATTCTGTGGGAGTGGTGTCAAACAATTTTCATGTTTTCAGAGCGGTAAAAATCGCTGAGAAAGCGGGCTATCAGAATGTCTGCGGAATTGCGGCGAAGGGGGAGCCTTTTCTGCAAATCAACAATATGGTGCGGGAGTTTCTGGGCGTGATGAAGGATTTTCTTGTGGGGAATATGTGAAGCCGGATGGGAAATTTGAATATATGATAACAGGAGGGGTATGATGGAACAAATTGAAAAACTAAAAGAAATTGTAAACGGCAGCAGCAACATCGTATTTTTCGGAGGGGCCGGGGTTTCCACGGAGAGTGGCATCCCGGATTTCAGAAGCGTGGACGGACTATATCATCAAAACTATGATTATCCCCCAGAAACGATTTTGAGCCATACTTTTTACAGGCAAAAGCCTGAGGGGTTTTTCCGTTTTTACAGGAATAAAATGCTCTGCCTTGGCGCAAAGCCCAATGCCGCGCATTTGAAGCTGGCCCAGTGGGAAAAGGAGGGGAAGCTTAAAGCGGTGATTACCCAGAACATTGACGGGCTTCATCAGGCGGCGGGAAGCAAGATGGTTCTGGAGCTTCATGGAAGCGTGCTGCGGAATTACTGTGAGGAATGCGGGAAGTTTTTTGACGCGGAGTATATGCTCCATTCAAAGGGCGTGCCCAAATGCGGCGACTGCGGCGGTCCCGTCAAGCCGGACGTGGTTTTATATGAGGAAGGGCTGGACGATAAGACACTGCGGGACGCTATTGCCTATATCAGAAATGCGGACGTTCTGATTATCGGCGGGACGTCGCTGGTGGTATACCCGGCGGCGGGGTTGATCGACTCCTACAGGGGAAATAAGCTGATTCTGATCAATAAGACGCCTACCGCAAGGGATAGCGGGGCGGATTTAGTAGTGCAGGGCAGCATTGGAGAGATCTTTTCGTCATTATAGTAAATGAAGGGAGCGGACGTGGATATTAAGGCAGGGGATATACTTATTTTGAAAAAAGCCCATCCCTGCGGCAGCAAGGAGTGGGAAGTTTTAAGGATTGGCGCTGATTTCCGGTTGAAATGTAAAGGCTGCGGGCATCAGATCATGACGCCCCGGAGGCAGGCTGAAAAAAATATCAAAGAGATTCGGACAAACACTTGAAAAATACAGGCATTCATGATATGATATTACTCCGTGATGTGTATTAATGGCATTCGACAGCCGGCAGGCTGTTACGTGTCATCCGCCAATGGCGGAGCAATTCCTTGCTCCCTAAGACGGGGCCAGAGACCAAAAGGAGGTAACAAAGCATGAACAAATATGAATTAGCCGTTGTTGTAAGTGCGAAAATCGAGGATGAGGAAAGAGCAGCAGTTGTAGACAAATGCAAAGCTCTGATCGAGAGATTCGGCGGTACGGTTACGAATGTTGATGACTGGGGCAAGAAGAGACTTGCTTATGAAGTTCAGAAGATGAAAGAAGCTTTCTACTACTTCATTCAGTTTGATGCAGAAAGTACAGCGCCTATCGAGATTGAAAGCCGCGTTCGCATTATGGACAATGTTATCAGATTTTTATGCGTGAAACAAGATGCGTAAGGCGTATAGGTAAGATATGCTGGAAAGAAGGCAGATATGAATAAAGTAATACTTATGGGGCGTTTAACAAGAGATCCTGAGGTGAGGTATTCACAGGGGGAAAACTCTACGGCGGTTGCCAGATATACATTGGCTGTAGACCGCAGATTCAGCCGTAATAATGACGAGCAGACTGCGGATTTTATCGGATGTGTGGCCTTTGGGAAGGCTGGGGAATTTGCTGAAAAGTATTTCAGAAAAGGAACCAAGATTGCGATCACGGGCCGTATCCAGACAGGCAGCTATACCAACCGGGATGGCGTTAAGGTGTATACCACCGATGTGGTGGTGGAAGAACAGGAATTTGCCGAGAGTAAAAACAGCAGCAGTGCAGGTTTTGACAATGGATACCAAAGCGCAGGCAGGGCACCTGAACCGTCAGGAGCGGGTGATGGTTTTATGAATATCCCCGATGGGATAGACGAAGAGCTGCCCTTTAACTAGGGTTTCATTTCAACTAAGATAGGAGGCAATCATTATGGCATACAATAAAGCAGAGAAGTCTGATTCTCCCATGAGAAAAAAAGGCGGAATGCGCAGAAGAAAAAAGGTATGTGTTTTCTGCGGCAAGGATAATGTAATTGATTACAAAGATGTGAATAAATTAAAAAGATACGTGTCTGAGCGTGGGAAAATTCTTCCCCGCAGGATCACGGGAAACTGTGCAAAGCATCAGAGGGCGCTTACTGCTGCAATTAAGAGAGCGCGCCACGTTGCATTGATGCCATACGTTCAGGATTAATGATCCTGACCTGGCACAGAGACTATTCAGATGAAGGACGGCTGCCTGAGGGCAGCCGTTTTTAGCTTATTAAAGGGCGGAATGTCGGTTTTTTTATTTTTTTGACATATTTAAAGATACTTTCGAAATGAGTTGTCGAAAACCTCTTGCAGAATCATGTGGAAACCTGGGCAGAAAAATGATATAATAATTTGGTATATATAGTAAATGGTGGGGGAATTTGCCGTTTGCTGTTACTTATCACAAAAGGATTAAAGAAGGGTATTTCTGGAAATGGCTCCATTAAAAAGTAAGATGAAGTTAAAGGGAAGGCTGAAAAAGTACATGCAGACTTCCTTGTACCTTGGTTTATTACTTGCAGTCGTGAACCTGGTGGTATATTTGATCAACATTCCGTCAGGGTTAGTCGTGACCTGTTTTGTGCTGCTTTATTTTGCGGTGGTCTTATCACTGCAGTTTTATAACAAACCGGTGATTATCAATGAGCTGGTCAGCTTTGCAACCCAATATGGGCAGATCCAGAAGGTGCTGCTTAGGGAATTGGAAATTCCTTATGCCATGCTGGATGATGGCGGCAAGATTGTCTGGACCAATGAAGCTTTTGAAAAGGTAGTACATAAGGATAAGGGGTACAGGAAATCGATCACGTCGCTTTTTCCGTCCGTGACCAGGGAGCGTCTTCCCGGAGAGCAGGAGAGGTCAGAATTGGATATCGTCTACGAAAACAGTAATTATGTGGCCAAAATGAGGAAAATCTCATTGGAGGACATGCTGGTCAGCAGCGATATTGTAGACGGGGAAAATTTTAGCGGATACCTGATTGCGTTTTATCTGTTTGATGAGACGGCTCTTAGGATCGCCCTTCAGGAAGTGGATGACCAGAGTCTGGCGGTAGGGTTGATCTATCTGGATAATTATGATGAGGCCTTAGACAGTGTGGAGGAAGTACGCCGTTCCCTGCTGGTGGCATTGATCGATCGGAAGGTGAACAAGTATGTTTCGGCTATGGACGGGATTTGCAAGAAACTGGAAAAAGATAAATATATGGTGATCCTGCGTAAGAAAGCAACGGTGCTTCTTCGGGAAAGCAGGTTTGACCTGTTGGACGAGGTCAAGACGGTCAATATTGGAAACGAGATGGCGGTGACCATAAGTATCGGCATGGGGCTTGACGGACTGACCTATGCTCAGAACTTTGAGTTTGCCAGAAACGCTATTGAGCTTGCTCTGGGAAGGGGCGGCGATCAGGCGGTTATGAAGACACCTCAGGAGATCACATATTTTGGCGGAAAGAGCCAGCAGGTGGAAAAGAGTACCAGAGTGAAAGCCAGGGTTAAGGCACAGGCGCTCCGTGAAATTATCACAGGCAAGGAAAAGGTATTGATCATGGGACACCGGATGGCGGATGTGGACAGCTTTGGTGCGGCTGTTGGGATTTACAGGATTTCCACCACGTTAGAGAGAAAGGCCTATATCGTCCTTAACGATATCAGCACTTCCCTGCGGCCAATGGTGGAATCCTTTAAGAATCATGAGGATTATCAGGAAGATATGATCATTGGGAGCCAGCAGGCCATCGAGCTTGCAGGGAGCAATACCGTTTTGGTGGTAGTGGATGTAAACAAGCCGTCGATCACGGAATGTCCGGAGCTTTTACGCCTTTGTAAATCGATCGTAGTGCTGGACCACCACAGGCAGGGAACGGAAGTTGTTGAAAATGCGACGCTGTCTTACGTGGAAGCCTATGCTTCCTCGGCGTGTGAGATGGTTTCCGAGATTTTGCAGTATATCGGGGAAAGCATTAAAATCTCTCCGGAAGAAGCGGATTGCATGTATTCCGGCATCATGATAGACACCAGTAATTTCATGACAAAGACTGGTGTGAGGACCTTCGAGGCTGCGGCGTTTCTGCGCAGGAACGGGGCGGACGTGACCAGAGTCCGGAAGCTTTTCAGAGAGGAAGCGATTGAGTATAAGACGAAAGCGGATGCGGTCAGCCAAGCGGAAATTTACCGGGATGTTTTTGCAGTGTCAACCTGCAGCAGTGAAGGGATTGAAAGTCCTACCGTCATGGGAGCCCAGGCGGCCAACGAGCTGTTAAATATACGGGGAGTAAAGGCGAGTTTTGTATTGACGGAATATCAGAATCAGATCTTCGTCAGTGCCCGCTCTATTGACGAGGTTAATGTCCAGGTCATCATGGAAAAGATGGGGGGCGGCGGCCATTTGAGCGCAGCGGGCTGTCAGTTAAACGGAGTGTCCATTTTTGAGGGGATTGGTATCTTAAAGGGAACGTTGGATAAAATGATTGCGGAAGGCGACCTTGCGGTTTAGCGGAAACGGCGAAGATGCACATATTGTGCCGGCAGAATAAATCAGACGAAAGAAAGGGATAGAGATGAAGATTATTTTATTGGAAGATGTGAAGAAGTTAGGAAAAAAGGGAGAGGTGGTAGAGGTAAGCGACGGATATGCGAGAAATTTCGTGCTGCCAAAGAAGCTGGGTGTGGAAGCGAACGGCAAGAATATGAATGATCTGAAACTCCAGAACGCCAACAAAGAAAAAAAGGAGCAGGAAAACCTTGATGCGGCAAAGGCAATGGCAGAGCTGATGGAAAAAGATCAGGTTACCGTCTCAATAAAGGCCGGGGAAGGCGGAAGGACATTTGGTTCTGTCTCCTCCAAGGAAATTGCACGGAGTTATAAGGAACAGTGCGGCAGGGAAATTGATAAAAAGAAGATCATCCTTCCGGAGCCGATCAAAAGCTTTGGGGTTTTTGAGGTGGGGGTTAAGCTCCATCCCAAGGTGACAGGGAGATTAAAGGTTAAAGTGACGGAATTATAAGGGTGTTTGTTGGAAGGACTAAAGGGCAATGGCAGCAGAAGAAGAAGCCCTCTTAAAAAGGGTATTACCCCACAGCATAGAAGCTGAGCAGTCGGTGATCGGTGCGATGATCGTGGACAGGGAGGCAATCACGGTCGCTTCAGAGTTGATATGCGGGGATGATTTTTATAGTAAACAGTATGGCGTGGTGTTTGACGCCATGGTGGAGTTAAATGACGAGGGAAAACCGGTAGACCCTGTGACCTTGCAGGACCGGCTGAAAGAAAAAGATGTGCCGCCGGAAACCAGCAGTCTGGAATTTATCGCAGCGCTTGTTACGGGGCTTCCTACATCGGCTAATATTAAATTTTATGCAAACATTGTGGCGGAAAAGGCTACTTTAAGGAAATTGATCCGCCTGAATGAAGAAATTGCAAATACCTGTTATACGGGGAAAGAAAGTCTTGAGGTCATCTTGGAAGATACGGAAAAGCGTATCTTTGAACTGGTTCAGAAGAGGAATACCGGCGAGTTCGTGCCTATCAGACAGGTGGTCATGAACGCAATGGACAAGATAGAAAAGGCGTCTAAAAATACCGGAAATGTTACCGGGCTTGCCACCGGGTTTATTGATTTGGATTACAAGACGGCAGGACTGCAACCGTCGGATCTTATCTTGGTGGCGGCAAGGCCTTCCATGGGGAAAACGGCATTTGTTTTGAACATTGCACAGTATATGGCGTTTAAATCAAATCAGACGGTTGCTATCTTCAGCCTGGAAATGAGTAAGGAGCAGCTTGTGAATCGTCTTTTTTCCCTGGAATCGCGGGTAGACTCCCAGCATTTGCGTACCGGGAATCTTTCGGACGCAGAGTGGGAAAAGCTGATCGAGAGTGCGGGCGTTATCGGGAAATCCAACCTGATCATTGATGACACTCCGGGAATCAGCATTTCCGAGCTGCGTTCCAAGTGCCGGAAGTACAAGTTGGAGCATAACCTGCAGATCATCATTATCGATTATCTGCAGTTGATGAGCGGCAGCGGGCGAGGGTCTGATTCCAGGCAGCAGGAGATATCGGATATTTCACGTTCCTTAAAAGCCCTTGCCAGGGAATTGAATGTGCCGGTGGTGGCACTTTCACAGCTTAGCCGTGCGGTGGAACAAAGGCCGGATCACAGGCCCATGCTTTCTGACCTGCGAGAATCCGGTGCGATCGAGCAGGACGCGGACGTGGTCATGTTTATCTACAGGGATGATTATTATAATAAAGATACAGAAAGAAAAGGGATTGCGGAAATCCTGATAGCCAAGCAGAGAAACGGTCCGATCGGTACCGTGGAGCTGGTATGGCTGCCGGATTATACTAAATTTGCAAATCTTCAAAGATAACGACACTACAAAAGAGGACAGGCCTTAGGTGGCATGTCCTCTTTTGAAATATAAGGGAAAAGGAAAGGAGATTTTAAATGAAACAGGCAGAAAAAATTTACATGATTTCCGATGCTGCAAAGCAGGTCAAGGTGGAGGCGCATGTGCTGCGCTATTGGGAAGAAGAATTGGAACTTCCGGTAAAACGAAATGAAATGGGGCATCGCTTTTATACGGAAGAGGATCTGGGCCAGTTCCGTAGAATTAAAGAATTGAAGGAAAAAGGTATTCAGTTAAAGGGGATTAAGAGCATATTAAAAAGCGGTACGTTAAAGGAGCCTATGGATCTTTTGGAGAAGGAGCCCTTTACCGGGGAAGGGGAAATGGAAAAGCGTCATGTTCTGATGGTGAAAAAGGGGGAGATCCTTCCCATGACGGAGAAGTCTCTTGCTGCCCATGAAGAGTCCAGAGAGCAAAAGAGCCTGCGGCTGCAGCAGCTTCTTAAAGATATGATTGCGGAGGCTG